>Ga0078972_1006536_pt1 | contig 27428 bp, 27 predicted proteins | sample YelNatPaOPGAMG01_FD_67568 | JGI IMG/M metagenome (GOLD analysis project Ga0078972, IMG submission 67568) | Hot spring thermophilic microbial communities from Obsidian Pool, Yellowstone National Park, USA - OP-RAMG-01 (SPADES assembly) (version 2) | ecosystem: Environmental > Aquatic > Thermal...
ACGCCTCGTTCGAGAGCTGTGTGCACGAGCGCGGGACCAGTTCAAGTGCTACAAGGTTACCCTGGACTGCGTCGAAGAAAACGAGGCCTTTTATGCGAAACTCGGTCTGGAGCGGAAAGGTGTCCAGATGGTGCGCTACTTCCGTATTTGAGGCCCTGCACTGACCCAGCGTCCGGACGCAAATAACCAGTGCCGAGAGGTGTACTCGTCGTTGCTGCGACTCCTGAACTTTTCCAGACGATCTAGCATATCGCGGATGACACTGAATGCAGGCGAGAAGCTTCCCGTGATCAAGTCTAGAATTCGCAAAACCTTTTCATTGCAAGCAGCAACATGTCATAATGTTGCACGAGTATAACCATCGGTTTTCGTATTGCAGCGCACGAGGGACGACGACCCGTCCGCCCAGGAGGCTTGCGGGCACGCTGCTGCGATCGCTGGCTCACTCCTGGTGCTCAACGCGAGCGCCCCGGATTCTCCATATGTGTGGGATCACGAGCGTACCCAGTCGCTCGTTTCCTGGATGAAACGTGTGTGCACGAAGCCGCGCTCTCTGTGGTCGAATTCGCTACCTTAACCGTTGGCAGCGAAACCACCAGCTCGATACGTGTACTGAACTCACCGGTGTCGTGATGAAAACGCATTTTACGAGTTTTCGAGGGTTTGTCCAAGCTCGCACACCCTCGACAGCAAATGCTCGTTACCGATCATGCTTCGGATCACAACATGGATACGTTCAGCGTGCTTCTACGCTAGATGCCGCCTTTCTTCATCTGGATCGCCGCTTACACATGCGGGATATTCGGCCAAGGACGCCCGCATCGCGAACCCTGATCGCTCCAACTTGGTATCATGTATGTTCAATAGAGCGAAAACGTTTCGCAACCATGTAGGTTCAATGAATACCCAGGCGCAGACGCCTCCCAGCCTGTTTTGACCAGCGGCCTGCTATCGGTTTTGATTTACCCAGGTGCACCTGTAGTCTGGGAGGCTGCCCACAAAGTTGGATCGCGTCAGTTCTGCGGATCTGGCCTTCAGCACCGCACATCGTCTGATATTGATGGTGGCGTTGAGGTCTCGGTTCTTGATCGCCTTGCGTGCAGTGCCGCTGGTTGAACGCACGATTGCAAGAAGTTTTAGAACTCGTGCTCGCTGTGCCACTAGAGACTCGCCTATCCAACACCTCTTCTTCTGCTTCTTCGTCGTCGTCGCTTGCGCTTCTTCTTCGCTCGATCGTCAGCAAGAAGAGGATTTTTCGGCAGCGGACGATAACGGCCCTTCAGGATCCCCGACTTTCACGCCCATAACTTTCCCTTGCACTCCTTATTTCTTCAAATGAATACACCTTGAATGCATCAGCGCTAACCAGCGAGACAGCCTTTGATGAAACGCATCTAGGGACTGGAAAACAATTCAGGAGCATGTCAAGGACGCGACGATGCGGGAATCGCGCAGGCATCGATCGGGCGACGCAGGCGGGTGCACACGCTCCAGTTCACACTGAAACGTAGGAGCAGGCGGTTGAAAGGCCCTCGTGTGGGCAACAACGTGCTCTGCGTTGCATCGGTGGCGTTCATAGCAAGCTGTTCAGGTACGGAGTTTGTGAGGTCTGGCTTGGCCAAGGTGTGAGCAAGCTCTGCTCATAAACGTTATCTGTAGTCGGTACGAAGACGATGTTCTTGAACGCAGGCTGTGTGCCACGTCGTAGTGGGCCTGGGTCTCAGGCACGCCCCGTACGAGGTCTCGGACGTGAACGCAAGCTGCGCTCGAGCGCCCGGTTCGCGAGGCGACGAGTGGCGTTTCTTGACATGCTGGTACTTCCCAGTGATATGCTGAGTGAACTGGGACCACAGCCAGTGAGCCCAGTCATTTGGGTTGCCTCTTTGTTGAGCACGGTCCCGTTCTTCGTCGGACTGGTAGTGTTTCTGAAAGCGATAGGGCGACAGCGATCCTGTGCGACGTGCAAGGGCTCGGGTTTGGTCGCCACCGACTCAGCGAAGCTAGAACGCTGCCCACGGTGTGGCGGTTTTCTTCCATGGCAGCACTGGTGGCGATTTTTCACAGGATGACTTGTCGCTCTGTAGACCAGGACTCAGAAAAGGCTCAAGGCCCCTGGGCGTTTAGATATGCGTCTGCCCAGCATCCATGAACAGACTTGATCGGTGAGCAACAAATGCTCGGCGATACCGCGGAGATATTCTGTGCTCCTGTCGCTTGGTGCGCACCGCTCTAGGCCGCCTGAGCGTTGCAGCGTCCAGATTGTCTGGGGCGCGCGTCAGGCACTGCTGGAAGACCCGTACCAATGCCCTGCGAGCTGGTAGGCTGACACCATCCCTGCTACAAGAATGATGATATCAAGCATGATGCGTACCCAGCGTTTCTCTCGCTCAGACGCTAGCATGAAATATGGCTGAAACGTAGAACAAGCATGCGAATATCTCCGCGAGATTTGCGTAAAGGACAACGCTATGCGCTCTGACGAACCAGAATGGCACTCGAGCTGAGCATTCCCTGACGCCGTGACGGACGGTGCTCGGTGGACCAGTTCGGTACGCGATCACTGGGCAGGCAAGTCACCCATCTGGTGGTGATGTCCTTGCGTTGCGGGGTGGTCGCAGCTGCCCAAAGTGCAAAATCCACTCTGACCTGGTTTGGACTTGCTCGGAAAGGCGCTCCCACAGAGCACATGCTGTTTTGTTCTCGAGTTGCAGCAAACACCGGCGTGCTCCTGTAATTTGAGGGCAAACGCTCCGTTGTCAGCAGTTGCCGCGCTAGCGTCACGCGGTTGCGAACGAAGGCTGGTTTCCAGTCAGGCCGATCCCGAGGCTGCCTCGCAAACTTGGTACCACGACGAGTACGCACGATCTGAACATTCAGGCGCATTCTGGATTTCGAACCTGTCCAAGTCGGTGGTGCAGAGCAGACTACACGGACGCGCACCCACAATGAGGCCGGCTGCCGGGAGCTCAGTCTCTCTGCTTCCGCAAATGCAGCCGCGCTGCCCTCGCCTCCCGGAGCGCCTCGCTGCCCTGTGGAACAGAGCCATGTACGCACCGGCGACGTTTCTTACGCCAAAACTTTCCGAATTGTTGACGACTATGCACAAAGTGCGCCACTGCACCCGCCACGCGGAGGCGACACGGGCACGTCAGCCACAAAGAACCCGTAGCGTGCTTCGCCTGGATGCCTGCCGCCGGTACCTGGATATCAAGGCCTCGTCGATACCGCGCCAAGCGTTAGCGGTGCGCTTAGCACGCATCGATTCGTTCAATGGATACAGACCCAGATCCGTAATACAGTACCCAGCATGGTACATATCCTAGCGCTGGAGGAGGCGCTCACGTCTCAAGTTGTCGCGCGCCCGCTCATCATATTCAGGCAAAGCGGCCTGTAACGGCGCTGTGATCGCAAAATGCGCATACAGGAATCGCTACCCTCGAGCCGACGCCCTTTGTGCGGTACAGCAACGCAGCGCTAGCTCTATGAACTATCTGCTCCAGCGGTTCAGGCGCAAAGGCGGATACGGAACAGCAGGCACTAGGCACACACGAGAGGACGTGTGAAACGACCAGAATATCTGAGAAGAAGTATAGGTAATGTAACTCGGAGGTAGGGAATTCGGTGGATACTTCACCGCGCACTGAAAAAAAAACAGAAAAAGAAAAGAAAGGAAAAAGCGCGTAATCAGAGAACGCTGGCCTAAGTAAACGTTCTGTCAATGAAGAAAAATCGAAATCGCTGCTTGCCGGTGGGCGCTCAGGCAGCGCTTCGTGGTACGCGCTGCAATCACAGCGGCGGCGTTACAGGCACGCGGCGCGCATGCAGCGCACGTCACGCTCGGGACAGCGGTTACGGTTGCGGGAATTTGAACCCGGCGCATGGATCGCGTTGTTGTTGAGCCTGCAGCCGTTGCAGCTGCGGGCGAGCGTGCGTATCGTTGCGCGTTGTATTTGCTCTCTGGCTCTTTCAAGCAGTCTCAACAGATAACATGTCTCTGCAGACACCTCCGCACTATCGTCGTCCTCAGGGAATGCGCTCACCACTTGCGTACGAAAAGGAGAATGTGCGCTTGACGCCGAACAATCTCACGCGAATGAACGAGTCTTTCGCTACGCCGTTCAAGGAGCTTGCAAACTCCCCGATGCGGCTGGAGGACAAAGCCTTGCTCGTCAAAAGGATACAGGAGGAAGCCTATAAAGCGAAGCAGCTCAAGCTCCTGAACGCTACGCTCATTTCTCGTCTGAGGGAAACCACTCTCGAGCTGGAAGGAAACAGGGAGAGGCTGCATCAAGCGGAGCAGCGCGTGACGCACCTGGACCAGCAGGTCAAGACACTGGAAGCGCAGCTCCACGACAAAGACGTGGATCTCGTCTCCGTTAGCAAACAGCTTGCACTTCAGGAGCAAGCAAATCGCGAGCTCCAGGCCTACATGCGGGAGCTGGAAGAGCTCAGGCTCGAGGTCGTTGCCTTGCGTGAGTCAAAGCAGCAGGTGCTGGTGGATATGGAAGGACTGCGTTTCGAGAAGGATCACGAAATGGAGCTACTTCAGAATGACATGGAAAAGCGCCAACAAGCTCGAGAGAGGGAGCTCGCCGAGTTACTGGAGACGGTCGCAACATTGCGGCGCGAGCAGGCACAGCTTCGGAGCACGCTTGAAACCATTGAATGCAAGAAAAATGAAGTTGCTCTTACTCTTGACCGCATGTTTGGCGAAGTCCGAGTCTACCGGGAGGCGTGTCAGCTGCGCGATCAAGAAAATCAACAGCTACGCAACAGGAACCTGGAGCTGGAAGGCGAGCGCACCCAGTTACTCTTGGAAATAGAGAGGCTTGGCAAGCAGATTGAGGCCCTGCGTATGGATCTGGAAACGACGCGTCTCAAGAGCACGTTGTATTACAAAGTTCGCAGTCTGTTGGGTAATCTATTCACTTACTTTACACGCAGTAATTAGACTCATTGAGAAAGATACGTAAACGGCGCGTGCGCTCCACGCCAGACCGAGGCGTAGCAGCGAATCATCCGTACATGGCCCCCGATGGGACACGCTATTTGTGGCAGCGGTCCGCGAGAAGAAAGCGATACCGTCGCGCTCGTACTTGCTGCGTTTATGCGTATATGAGTGGATGACGCAACCCAGGCGATCGAAACGTCTACAGCCCGGGCGCGAAAAATGAAGCAGACTGAGGGTAACGGCCGTTTGCGGATCAATCGCAAATGCACCCTGGAGGCGCACCCTGCTGACGTCGTACGATCACGTTGCGGGTCCAGAAAAGTGGGAATTCACGCGAGGCATTCCTGATGTGTCGACAGAGGCAAATGACAGGCTGGTGGCGGTGGAGGAGCTCGAAACGCTTCCGACTTTGGACGGGACATCGTCGCCAGCGCACGAGTCGCGTAGCTGCGTCCGAGTTCATCGTTTGGCGCTCGGCCTCGGGCTGACGGATATCGTATCGTAAGGCTGGTTTACGCATCATGTCTGTCTTCGTTGCATCTTGCGCTCCTACGTGTTCCTCAACGGACCCGTATAGAGCAAAGCAGACGACGCCCTGTCCGAATACTAACGCCTCGCCGCCACATGCGTTTCTTCTACGCGTCTCCCATATGTCACATCAAGGGTAATGATGGCATCGTAGACACGTTTGACCTGCATGGCGTCACCAGGGATCGACGGCCGGCCTCTCCGAGCAAGAAACAAGCATTCGAGCGGCGTCGCGAAGCGCATGGACGGTGCTTATCCCAGGTCTCTCGTTCACAGATACAATGCGGAGCGAATGAAAATCCATATACAGGCATTTCGTGAAATCTCGACCCGAGTCGAGCAACGAGACTCATTCTCAGCCGCTCACCGTAGATGAAGAGATGGACCTGGAGATGCCGGGCTGAAGAACCTCATTGCCGTCGATGCAACGCTGCGTCAAGGAGACACAGCTAGAGACCTGAACGGAAAACAGATGAAACGAGGCAACGTTACCGGGGCTCGTCATAATCCGTAGTCGGGCATGGCAGATGCCGGGACGCATACCAACAAATGGGATGATGTCGTCGGGACCGGTCTCGACACTCTCGACATCGTACTGAATAGTGGCACATGGCTTGTGCGCTTCATGTAGAGAGACTATCAATGTGTAAATCGCTCATGCGGACGAGGTTTTTGGCAGGACAACACGAGACCGCGCCAGAACACCAGCGATTTCAGTTGTTCAAGGGCGAGAAGCTCGCATTCGCCTACTTGTTCAATGCCTTGGAAAAGCAAGTAACTGACAAGTCGCGTTGTTAGGTAGTGACCCACGGCGCCGAGCACGCTGTAGCGCGCAAGGGCTGCTTTCGCGCTACCTCGTCCATAGCCTGCAACGAGTACGGGGATCGATTCGAAACGATTCCCATGGATGCGTCCAGGACGGCATCCATGAATCATGAGCAGGAGCGCACGCTGCAACAAATAGAGAAGAAGAGCGCCAAACAGAGACGGTTGCAAGAGGTGATGTAGAATACGCGGACCGGACCTCAAATGGCGAGACAATCGTAAGCGAGAGGCTTGCTATGGAATGACTCCAGAGCTGGCAAGCATGCGCGCAAACGTGATTCGCACTCAGCCTTGAACGCGTCAATGAACATCCAAAAACATCTCGTGCTTGCAGAGCGCCCAGCGGCTCTGTGTCGAGGCAAGTCTCTGACGGAATCGTTCAGTACCCAGTTTGGGCATCGTGCAGAAACGTTGCGATCTGGCGATGAGCGAAAATCACTGGTCACGAGAGACGGGATTGGATCCTCGCCTGGAGCAAGGCATTGGAATGGTCGGGTTCCGCTCTGTCACGAACCGCTGGAGCACCGTCTTCACACAACGGGAACGATTTTGCGGGGTTACCGTTCGACGAAAATTCGTGCCCCATGGTTATCGATAACCGATTCCAGCACACTTGTTCTTCACGCCGTATCAGAAAAGAGGCGCGTCTCATATGCAATGCTCGTCATATCGACGCATTCCACGACGGGGTCCAGGGCCTGGGCGGGTCCCCGCTGAGCCTCGGCGACGACGACGTCGCGCGCACTGTGCGCAACGGCACGAAGGCGGTTGTGCGGCACGCCTCAGAAATACAGCGCGTACGGCACTTTTGCCGTTTCGCATACATATCCACGCATCAGAGACGCGGTCCTTACCGAGTACCTGGGCAGACTCGCGTCCTGCACACGACGCCAGCACAGAGTCACGTCGACGGATCGCAGCCGATGAGAGCAGTTGCAGAGGATGCCTCCAAGGACCCGTGAGCGATTCCTCCACAGCAGCCGCCACAGCAGCCGCCACCACGGCCACTTCCATGTACGATGGTTCCGCGAACGATACCGGGAACTGGCCCCCATCGGGCCGTGTTACGCGTCAAATACAACGCGGAGATTCTTTCGACAGCGTCTACCGACAGCAGAAGAAGCAACGCGCATCCGCGTTTCATCGACGTCAATCGCTCGCCTCTTCGACAAGCGCGGCATTTATGGCAGTGCCAACCTTCACGTAACGCCGCATCTCAAAAACCAGGGCCGCATCATCCACGAGCAGCGCTCCAAGTTCGGATGAAGCATCATAAGGCAGCAGCCGTTGCAGGTTCATGTTGTAGCGTCGAAGTTCCTGAAATGAACGTCTCAGAACAGATGCACCGATCTCCCAGTTCGGAAAACTCCGCACGATAGCCTTACACACGAGTTCGAGCTGGGCCTTCCACTCCGAGCGGAACTCGGCCAACACGAGGCGCCAGTGCTCCGTCGACGGTGCGTTCGCTCTCGGTGACGATTCGGCCTTGGAGGAGGCGAGCGTCAGAAACTCCCCGAAACTGCCCATGAGCACCATCGCCGCCAACTGATTCGTACACGCCTCGAGCTCCAGCTCGAATTCCCGCTTCATTTCTTGCAGCGTTTCGAGGCCAGCGTCGGTGACCGGATCGCGCTCACGCTGAACCGAGGACGCCACCCGAGTCAGGCGTTGAACAATCGTTCCTAGCTGATTGATGAGGAACGCGTTCCTGTTCTGAGCCGTCTGAAAACGCTCCGCCATGCCATGCAAAATGCGATGCATCTCTCGTTGCTGCACGTGCAACGACTTGAGCACCATCGCATCCGATGAGGGCACGCGTAGCGCCAGCGTGAGCAGTATCTGCACGTAGTCTGCGTAGCGTTGCACAACGGCATGTATGCGCCGTGCGAGCTCAGTCTCCGGATCCTGTTCAGCACTGTATGCAGCAGCAGATATTTCGAATAGGAGCCGTGGATCCGCTTGCGCAAGGCTCGTTTCGTTCGCATCCAAAATTTCCTTCAGACGCGGAATGATCGCTAGTTCGACACGCGAGAAGAATATCTCGAGCAGCGCGAGTCCATTTGCACGTGCGTCGTCTCGCTGCGTCTGTCCGATTCGGGTGCACAGCAGGAGACCAACCACATCTGTTGTCCGGGCGAAATATTCTGAGAATCGCTCCGCCACATAGTCTCTTGCCTGCAGCATGACGTGCTCCAGCGTGGGCGACTCAACAGGTCCGAAAAAGTCCGCGAGAAAGTCCCTTTCAGAGCTGCAGATCGTTAGTAGCATCCTTCCAACCGACCAGAAGATGCGTTCTGGGGGAATGAGCCGCCCCTCGGCCTGAACGACGGCGAGAACTAGTGGAGGCTCGGCCAGCTCCTCCAGAACGGCTAGGCGCTGGCCGAGACCACTGGGAGTGGCAGCGCCAGCCGCGGTCCGGTCACCTGCCGCAGCGCTACCAGCTGTTGTACCAGCGCTACGCATTCGATCACCGCTGGTGGAGGTGGCGGCTTTGCTGTTGGACATCCAGGAGCTCGTGAACATCGACGGCAGACGAAACGACGTCGCGGTTGGCAGCAAGCGCTGCCAAACCGCCCCAAGGGAGCTCGACATTGACGGTGGAATCAGCAAGGTATCTTCGAGATTCTGGTCCGGCTCGTGAAGGGCCCAGAGTCCATCCAGGTACTGGCGAAAGAAATTCAGATACACCCGACTCTGCGTATTCTTATATGTTTGCGTGATGCTCTCAACCGCCTCCGGTGCAACGTCTTGCAGAAACTCGATGAAATACCTATATTTCAGGAGCATATTCTGTTGCAGAATCTGAATATTCGTATTCGGCTCTTCGAGACGACTCATTTGACCCAGCAAGAACGCCTGCAACCGAGCGACCACTCGACGCTGCAGCTCGTGCAGGATAGGTCGCAGGTCTTTGTAGGCCGCAGTTCGCTGTACATCCGGAAGGCTGGCGAACGCTAGCTTACTGCGAAAGCGCTTCACTTCTTCGAGGTAGACTTCATCGATCTGTGGGCGTGCTGTGAGCCTGCGTACGAGCGCTGGTGGTAGCACGACCTCCAGGGCGAAGGCTTGCAGGTGACCAGCCGCTTCGCGTGTTGTGTGCACGCGCTCGTTCCAGCGCTGACTTTCTACTTCATCGAAAGCAAGCCGACGTCTGCGGTCGTCCAGTTGCCCTAGAACTTGACAGAGTCTTTCTTCGGCGTCGGTGAAGAAGCCCTCGCAGCGAGCGAGTTCGGTAGCGGTAGTCTCGAGCAGCGGCTCGTCGGCAGCCACTCGTTGCAGCAGCTTCGATTCGAGCGCCCGCAGCTCTTGCTCGTACTGTAAGTAGAGTTCTTGCACGTGTTGCAGGGTGTCCAGAGACAGCGGCCTCTCGACCTGTGGCGCGTCGTCGAGTTCGCGTGCGAGTTTCTCCAGAAGCCGCCCTAAGTCGTCATCGAGTGCATCTTTCCCCAGAGGCGCTAGTGGTTCCTCCGGTTGGGCGATTCGCCAAGCCACGGCAAAGTCTTCCTCAGAGAAGAGGCTTTCTCCCATAAAGAGAGGTCGGTGGCTCTCGTTCGTGTCCCCCGAAGAGAGACCGCGTCGCTTAGAGCCAGAGTAGAAAGGCTTCCGCACGGAGTTTTCGAGGCCTACGGTCGACGACTCTACCAAGAGCACCCTGGTTGTGCAAGTGCTACCAGTAACCAGCGAAGACAAAGCCGTCCTCCTTTGGAGGCGTCCACGTTCTACCAGCCCCAGTCCAGGCGTGCAGCTACGCACTGGTGAGGCAGGCGTTGCATTCGTTCGTGACGGGCCGCCCGCACCATACGGGTGCCACACTGTTGCGATCCCGCAACAAGCGTCGTGTGTTCATCCAAACGACAGGTCCGCTGATACAGGTCACGCGCTTTCTTGATTCGTACGTGATGCTGCGGCGTGCATAGCCTGTGTTTACGCATACGATTTGCGGTGTCAGGTCAGGCATGTCTGAGCACAGGATGCACGCTGGTGGATGCTTCTCATCGACACGCGCGCCGTCACCAGCACATAACGTCGCATATATCGCGTTTCCCAGAGCGAGTGCCCGTTCTCCAGCACATTCGTCGCATCTTTTGAACAGGAAGAGCGCTGTTCACGCATCTGCTGGCCGGATCCGAATCCACCGAAAGCATCGAACGATGGATTCACCGGCATGCAAGACAAGTACCAAAGGCGCTGCTGCACGTTCCACACATCCACAGAGGAAGAAGGAGACGAAGAAGAAATAACCGGTGAGGCGTACCCTGGCAACATTTTCCGATGATTTGGGCGCATTGCCTGACACGCCCATGATACCGATCCGAGAGTTGCAGCGTCATCCTGCGCCAGCGAGGACGGGTGCAATGCACCATGTCATCCTATATCCAGTTATGTCTCATGAGCGAATCGGGTCATGCGTGACGCCTCGGCTGTCGACGGCGCGCGGGTGGCAGCGTGCACCCGCACACCAGGCGGCACGATGAGGTGTCGCGAGTCGTGCCGTTGACGAGCACCCCTAAACCGTTGACGAACGGTACAGCAGCGCTGGACCGCTCAGTGCATCACTTGACACCACGCGATGCCTCGATCAGCGACAGTTTCAGAACGAGCCTTCGCTCATGAACCCTGTATACTGCCTGGTGCTTTTGCCATGCGCGAATATCAGCGTCGATGCTACGGCACTGCACCACGGAATTGGAAGCAACTCGTAGAGTCTCTAGGACGATGTCGTGACATGCCCGAAATATCGGTGTAGAATATACACAGGATCTCGATTGAGCGGTACAGCGGCAGCGATCAGGGTGCTGAACATGGCTTCTTTGCGATCGATCACCGACCCTCGCAGGGATGATGATGGTGCATCGCGCGGCGAGCGGATACTTCATCGATTCCAGAATGAATGACCCGTTAGGCGTCCGTGCGAGGCTTCACAGCCGCAACCAACGGATTCCGGAACTAAAACGTTCCAGAAAACCTGGCGTTTGTGGATGCGCAAACGCGGCTGGTGATCAGAGCAGCATCCTGACTGCTCCAGCAGATGCCTCAAGGTGACATTTCCCTCTACGCAGTACCATTGCGTTCCCATCAGGTGCGATCATGGAATCGACCAAGACGCCTGCGGAATCGCATTCGCTGCCAATGATAGAGGCTGCATACGCATCGCTGCTGCAGAAGTGCCTCGCTTTGGTATCACCACCAGCACCAGCACCAGCACTAGCACCAGAGCACCTCGCCCGATCCGCAGACGCTCAGCAGCGAGGCGCAGCGGCGTCGATGCTGGCGCCACCGCGCGGCCGTTGCCCGGACTGCGTATTGATGTAGCATTTCAGTACGGCCTGCACGTTCGACCTTATCTGCGCCTGCGGAGGCGTCGGCGGCGGTTTCGTAACACTCCAGCCTTCCTCGAGGACGATCAGCAGACACCGTGACTCGTGGTGGTGCTGTGCGGTGCTGGGCTTCGTAACGGCACGCAAAGCAGCATCAACGTAGCGGCGCTAAGGTTCGGCTCACACGCGGTCTGGGCGCCGTTCGAGCTGCGACACGGCGTGTGTGCCTGGGTCGTGAAAAGCGCGCGTGGGACGCTCAGACTTTAGATCTGCGGAAGATTCATGGAAAAACCCGTAGCCGACGGGCTTGAGGGACTTGAGCTCGAAAAAAAGCAAAGTCATGCACCAGGTTCCGTCGCGCTCGGGAAGGAAAAGCCGGCTCGCTCTGCTGCAGCGCAGGGATCCGTATCTGCGGAGACAAAAAAACGTGTCGAGCGAGAGACGAAAGAAGGAATAGATTGCCGCAAGGCAGATAACTTTAGTGCATGGTACCAACAAGTGGTGATCAAAGCGGAGCTCATTGAGCTCTACGATATCTCCGGCTGTTACATCATTCGACCATGGGCGTACGCCGTCTGGGAGAAGATCGTCGAATTTTTCGACGCTGAAATCAAGAAACTTGGCGTCCAGAATGCGTATTTCCCTGTCTTTGTTTCCGAACGTCGTTTGCGAACAGAGCAGGAACACCTGGAAGGGTTTGCCGCCGAGGTGGCCTGGGTGACCAAAAGCGGCTCCAGCGAGCTCGAAGAGCCGATCGCCATCCGCCCGACGTCGGAAACGATCATCTATCCGGCGATGGCGAAATGGATACGATCACACCGGGATCTACCCTTGAAGCTGAACCAATGGAGCAATGTCGTGCGTTGGGAATTCAAACACCCGACACCCTTCATTCGTTCACGAGAATTTCTGTGGCAGGAAGGCCACACCGCCTATGCCGATCGATCAGCAGCTGACGAGGAAGTGCTCCAGATTCTCGAGCTCTACAGGCGCATCTACGAGGAGCTGCTTGCGGTTCCCGTGATCAAAGGCATCAAAAGTGAGCGGGAGCGGTTCGCTGGCGGCCTGTACACAACCACCGTAGAGGCATTTGTGCCCGCAAATGGCCGTGCTGTACAAGGTGCAACGAGTCACTCCCTGGGCCAGAATTTTGCCCGCATGTTTGGAGTGTATTACGAAGGCAAAGACAGCGGAGAGAAGCTCATGCCTTGGCAAAACTCATGGGGTTGCACAACACGCACCATTGGTGTTGCCGTCATGGTCCACGGAGACGACAGAGGCCTCGTATTGCCCCCACGCGTGGCACCACTGCAAGTGGTCATCGTGCCCATCATCGTGAAGAACGCCGCAGCAAACGTATCCCAAGTATGCGAGGTTCTCTGCCTGCGACTCCAGCGTGCAAACCTGCGGGTGAAATTCGATGATCGCCCCGAGAAGACCCCGGGATGGAAATTCAACGAATGGGAGCTGCGAGGCGTCCCGCTGCGCATAGAAGTCGGCCCTCGGGATGTGCAGTCGAAGACGATCACCATTGCACGCCGAGATACCATGGAGAAGCGAAGTATCCAGTTGGTAGATTGGGATGCGCTTGAAGCAGACGACAGCTTTGGCAGGGAAATTGCGAAAATCCTCGACGATATCCAAAAGAGCATGTTCGAAAGGGCTTCTGCTGAGCGAAACGCGCGCATTCGCAGTGTCGCAAGCTGGGAGCCGTTCATGAAAGCCATCATCGAACGTTGCCTGGCACTGACACCATGGTGCGCTGAAACCAACTGCGAGGAGCAGGTTCGTCAGAGAAGCATGCAGGACTCTGTGAGCTATCGTGAGCGCCTGGCCAACGAAGTCGACCCTGCCGCCGCGGACACTGTCCTCTCTGGTGCAGTGAAAACGCTTTGCATGCCCTTCGCGTCCGAGCTGGAGCGGCTGCGTCTCGTTGACCGGTCAGAGTACGAGGCGCCAGCGCCTGGCAAACAGTGTTTTGCATGCGACGCAGCAGCAAAGCGCTGGGCACTCTGGGGTCGTAGCTACTAGATACATGTTTTAATCAATTTAAATGAGGCTCGTGACCTGACACCCACACGACATGCTGCACTCCTTGTCTGAACAGACGCGCGACGCCGAGCTATGCGACATGAAGCTGTCGCTGCGAAGCGTCGACACAGCGACTGTATACGCGGTGCTCGCGTGCAACAGAGGCACCTTTCTGGCGTCCGCGAAAGGACCACGCTTTCAGCAGCGATGCCGTTTTCGTGGTGGTGTCTCGGCGGATGCACCCGGATGCCGGTGGATGCGCGCCAGCTAACGGTCACTGGGCAAACGGCTGTTATTCCTTAACCGACACGTTTACGTTCCGCAAGCGCGAACCCTGGATTTCTCATACAAACTCATTCTTGGTCAATCTGGTAAGCAGACAGCATTGTTAGACAAGCACACGCAGCCGCGCGCACCGCGGCAGTCGACAGACGCAATACATGGGCGTCAGCGCTCCCAGCCGGCGAACAGCAACTGTGCTGGACGCTCCATGAAGCAGCGCAAACCGGCAGCTGTGGCGCGATTTACCAGCGCTTGCTCGCAAAGCGGCCCGCACACGCTGCACCGGCTTGTCTGCTCGCAAAAGAACCGAGAACACCAGCTCCTATACCCGCGTAGCGGCTGGTGCACAGACCGGAACCGCTCTGCTGGGACACCACGCCTCTACGTCATAGATGACCCGGATGCGAAGCGAGCACGACGGGCACTTGGCAATCTGTTCCCCACGGCGCATTTCTGCGACTGTGAGAACGAATAGGTCCCCACACGGGCAATTGTACGTGTACCTCTGGGCATCTTCTTCATAGTTCATATCTTCGATCTCGACTTCGTCGTATACATTAGTCTCTGTTTCCATTCCCTGGTCGTTATCCACGAAGCGTTCGCTCGAATGACGCACCCGGTGAATGCGAAGACAACCCTGAAAACAAACCCCTTTCAAAAGAAAAACGTTGCTGCCAACGGTGTACAGTAGTGGCGACCAGCGCCTAAGCCTTGACGTCTCCAACTGTCGTGCAGACGCCTCACCGTCTTTCTGGACCGGCCGCCTACTACTGGTTTCATTTTTTTCTCATATAGTTCCACTTTGAGAGGGTGTCCTACAAAGTTCACTCTTGTCCACTCTGGAGGTCTTCTTTCCATCACCGCACATCTCCCTACATTGATTGCTGCGTGAGAGTCTCGGTTCGCAAATTCCATACGTTTCTTGCCATCACTGGTAGTACTTACTAATGCAAGCAAACCACGAACTTTCGCCCTCCTTTCCATTTGATCTTCCGTCAGCGCTCCGTACTTTTTTATATCCTCAGGGCTCCGCTGGCACTTTTCCATCTCCACTCTCTAAAGAGTACACCCCAGTTCATGGTGTGTATAGGACGTTCGGAAAGCATCTACAGGTATCGTGACGAAACGCCGTGCACACTCCTTGTGCGTTCTTGTCGTTGGAGCTGGTGTACACTCCAGAGGGTGGAGATGGAGAAATGCCAGCGGAGCCCTGGGGATATAAAAAAGTACGGAGCGCTGACGGAAGGTCAAATGGAAAGGAGGGCGAAATTTCGTGGATTGCTTGCATTAGTAAGTACAACCAGTGATAGCAAGAAACGTATGGAGTTTGTGAACCGAGAACTTAACGCGGCAATCAATGTAGGGAGTTGTGCGGTGATGGAGAAAAGACCTCCAGCGTTGACTAGAGAGGATTGTATGGGGCAACCTCTCAAAGTGGAACTATTTGAGAAAAAAATGAAACCAGTAGTAGCTTGGCGGCCCAGAGAGGCTGGGAGCCGTCTGCACCTCAGCTGGAGACGATTTGTCCAAGGCGCGTTCGCCGCCACGACTACACACCGCTGGCGGCAGCGTTTCTCTTTTGAAAGGCGTTATCGGACTAGCCTCTGATTCATCAAGGATGGTGCTGTTTGAAATTGAATATCGAGTGCGGCTTCCTCGGGAGGAGATGTGGAGCCTACGAGAAGACCCTGAGTTTTTGCGTTGGCAGTATGAGCACTCCTCCGATATGAGCAACCTGGAAATTGTGGAGAAAAACGTCGACGCAGCCGACCCCGACCGCATAACCGTGACGTGGCGGATAACACCTAGCGTGCCGCTGCCGCAGTTTGTACTTGCGTACGTTGGCGAAGGTGCTGGCATCTACATCGAAGACGTTCACGAATACCGCCTGTCGAAGCCGTACTACATCAACTTCCGCAGCCATCCGAATATGTTTCAGGAGTACACCGAGACCAGGGGTGAGTGCGAGTTCGTTGATGAACCTGCTGACTCCGCGGATGCCCAGGCTGGAACACGCGTCTGCATCCGAGGAGAGGTGATTGTGAACGTCCCGCTTGTGGGGCCTTACGTCGAAAACTTCGTGGTGAATAACTTGCGGAACTTTTACACGGGGTTTCCAGACCTGGTGCATTCATATGTAGCGGCCAAAAATGGACGTTTGAACCCCGACGACAGTCAGATGTGGTTGAACCCGGAGTCATCGGTGCATGTACAACCGAATACCGCAGAGGCAAACGAGGCGAGTGCCATCCACGGGGCTGGCGCGGATGTGGCCCCTGCTCTGGCGGCTCTGCAGCGCTCGCTACCGCCATCGGTCGACGCGTCACTGGCATCCGTGCCAGTGGCTTCTGGCGCCCCTGAAGCGATCCCAGAGTCCATACAAGCGCCAAGCAGATCATGGTGGCCATGGCAATGAATTGCGTACCCGCCGGTGCCTTGTGGTGCCTCTGAAGTGGCACCAGAGACCGTGCACGTCCCAAGCTGATCATGCTGACCATGGCGCTGAACAGGCGGCGCAAGCCACCGTTTGAATCGATTGTCGTGGTATCATGCATACATGACGCAATATTTATTGGGGGCAATCATCGAAATGTGAACGAGAGTATTGGGCTACTCGCGTGCTTGTGGAGCACCAATGCGCAGAACTCTTGGAGATGGGACGGTGCGAATCAGAGGCTCTCCATTGTAGCGTATGCTCTGCGAAGGGTTGATTCCGCTTGCGATTCCCGAGCTGCGAGCACCAAGTACCCTGATGTACGCTATTGCTTAGGCGGGGAACGGGAGCGTTCACTCGTCGTCGAAGCGAATTCTCCCGCGACAAAGATGAGTATTCGCATGGAGCGCGCACCGCGAGTCGCCTGCGCAGTCTGTATGCCGCCATCCTGTCCCCGGAGGATCAACGAAAGCGCGAACCACCAGCAGTTCAGTCAGAGACGTCATTACCATCGAGCTGGGGTTTAAGAACGCACGAGAAATCGTTCCAGCGATCGAGCGCGTGTTTCTCGGGGGAGATGTCTGGAAACGTCAAGAAGAGGAAGGCTTCACGCACCACGGCACGTCATTCGCTCCCAGGCTGCAATGTCTTCATGATGCCCCGAAGTGCGCGTCAGTTCGCCGGATACCGGTGTCGCTCATGACCTGGGGAACGATTCCTCGCCGCTGGTGGTGCCCATGTGGCCACGAGTTGTGCGGCTGTTTCAGGAACAGCGTAACGCAACGCAACGTAACGTAACGCAACGCAACTGCGCATTCTCGAGCGCGTATGGTGAAGGAAGCGAGCTGTTGCGTGACAGCGCCTGCCGCGTACCCTACGCTGTCGCGACCCTGAGCCTTGTTCAAGTCTGGAGAACGTGTGCGTCGCGAAACGAGCGGCCAGATGCAGTGCGACCTGTCGCGCTGGCAATGTCGTGCTGTGGTTATCAGCGGATATTGACGCGAACGCCACGGCATTGTAGCAGCGTCTCTGTAAACCATACGGCCGCTCGTCGGCTGTAGTACGTGCTTTATTCTGCCACGGACGCGTGCTTGGTGCAAGCCAGCGCGTTCTTATGCAGACCAGTTCATCCACAGAACAAGGCTGATGCATGTTTCGATTTGAGTTTTGATATCGCTGACCATTGGGGGTATGCTTCCCGAAACGGTCCCTGTGTCATGCAGGTTTACGCCCGCCTGACGACCCGGTGTTCGCACCGCACTGCGACCAAACGCGCGGCTCCATCAGCTTGTCTGGCATCACTCAGAAGCTGGACGAGGCGGCCTGGCGGGCGCGTTCGTGGCTTGCGTCCCCGGCGCAGCTGCTCAACTAGATTGCAGCGCATGCGGGCATGCACGACGTCCGCGCTCTCTTGTTACGCACACTGGGAGCCAGGTATTCGCAAGAGCTCACGCGAGTGGCGGGCGCGCTTGGTGTTTGGCGCGTAGCCGAGCGCTGCACCTATGCCCCGGGGCTTACAAAACGCATATCTGTGACCTAGCTCTGCAGCAATGCTTCTCACGGTGAGCCGCGTGGATCATAAAAAGTGTCGTTTTTGATTGCCCTGTCATCCGCGAAAGCAGCATGTTCAAAGCTTATTGAATCCTGGAAGCGACTGTTCTCGGAAACTGATGTTTCATCTCGAATCACCGGCGGCAGCGGCAGCGGTATTGCCTCGAGCCGTCACCTCGTCAACGCGTCGAAGAGCCGGTCGGCCGCAGAGCAGTGAACGCGGCAACAATTGTCGTGCGAAACCAAATGCCAACGCTGGACACCGTTCAGCAGCTCTGTCTCTGGGGGGATCAACTGCGACGCGGGCGTAGCCCGAGTCACGCCACGCTTCTGGAACATGTTTGATGCCCCGAACGTCGCTAGATCGAATCAACTTGTATTCCTTCGGGAAACACATCCCGGTCGATTATGGTATGCAGATGCGTATCTGGATAGGCTGGGGTATCTTTCATTTCCTCTAGGAGCAGTTATGTATCCACGAGAAGCCTGATAAGATTCATCGATCTCACACCATGAAAAATCGACAAGCTTGGCACCCAGCAGTGCACTGTACGGACTCTCGCTGCCCACCAAACAGGAACACTCGTCTGGGGCTTGCGGAAAATACAAGCGCCTTGTGAAGCTACAGCATTTTCCATCCGCAGGATAGGCAGCACCTGCACATTCCACTGCGTACTCGCACTGCACGCATCGATCATGCATCAAGCACCATAATTCGATCGTGCATCAAGCACCATAATTCGATCGTGCATCACCAGTGCCTACGCATCTGGCGCTGCCGCATTCTTTCCATGATAGGCGCTGCTGCTGCTGCTGCATGCGTGAGGCATCCGGTGAACGCCTGCGGGCATGCGTGCCGATCTGCCAATGGAATCTGTGGCTGGCTGGCTGGCTGGCTGGTGCTGCTGCGCACGCGCGCTTTCACCCAATTGTTTACACCACGGTGCCGAGCATTGGTGTCACCCAGCGGTATGCGCAGTCTCCAGCGTCTCTTGCCAGTTTGGCGTCAAAAGAGCGCGGTAGAATCGGTGGTTATCGCTCCACTAGTGCAATGGAGAAGACGCTTGGCTGCTCTAGCGATGCTGGAGCGCGAGTTACCCCAGTACCTAGACCTGGACTCGTGGCAAATGACGCTGGCACAGTTCATTCAGAGCCAGCCACGAAGAGCGTACACCATATCGCCCGAGTCGACGGTATTCGAAGCTGTACAGAAAATGGTAGCGCACAACGTTGGTGCTGTCGCGGTGGTGGAACCGGACGCAAACGATGCCGCGCGACAGGCACAGCGGCTCGTTGGCATCTTCACGGAACGCGACTACTTGCGGAAAATTATTGTTGCCTCGAAGGCATCGAAAACAACCCCCATAGCTGAGGTCATGACCCAAGACCCGGTATGCGTAACGCCGCAGCAACGAGTCGGTGACGCGCTTCACCTCATGACGGAGCTCGATATACGACATCTGCCCGTCCTGGAGAGCCTGCCGAACGGCTCCCTGCTGACGATGGTTTCCATGCGCCAACTCATGCGCGAGGTAGCGGCTAGTCACGAGAAACAGGTCTCTGCGCTGATGGCACAGCTGCGGAAACTCTCGCTCCTCGTGGTCGACGATCGCTCTCCCGGGGACGGAGCAGCGACACTGGGTCCGGCGTCATCGACGACACCGAACACGAGGACGATCCACACGGGATCGGATCGCTTGAGCCTGAAATCCTGGTGGCAGCGCTGAACGCTTGAGCGCTTCACGTGCAACGGACGGGAATCGTTCCGGGCACGCGCTGCTGAGTGGAGGTCTCGTCCAGCAGGTGACGCACGGTACCAGTGCGCCGAGGTGGCGCTCGCAAAGCCACGTATAAAAAAACTTTCCCCGTACTCGACGCAGTATATGCTTTACGGCGACTCAGATTCGCAAATGTTGGCTCGTAGTCGTACGCATTGCCAAACAAGTCCGCGGATACAAAACTACCCAGAGTACATGAAGCATCCACGCGCAGCGCCTGCTCGCACGGGATGCTCGTACGGTGGCGAAAGCGGATACCCGCGCTGCGTTGACATGTGCCCGACAACCGGTGAACCAGCGAACGCTGTTCGCGAAAAACAAAAGTGATGGCAAGTGTGGTATTCCAAGGACGCGCTGAGGACAGTATTCGGGTTTCGAGCACATCCTAGTGACCAGGGTGCAGTGCATTGAGGCCCCTGCACGAGCCAATCACTGACAAGTCTTATCGATTCGCGGGATGACGCGGTCGAGGAGGTATCATCGCCGAGACACCCGGAACGGGCGCCCCGGCGTCAGCAGAAGCAGCCGTGGTGCGCGCACTGCCAGCGCTGCTCAGGCCGCCGCTCGGTGCCTTCCACTGGGCCTTGGAACGTGAAGTGGTGGGTTTTGTTTCCAGCCGTGCGCCATCTGAAGGCGAGGAACTAAGCATCAACAGATTTCCCGGAGAGAGTTCAAATTCGGACGCATCCGCCATGGGCAAGAGGGCTGCGCTAGCGCCAGCTGCCCCTGCTCCTGTGCCAGCTGCTCCTGTGCCGAATCTGCTCGTCGAGGCGTCGAGTGCAGACGCGCTGCTGCGGCTCGTGTCGTCGATATGCGGCATAGCGCGTTGCGAATGCAACGCAGACTCGCCAGTGATGCCACCGGCTGCCGTGCGATGCGCCTCGCCCGCATGTTCACCTCTTAGCGCCGGCCCGCGGCCCGCTGTGCAGGACATATCTGTGGAGCACTGCTCGAGCGCATCCATGGGGACCAGGGCCGAAGCGGGCGCCTCGGCGAGGCGGGTACCTCGGTAAGTCACGTCCTTGCGCTCATCCTCAGACATTGGTGGATCCGAATCCAATGGCTGGGGCATGACAAAGTACGCTGCCGCAGCATTCGCGGAGGTTGAGATGCTTTTCCAGTACTCTGGTGTGCGTCCAGTATAGAGATAATCGCGCGGACTCGACCCGAGCAGGCTGGATGTTCCGGTGGGGAATCCTGAATGGTTGCCTCCTCCGAGCCAACCCGTATTCGTGCCGAACGAGTGCATCGGATGCGTTGTCCACGGTATGGTTTGTTCGTACGACATACCGCTCGGTGGCGACGAAGCACCGGTCGGATGCATCGCCATCACGCCTTGGATGTGGGCAGACGTCTGACCATTCGCTGCAGCAACCATTGCCATGGTATTGTGGTAGTGGCCGATCGAGCCAGCATTGTTCGTGTCTGCTGCTGGAGAGCCGTACGGATTAAAGTACAATGGAGATGAACCTGCGGTCATCTGGGCGAGGCTTTGGGGCAGGCCCTGGTGAAATGACATCTCGGCGGTCTCAATGGGGCTCGAATCACGGTGCATGTAAGAAAAATGCACCGAAACGTGATCCGCTCCACCCTCGAATACAGTTCCAAGACCGGAAAGCGCGCGTGTATCGCCACGCACAGGATTTGCCACCAGAATGTGTCGACTATCCGGATTCGTGTGCATTCCCGAGGTACCGACGGGCATCGGTTGGCTCGACCGCATGGTGCGGGCGCCTCCTGCAGGTGCATCACCGGCTCGTGGTCGCATGTTCATGTTCGAAAAATCGGCACTGGTCGAGGTCGAAAAAGCAGACTCCGAATGGGGGCCTGTTCCAACAGCCCCAAGCACGGGTCGCCCCATCAGCCGGTCTCCCATGATACCCAGAGCGCTCGAATGGGCACCAACCTGAGTAGTGTCGGCGTCGGTCGAGACGGCCGCCAGAACTCTGTCTTGACCATTGTAAACCTCGCACTCTGGGTGTTTCGCAAGGTACTTGGCGAGATTTTTCCGCAGCGGTGCGGCATTCCCAGTGACTTTGCGGCGCTCTATTCGATGCCAGATGGGCACGTGTTCATTGTCGACCATGGACGCGCGGACTTCGGGGTCAAGACGCTCATCCTGTCCATCGAATACCTCGCACTCGGGGTGCCTGCTCAGATACTTGCGCAGGTTCCGCCGCAGCGGAGCCGCATTCCCAGCGATTTTACGCAACTCGGCACGATTCCATATCGTCACGTGCATGTTCGCCTCTTCCTCTGATAGCTGCGACACGTCCTCTTGTAGCATCTTTAAAGTAGCGTGGTTCACGGGCAAGTTGCGAAAGATGGTGGCAGGTTCCGCGCCGCCGCCCAACGAGTCCGAGTCGGCCTGCGAGGGACTTGTCGCACGCGAGCCCACTGTGTCTGCTCCGGGTTCGCTTTTCTCAGAACTTTTGCCCCCGTCGTGCACCTGGAAGGAATTGGCCACTGATTCCATTCCAACGTCAGGGGACAGCGGTGCGTCACCCGCGACAAGGCCCCCAAGCGCGGCTGCGTGCTGTTTCGAAACCGCAGCCGCTCGCAAAGCCCCCTGGGTCAGCCCGCCTCCCCCGTCTGGTAAAGCTTCCATGTCTTAAGCGCGGCTCCTTCCCCAAAATCAATGAAGAGCCAGCCTCAAGCAAGAAGGAGTCGGTTGAAACGAACAGCCTGCGAGGCGCCCCGCAAAAACAGGTTTCGAAAACTGCGCACCCGTTCCTAGATCGAATCCATGGCTAGCGCGAGACGCGAAGCGCTGTGTGCTGAAGATCCTTCAAAGGCTAAACAAAAATGTATTTTTCGGTCAGTAGACGTGAAATGGTATGATTCGATTTAGGTAGATTAGTACAGACTTTTAACCTCGATGGGATGCGTGGCCTCTAGACGCGACGTTGCTGACGAGGTACAGCGCGCCTATGTATTCGTTTTGTTGCAAATCTTCTCCTCCACGAGGTGATGCAACTAGCGTGGAGCACCAGGCAGCATTGCGGACAAAATACGAGCGTTGTACATAGAGCACTGAATAGTGCACGGAGTCGGTGCCCGCGCTGGGGCACGGGGTCGATGTGAGAATCAGGCTCTGTGGCGTGGCGTGGCATAGCGTGGCGTGGCGGTAGCGGTGCCGTTTGCCCTTTCTGCTGCACGTGTGCTCGTCTAGACCACACCGATACGAACCGTTTTGTTTTAGAAGCACCGCCGCATGGCAAAGAGAACTGCAGAATGCAGGTACTTATTGAAATAACGCTTGGGCACTCTATTGGACACAGTGCGGACGCAAGCTAAGCGCTATCTTCAGCCTCAGTGCGAGGTTTGTCGGAACTAGTCAGTACCACCGAAGCAAGTAACTGCAGATTTTTTGAATAGCATGGATCTCCTGCTGCTTCTCGATTCAAATCGGAATAACCATAACGACTATTACGTCGACAAAGCCGATGGAGCGTAGGTGCAGTGCGCGTGCGCGTACCTGTGGGGTGACGGTTTGCTCCGCGCTGCGTATTCAGGTGGCGCGCTGCAGCTCGTGTACCGTGCAGTACCTTTCGCTGAGCGACGCCAGTCACAGGAGGACGCCTCTGCTTGGCAGATGAGTGGGCACTCGCGCAAGAGCGGTCGCACGCCGTCACGCACTACCACAGAGACAGCGTGCTTCTCGTGTTGACGCTTTCGCAGCTACAGTCGCGTCGCTGCTCGAAATCACACCTGTAAGAGTGATTCAATCGCCACCGCCACTGCTGGTTTGTTTTCGATAGCTGTCCACCGACGATGAATGCCTTGTCCAGCTGTCAACAAATGCCGTCTCGTCGAGATGACGCGCGGATGAGACACGCTGTGGCTGGTTCGGACGCTGCGAGCACCGCAGCACGAGTCTTTGTGCCTATGGAGCAGCCGAGTTTTGGGTGAACCTCTCCATCCTTGCTTGTGCTTCATGGCTAGGCGCGAATGCGTTACCTACCGCTCCCTCTTGTATGCGAAATAGCGTCACGGCGCTGGCGAGTCTGGCGCGCTCATACACGATCCTCTGTAAACTGGATCGCAAAACCGCTTTATCTAGGTCTGAGCCTCGTTTTGATTTCTTGTGTATGGTGGCTTTTGTCCCATCAGGTAAACTTGGCGGCCTGCTGGCAGAGATACCGCCACGCCTCAGCGCCCTACCAGCGCTTGGATGTGAAGCAGGTCGATACGCCCCGCATCGCCATCGTGACAGGGGCGACGCCCGCGTTCCTGAATCGATTCTCGCTTGCCATCACGAACAAACAATGCTTTGCACGGCTTCATGGGTACGAATTTATCATAGATATTCGAGATTGGTCGGAAGTGCACGGTAAGAGCGACTACTGGAATCGTTTGTGGTTTTTGATGGAATATGTCCAGGCGTGTCTTGGTGGCAACTCGTGTCCGGACTGGATCTTCTACGTGGATGCCGACGCAATGGTGATGAACACCAGCATTCCGCTGAGCGCTTTCACTGACGCAGTATCCGAAGATATCGATCTCGTGCTGCATGATGGTGCCGATTACATCAACTCTGGAGCGTTTTTCATTCGACCAACGGAATGGTCGTTGGCCTTTTTGGAGAAATGGCGAGCGCAAGCCGATGAGCCGCAAACGCTCGCAGACCAGTCAGCGCTCTGGGAGGTGCTCCTCGAGCTGGCGGATGCGCATGCGCAAGTGGATGCATCCCTGCAACCATCTCCAGCAGTTGTTGCACGCTACACCGGAGCTTGCAAGCCGCAACAACTTCACCGAGGCACACCAGACGAGAACTGCTTCACCTGGGACACCTGTCGATGCAAAAGGTGTCTTCGACGCGCAGAGCGCTGCTGGCGGGAGGAAATGCGTCGCCTGGGGCATCCGTACGGGCAGCGGCGGCTGCCTAAAGTCCATTTCTGGTCACCAGACGGAGACTGGACTACAAACTGGACGAAGCCATGGCCAAGGGGTTTCAATTTTTACGCCTCTGTGGGCCACTGGGGCAACGTGGAACGATGTCATCCTGCGCAGTTGTGGCGACTGGGCGATCTGCTGGTCCAAGATGCCAAAGGTCTTGGCCAGGCCTACGCAACCTGGTGGGATGCTTTCCGCTGCCCGACGACGATGACGACAGAGCAGCTTCTTGTACACCTCGAAGCATCGAGAGGTCCGACGCACCAGCAGCTCTGGGGTCCTAGCGGGCTCTTCCAGGGCTCGCGCTAAGACCTCATTCGCAAACGTCAAAACGGTGCCTGCGGCGGCCGACTGGAGCGCGGCTCACGGATAAGCTGCAGACGCTTCCGGACACCAGTGTGAGCGAACGAGGCGGCGCCGAACCGATGGTACTCGTCAAGGCGTGTAGTTGACCGATGCATCGGTAACCTGCAACGCAAAGCTGACAACGTCAACTGCAGCATATAGACTGCTGCTACCATATCGGTCTTCGCGCATAGATGCACACATGCGAGCACACGAGGAGCCTCATAGCCGCACGCAAGGATAGACATCTGCAGAGGCTGCTGTTTGGGTCCAGCTCCGCCCAGTGGGCACAGCCGCGCTCCATGTCGCTTTGGTGCAGTGAAGCGCTGACTCTCAGATGCTGGCGTCGGTCTGCAAGTTCGAGCACACACACACACACACATGCATGCATGCATACACACACAGACACATACACAAAGCCTCAGAACCGATTTGATGATGCCTGACCCAAAACACAGGTCAAGCGATCGCTCTAGAGAACCAATGCGCCTACGATGACCGCAAGCACTGCACCTATCGCTGTGTTCAAAACGTTAACTGCTTCGTTGGAGAGCCACGGATACCGCCGCTGCAGGGTAGCTCCGATGACGCTCTCGATGAGGGTTGCGCTGAACGCAGACACGGAACAGATTGCAAGCGCATTCGCCTGAAACGGTATCAGCCTGGACGCTGCCCCGAAGAGCGTCAGGATCAGGATTCCCGCAGCACAAGCGATGGTGCCTTCGCGACTAATGGCACCCTCAGTACCAGGCTGCACCTCCTGCATTGTGGTGATCAAGTACGTCTTGCGTCCGTACGCCTTGCCGATTTCCGTGGCGAGCGTATCGCCTAGCTTTGTCGCCATGGATGTCAGAAAACCTAGTCGAGCAAGCGCCTTCCATCTAGCAGAAGCGCCAGTCCCTGGGAGCCAGACGTGTAGAAGCGCGCAGAGCGCAGCGACAGCGGCCGCGCCCCAGACGTTCTCTGGGCCCCGGGCACCGCCGCGCTTCTCCGCGATGCCGAGTTGCTCCTTTCTATCCTGTTTTAAACGGGTGGCTATACTGGATATGACCAAAAAGAGCAGACAAGTGGTCCACCCAGCCCAGCCGAGTGACGCCCATAACAGCGTCCCGAGTGCGGCAGCGTGCAGCAGGCCAGCTTGCGTGAGCGCCCGCTGCCTAGAGACGAACCCAAGCGCCCAGAGTGCCCCGTTCACAAGCACAGCTGTGAGCGCCCGTCCGGATGATGGCGCCCAAGGGACGTTCATGTCGAGCCGTCTCTCTCGACCCGCACGCTGGTGACGTAAGCATGGGGTCAAACGCGCACCGCTGTGCCCAGGAGTGACTGCCGATCGCCGGAGCCGTCGCAACGGGCACCTAATCAGCATTGTTGCCGTGTGCACACGTTCATAGACCAGAGCCAGCTCCATTTCCGTGACACGGGACCTGGTGTTAGCCAGAGCGTGTCCACAAGCGAACGCTGCCGCATGACTCTCCTCCATAAGGCCTGGAAGGCGTTGCACTTCAGGAGCCGGCTCTGGCAACACAGCCCTACCCTGGAGGCGCCTGCGCATGATTGCGGGTTCGCGTTTGCGTCGATGGTGCGGGATCGAAACCCCCTGATCAAAACATTCCAGAGGTGCACGTGGAACAAGTGATCGCGGAAGAAGCGGCAGCTGTTCAGGAACTGCTGTCGGGTTCCAGCGCTTCCGCAATGGTATACCATCCGAGAGTAGAGGCTCGATCGATGCAGCGACCGTTCAGGTGCGGACACAAGGCAAGCCAAGCCTGTCGATGACGCTGGATGCGCCACTGCAGTCACCGCTCGAAAGCAGAACGTCCCTGCGATACCCATGGACCCGTTATCTTGACAAGTGCATTCGATGGGGCTGTGGTGTAGCGCTCGGGATCGCTGCCTTGACGCAGCGCACAGCCTTTTCGGCTGTTACAACAGCAACGTCTGAGCGCTGGTTGTCGCTGATGCTCGTACCTGGAATCAAGTCGTGCGATCACCGCTCTGTGAGCGCGAAAAGTGACCATTTTACGGTATCCATGAGTAGCGAAGAATCGGTCGTAAGGCATGCTGCCCGTACCCGTATGCCGCATAGAACTTGCGGGGATCGAAATCTGCCAACCGTTCAGGAATCGATAACGAGAACGAGTGCTACGGACGCTATAGCCCGAGTCTGGGGTCGTCCCAGGCTCGAGCGGAATACCCGTGACAAGCCGCTCGCCTATGGAACGAGTCGTCGGACTTGGGGTAAGCTCCGTACCTGCCCCCTGAGCGGCAAACGTCTGGCGCGGAATGCTGCGTCTATGCCCGGACGGGAAAGCGTGTGCAATTTGCATTTGCGACCAGCATCCTGGTCGCCACGGGAAGCTACCGCGTTGATTTGTGCGTATTTTCGACTGATCATCGTTCACGCTCTGTAGCGAGGCCAGATACTGCGTACCAGAGTGCATCCACCAGCTGTTCGAGCGGAACATCGCTTGCAGCTGGGGGCCGGGCGT
>Ga0078972_1006538_pt1 | contig 27427 bp, 29 predicted proteins | sample YelNatPaOPGAMG01_FD_67568 | JGI IMG/M metagenome (GOLD analysis project Ga0078972, IMG submission 67568) | Hot spring thermophilic microbial communities from Obsidian Pool, Yellowstone National Park, USA - OP-RAMG-01 (SPADES assembly) (version 2) | ecosystem: Environmental > Aquatic > Thermal...
CTCTCAAAGTCGAACTACATGAGAAAAAGTTGGAAGCAGTAGTTGGCGGCCGCTCCAAAAAGACGGGAAGGCGTCTACACAGCAATTGGAGACGATTTGTCTAGGGCGCGTTCGCCGCCACCGCTGAAAACTGCGGGAAGCAACGTCTTTCTTTTGAAAGAGGTTTGTTGTTGCTGGTGGCGGTTGTGCATCTTTATATCCTGGATCGTGTCAGCGATCTCACACGGTACAAAAGTTGAAGGGGTGCAACACACGTACAGCTTCTCTGTCTGGGCACGTGCAACGCTCGAATCCTGGCGGCGCTCTCGAGACTGATAGAGAAAGCCCGCTTGTGAGGTATGCTCGGCGCTTGTTTGATTCGCGCTCTTACCCTGCGCAGGAAGCCGTGAACAAAATACTGCTGGCATGGAGGCAGAAGGGGTTGCTGTTGCGACTGCCGCAGAGCAGGCAGCACTAGTATTCTTCTGCGGTCCGCTGAACGGCAGCATTTTTGTAGCGGGGTGCGCAGAAGTAATAGATGCCGCTATCGTTGAGAGCTCCGAGGCGTGGCGCTGGACGGTGCGACCAGTGTGGCTGCGCTCTCCCACGAGCGACAACGCACTGAGCTCCGCACTGACGAGAGCAACCACTGACGGACGCGAAAGAAAGCGACAGCGGACGAAACCTGCTGACGTATCCGCCAATGTGTCCGAACGAGAGCACCTCCGAGCAGCCAAGGTTGCCGCTGCCCGCTCTCTGCGTGGCAATGGGGTACGCTGTATCGCGGCTCAGCGCTGCGGGCGGGCGACAAGTCGGGGCGATGGCGAGACCTGCTGGATGCTTGCCGCTGCCGGAGATGATAAGATACTGCGCGTTTTTCGAGGGAAACACATACAACCCGCGCAAGCGACAGATGCAGCGATGCTCTGGGAGACTGTCGTCGAAAAGTAAGCTGGTTCGGTACGAGTACCTCGCTAGCATGCCGAGATCTAAGGATGAAGCGTATAACTGCATTGGACTAGAGTTTCTGAGTCTAATTCTGTGCTGAAAGCGTTGCTTTCCCTTGGCTGTCTGAAGCTTTCCGGAACGCTGGCCTGGTGCCTCGCACGCTTGACGATACGAGCGTCGCGGATGGAGCCTTTGCTGGACAGATATACTAACCGCGGTAATTTTGAGCACAGAGCGAACCCGAAACGGATGACAGCTGTACAGCTGGGTTTCGACGGCCGTGTGGCGCTCACAGCCGACAAATTCGGTGACGTCTACGCGCTCCAGATCGGGGAGGAAGCGTTGCCGCCAGAGCCGGCTTGGCAGTATTTGTTGCGTCAGCCGGTATATGTTGCGGGGGACGCTTGTGTAGAGCCAGTCATGGGGCATTTGTCAATCATTACATCGTTGGCAATCGATCCTGGAGGCCGTCTCATAGCTAGTGCTGACATCGAGGGCCAAATTCGCATTTCGGCATTTCCGGAGGTGTACAGAGTAGAGCAAATCTACTCTAGTTGCGGCGGTGATCCATCATGGTGCACATCCAGCGACTTTATCACGAGACTCTCCTGGAAGCATGGTAGTCAAACGCCAACGCTCATAGGCGCTGGGACCGACGTCTGGTTCGTGGCAAAACAAGTGAAGCCGGTGCCCGCGGCACGCGACACTTGCGATGGTGAATCCTGTTGGCGTATCTGGGGTGGGCGTCTCGGCTCCTTGCGCGGAACTGGAGCGGCCTATGAGGGATCAACTTCAGACGAGAACGCATCAATGGTGGCCCGAGCGCCTTCTGAGGGTGCAGCTGGCCGCGCACTGGGCCGAGCATCGGGGCTGAAATCTTGCTCGACGCACGGTTTCACGTGGATTTGTCTGGATATCGATGCTCGCCTGACGCTGGCGCTCTGGGGCAACGCTCAGCATCAGACGTGCTTCAGTATTATTTCGTTGATGAACGCGGAATCCGAGAGCGCACTGCATCGTTTGAATGAAAGACTGGGCGATGCTCGAGCTCGCTATCGAACGCGTATACCAACCGGATGCTGCTCACTGCCGCTCAGCACGTGCTTGCCCAAGGGCCGTGAACACCAGCTCCGGTCGTTATCGACGCCCGTAGAACTGTGCTCGATGATCTTCGTTCCGACAGCGCCTGGTCCACTTGATGCCGCGGTCTGCTCGATGCATGAGACAGGCGCCCGGTGGACACCTGAGGTGACCCGAACCTCCACAGACGTCTCTGAACCCGAAGCTGTTCGTTTCTTCTTTGTTCTTCCCTTTGTGGAAAGCGATGACCCAGCAGCGGAGGATGCGCTGTTGCCTCTGGCGGCGACGATGCAGTGGACGCTCAACCAGTCCGTCGCAACTTGCATCCGAGAGTCCAGCGGGGCGTTCAGTACATCTGAGCGAGCAAACACACCTTACAATGCCTTACATCACTCGGGCTGGAGCTGGATATTCGATCAGGCATGCAACGCCGTGACCGGAGGCGACGGAAGCCCAGCGCCCGTGCCGACCCCCACTACGGAAACCTCGAGGTAGAGCAGGGACAATTGCCAAGGAAACCTCGAGATACAGATTGTGCGTGAGAAAGCCTCACACGAGCGCTTCACGCGCGCAAACTGGTTTTTGGATGACGATTACCGCACGGAGAGTCGCGTCCGAGCCCAACGCGATGCATACATCGCGATAAAGCGCACAGACTTTCACAGCATACGTCGGATACTCGCCTATCGCAGCACAGTTCGCGTCGATGACGAGACCGTTACATGGTGCAGTTTTTAGCGTGCAAATGCTCAGGATATGATATCCCGACGACTCCAAGCTCCGCAAAGCCAATATCGACGCAAATTCTACGCTGCAGCCGGACGCTTTGGTGCTGCGGCTCTGGGTTACAGGGCTCTAGCGCCTGGTGACGGCATGCGGCTGCACCTGGAGATGTCGGTGACGCCCGGATCCACATATATCCACTATTGCCTGAACCAGTTCTCAAATCGACGGCGTATCCGCAGCGATTTCAGATATCCACGATAACGAAAACCTCGTAAACGCGCTCGGGGTCGTTGTCGGCAGCTGTCTCTGCCGGTGTTCGTTTACGAATCGTCATTGCGCTGTACGTGATCGCTTTTACCTCAGTGCCAGTGCCGTGTTTTTGTGGGTCAAAAGCCTCACCGAATGCAGTGACTTGCATCTGATAGGATTCCCGAGCTTCAGCGGTTAACTGGCCTTCCGAATCATTTAAATCGCTTTCTCGAAATAACTCTTTGTCGGAGACTGGTATTTGCCACGCCGTCACCAGCACTCGTGCAGCCACGAAGCCGTCCACGTGAAATCGATATAGACCCTCGGACAGAAAGTCGTACAGAAGACTCTTGAGATCGTGACCCCGAGCGCTCCACGTTTGCGGACTCGCATCCAAGCGCGCACGCACTTGTTCCACGTTGAGCATGACCCCGTAGAGTCCCAGCAGGCACTGGGCGAACGCCCCAGGCAATGAGCTCGACCACGCATGGATCATGACGTCGGCAGTGTGGTCAAGATACGTAAACTGGCCACGCGAGTCTAGAATGCTCGCCTCGGCGATCGCAACCGGGAACGCGTCGAGTGCCTCAGGCTGCTCCTCCGTTCGCTCCGGGACGTGGTGAGCACCAGAGTCCCGACACAAACGCTGACTTGAACCAGAGGCGTGGGCGCCTTCCTCGCCCTGCCCCATAGGATCATGCGTTTGCTCAAGTACCGCTTGCCCTGGCTGGTGCAGACTCTCCAGTGAAGAGGCAGCCGTCGTCGCTGGCTCAGACGTGCGAACCGTAGCCCGCCGCTGGGCACGGGGCCCCGCGGGACGCCTCGGAAGTGAACGGAACCCCCATTCGATCATATGCGGGTCAAGAGACATACTGTGGCACTGTTTGCTTTCAGGCAAGCGTCCAGTGCTGGCGTCGAGTCGCACGTTCAATACCCGAACTGAGTTTTGTCCACAAGCGACTTGTATCGCTGAGAAGCTATCTCCCAGCCGCGTACGGCGTTGCGCATGTGCTGGCGTCCTGCCGACGCACCGATGACTCCCAGGTCGTTGCCGCATTCACTTGTGAACTTGGGTGCCTGTGGGGCCACCTAAACAGCATAAATCCAGAAAGCATGGCGTTTGGAGTGGTTCCGCAGACACCAAGGCAACAGCCGTCTTTTTTTCGTTCGCGAACGACGTGCTGTTTCGTGCAACGAACTGCGCAGAGCTCTCCCGCAGTCCTGCGAGCGGCTAGTGCGCTCTCCTGGAACGAAGGCGGAGCCCAGAGGCCGCTTTGGTTCGTTCCCCCGGCTACAGGAGGACAATCTAAACATTGTGCGAGTGGTAGTCTGTTGATCGCTGCCTCTGACGGGAAACCGGCGCACACGAACTTGAACCGTCAACGTTCGGGGCCTGCATATCGACCGTCGCGGGACACCAGGCGCGGTGGACACCACCGTGCAGGCGGACGCCCCCAAGCAAGGCGTTCCGAACAGCAGTGTTTCGTGCTCGTCGCCAACCCGTGCAGACGACCAACGCAGCTCCCGATTATTGAAGTTCGGGCAAGCAAGGCTGTCTTTGGGAAACGAGCAACGGTGCGGACCCGAGCGCGAAGACGCCTTCGCGCTGCTGCACGGCAAGTGCTGGTGATCTGGGGACGCAGCGACTTTTCCTACGTTATTCACGGCTTACCGGAATGTCTCTTTGTGTCGTGGAAAGACCTGCTACAGGAAATGATGGAAGCTTTGCAACGGTCTGGTTGTGCGCATGAGAAAGCTCGTGCTCCGCCACGTCTACCGCAGCACCCACACGACGCCTCCTCTTCATCAAATGGGCAGGCGTCTGCCGCGGAATCCACCAAAGACGGTTCTCCAGCCGCGCAGTTGACTCAAACAGATGAAAAACCCACTACAGACGCGTTTCGACGACAGTAGCGCCAATGTCACTGCAGTGAAGCGGCGCTCGAACCATACCAGCATGACGACTCAGACAAGAGCTGGAAGTACTGTATCGCATGAGCCGATGTTGGCGACCATTCTTCCATTCCATTGAGGAGTAGAATCGATGATGCGAGGAGGTCGCCATGCGCGCTAGTGGATGATAGCGAATAGAGCGAAACGGCATTCAGTGCTGTGGCCGACGACAGTGCCCCAGATGCATGCCCCTAGCCCAATGCCCCTATTCTGATCACGATACCTGCAGCGATGCCTTGGTGTAGCGGTTTTCGGATGCAATACAGGCAGGCTGCATCGAATGGATGCGGAATATGGCGGGAAATGGGACACGTGTGCCTTGAATGAACCCCGCGATCATGAGGAACAAGCGGACTCGCCCGTGTGTGTATCAACCGCGTCTCCTTGCGGTGTTCACATTCCGATGATAAAGCGCTTTGCTGAGTACGAGACGTTCTCGTGATGAGAGCGCAGCCCCGGTGCTTGTCTCTCGCAGTGATCACGCCCATGGCAGAGCACTGGGAACCCCCGCATTCCACTCATAAAGCGCTTTGCTGAGTACGAGACGTTCTCGTGATGAGAGCGCAGCCCCGGTGCTTGTCTCTCGCAGTGATCACGCCCATGGCAGAGCACTAGGAACCGGAACGAGTGCGTGCACTGCGATTCAGCTTGAGAATGAGGAGATCCTCGATACCATGTGCTAAACGAATACCTGGTGGACAGCAAATATCCCGACCATATCGCCGCTCTTCGAGTCGCATACGCGCCACACTGATTGCTAAAAACGGAGGCGGTATCACGTCGCGCTCCACGAACACATCGATGGCTCGTACGATCCAGTTCACGAACCCGAGTTGAAGGTCGGTGCATTCCTCCAGATCGGTCGGACGAACTGGCAGCCGCATTCGAAAGCCACGGGGGTGCAGTACACCCGATACATCAACGGCATAAAAACCCGCATGAATAGGCAGCATGTTCACCGGATCGATTTGGAGCTGTCGTAGAACAGCCCGATAACAGTGGTCGAGCGGTTGTGCTGATCCGTTTTGCACAGCGCTTAATGCCGCTTCATCAGTGTAAACAATGAGGTTATAGAGTGGTCCGCAAAACGTCAGTGAGTTACGTCGATTCCGAGCGCAGCGGTGGTAAACATGCAGGTCCGCATAGAGCGGCTCCAACGGCACACTAAGATAGATGTCAGGCTGTTGATAGCGTTGAATCACCGCAGGGATCATGGTTTTCGAGTGTCTGTTTCGGGACCTTGCCGAGCTGGCACGGTTCGGTCGCAGCATCCCCGTCAGGCTAGTGAGTGCGGGGTGTAGAGGCGCCAACCACTGAGGCCCCGGTGACTGCTCCACTGCTGCAGACGCTTTCTGCACAGTTGCTGCCTGAGCTGCCTGCCGGTGCTGTTGGTTGCGTAGGCCCCAGCGCGACTCTTGGAGTGATCTAGCAACGCGACTGGCAACCTGAGGCTGCACGCGAGCCGAGGCTAGCGCCGCTCGTTGCACAGCGATCCAGCCCTGCATGTGCCTCTCGGAACAACCGGCGTTTGTTGAGCTATACCAACAGCTGGACGTGAAACTCAAACTTCGAAACTGAAGTATAAACGCTCTGAAAGAAAACAACGCCAACGCTGCAGCGGCAGGTGCGCTGTCGTCTCTCGGAACACAGAAACCGATGATTGTATGCCGCTGAATGCCATGGTTGTGGGCAAAGCAGCGAATTCTGGAGAACCTGTACCAGAACACCCTATTTATCTTGGTTTCCCCAAAGGCATGGAACAAAGGGAAAGTATCGAGTAGAGTGGAGACAAGTCCCGCAACGTCTGTGTGCTGTGCCTGCTGGCATGACCTGTACCAGAACACCCTATTTATCTTGGTTTCCCCAAAGGCATGGAACAAAGGGAAAGTATCGAGTAGAGTGGAGACAAGTCCCGCAACGACTGTGTGCTGGGCCTGCTGGCATGAAGGAGAACGGCATGACGTGTCGGTGTCAGTCACTTTTTCGGTCAGCAGGCGGATGAACTACCCGCGCCGTTGTTCCTATGCTGATAGCCTTGCACCGAAAACAGAACTTGGGAAACTCTATTCACACCACTGTATCTAGTGGTCCTCTGGTTCCACTCCGCACGCCCAATCCGAAATACCATTGAATACGTCGTAGAATGAGAAGTTTCCATGCCTTGGATACGAATGGTGATACATGGACGCGCATCGACCGAGATAAGAAGCACTTTTTGCGATAGACCTTTCGAGCGTTGAACAACTCATAATCGATTTTTTAGTGGCATATGAACGCTGATTACCGGAGCAATCAGAGATTCGTCTCTTTCGATGAGACGTTATGAGGTAGCAATGCTAGACCTGCATATGCATCATCCTGGAGAGCGCAACCCTTTTGCTCCCAGAGATGGGCCTGAGCGGCGACTCAGTCGTACGCTCGCCCACAAATCGCCAAATGAACAGAGACCTTCAACATCTCCTCCTTCGTCGAAGCACTCTTCGTGCCTTCTCCTTCCAATATTTTTGCGTCCTGCTCTTGGACAACGTCCCTAAACATGCTTGGACAGCTGGCGAGGCGGACACGGCTGAGAATTGCTTTGAGCTGCGCTTCGTGCTTGCTGATTCTCCTTCGTTTAATGCAGTCGATGGCGTCTTCACTGTTGCCCAGTGACAGTTTTTCAGTAACCGACCAATAGGGGAATCGTTCGCGTCCAAAACATCGATGGATGCAGGGCGCTATTAGGAATCGTGTAGCTTCTGACTTGAGGCAGACTGGCCGAGATTTCCTCGTATGAAGCATCCAGTTAAGCCACTGATCGTACGAGTTCGGGACCTAGGGATGCCAATTCTCCACAATTCTCTGGTATGCTTCCAGCAAACCTTCAATACGGCAACACAGCTAATGCTCGGGACTGAAGAGGCTGCACAGATTGTACATAGGATCCGGGATGTACACATCCGCGTCCCAGAATACCATGACACGTTGCCGCAGCACGTCGGCGATGCGAGCATCCAAAGCGCGGGTACCGAACCTTGTCTGACGAACATCGAAAAAGAACATCTCCATATGCAGATCATTGTCGTGAAGTTCATGCAGCGCAGCAGCTGAGCGTTGTGCCCACAAATTCGTGGTCCGGTAAAATGCGAAGTGATGCACGTGATTCTTGGGATGTTGATAGAGGCAAGTGATCGGCTGGTGCCACAAGACATCGAGGTGATTGCGAGCTCAGACGAGATGCCGCAACGAGATCCAGAGACGCTTCAGGTCGTTCATGCTTATGATGGTGCTCTGTTTCTCGGACTGTTGGATGTCGCATGCAGATATCGTTGGAAATGTGATGTGTTCGTGCATTCCTTGCTACCTGCACTCCCGTGTTTTCCTGAAGCGAACGCTCCAGAGCAAGGAATGCTCCATGTCACTGCAACCCGGGCGCTCTCGCCTCCTCAAAGCTTGAGGACGATATGGTCCCCATGAGTCACATCTACGCCAAAGATATTACCATGGACAATTGGATAGCGTACTTTACGGCCTGTTCAGGGAGCGACGGCTTGTCTCTGGCAGCAAACGTAGAGGAGTATTCCGACAACATCGCCTGGAGCGTTGGCGGAGCCTTTGCAAGGTGTCTCGTTTACAGGGAAGAAACGGAAAGAAGCCGATGAGACAATCGAGATCAACGGAATATCCATTTGTATGCAATTCTTGGAACCTTTGCCTGAAGCGAGCGGCTACAATCGATTGCAACCTTTCGTGTAGATGAAGCTCAGGACTTTGTGGTACACGTGGATGCCGGGTCGAAAGCCGTCATCGTCATCGCCACGCGTCTCGATCAGGAGCGCGGATCCAAACGCCTGATCGGGAGCATGGACGACGCTGCAAAACTATTCGAAGGCTCTTTACGATAGCGAGAAGGCCACGCTGGAGGCCAGGATGCGTACCAGCAGGTCGAAGGACGGGATCAGGACCCATTCGACGCGCTGAGCACCGCATCGAGCCGATGAGGATGCTATTTACGCAGTACTCAGAGCGTCCGTGAGCATCCAGATGCCTTATGAAGACGAGTTTTGACAGGCGTGTATGTCAGATCGCGCTGGAGTCGCCAATTGTTCTGATTGGATGGAGACAAGAACATGCTTTAGCCAATTGCATGAATGAGTTGGAAAAGTGACTCGCCGACAAATCGCGTCTATCACTGGTAACCTATGGTGCTAGACGTGCCGTAGCGCGCAAAGGCTGCCCGTTTCCCATGATGAACCGAGCGTACAACGAGTGCAGGTATTGATCCTGAGCGATTCCCATCGATGCGCTCGAGGCGGCATATGCGCACCACGACCATGAACGCATGTGGAATCTGGTAGAAGGAACTAGTGTGAAGCAGATTCGGATGCACTATCTGGTGTCCGGGAAGCGGACCGGACGCCAGATACCGAAGTGATCGAAGATGAGAGGCTTGCTGTGCTGCAATTCCACGAGCAACAACGCACTTTCTGAACCCAGACCTGAATGCCTCCATCACCAATACGAAACGTGTCGTGCTTGCAGGGCGTCCGCCGGCCTTGTATCGATCGATGCTTCGAGGTGATCGCTTCGTACTCAATGTTAGCGTTGTGCTAAAAAGGCTGAAAGCTTCTGATGGGTAAAAATCAATAGCCAGGAGGCCGAGCATTGGAATCTCGAAAGGAGTACGGCATTGGCAGGGCACGGTTCAGCAATTCAAAAACGCCAAAAGCGTGGTATATATGCGACAGGAACACTTTCAGCCTGGGCAATCAATGACCAATTGATGAGCTTCATGAATTGATGTTGCTGAGTACACGAAACTCGCCATCGACGAAGGTTGATGGCGTTACGTCTCGATCGCAGTGATGAAGGCGTAGCAAACAATGGGGAACAACGAGTATTCCCATGCATTTACGGGAAGTAGTCTCCGAGCACGCGGTAGCAGCTTGGGGCGGAAAGATGCCCCGCTTGGTGACCAGCCAGTCACTCGGTCTGTCAGCCAGACAGCCGGTGCCATGAGGTATCTTGCCGACAGGTGTCTAGCCCGCCATCCATGCTCGTATCCCTTTCGACTACAACGTTCTAGAATTCGCCAGTACCGTCCACGCTTTGTCACGAACGGCTGTCGCGGACGCCGCCTATGGTGTGTCCAGTTCCTGCCTAACGTTTTCGAATCAATCGGATGCTCACTAATTTCGTGCGGCGAAAGAGTCACGCCCCTTGTCGTTGCAGCACAGGCACGCCATCCCCAGCCGCTGATGACCGAATGCAGGGTCAAACGAGCCTTCGCGTGCCTGCATAGAGCGCCTGGAAGAGCGGGACGCCGGCACGCGGATGTGCTGACGCATCATCGCAACTGCGGCTGGGTAGAGTCGGTGGCATTCGATGACTCGGTGTGCGTCGATGACGGCAGACTCTGGCTGGTACGTCGCGAAACGAGCCATGCTGAACGGGGCCATGGCCAACGGCGATACGTCGTTGCACCGGTGCTTGCTTCATGAGCTTGCGTTGCTGGCGCTACCGGCGCATTCATCATGGTGCCGCTCGGCGGGAGCGCTTCACCAATACCCCGCTCGACGTCTCCAGGTTGTGCAACTGGATCCGGTAAACGAGGTTCATTTGGTAGAGCATGGTTCCGCAACAACGGCGAAAAGTCCTCGCGACATACCGGGCACGCCGGATGCTTGCGCAACCACGGGTCAATGCAGTCTGTATGAAAAAGGTGGTGGCAACCGACCCGACGCACGCGATCCCCATCTGCAAAATCCTCCAGACACACTGGACACGTGATGCTGCTGTAGGCGATCGACCTCTCTGGGTCGACCATGGCGGATTCGGGGGGTAGTCGCGGCACAGCCGCTAGATCCGTCGTTGATTTCGCCAACTCTCGCGCTTGAACAAGCAGCGACGGTGAAGTCAACGATTCCGCGGAATTCGGCATCATCATATACGGTGTCGTGTTATCATTGATCGCATCAGGGGTGCGTTCGCCCCCTAGAGGTACCCCTGGGGTTGCTGCAGCGTTTTCCCCAGCTGCAGCGTCGTCACTCGTATCCGAGCGCTTGCAGGATTGATGCTCTCCGCTGCAATACAAAGACGCTGGGAATACAGCTTCAATTTTTTCAGGTGGTATCGGAGGAAGACGGTTGCGGGCACCGCGCTGCCCTCGCAACGGCACGATTCGAATGCCGCTGTTCGCGAGCCTCTGAGCTTCGGCCTCGCTGACGTAAGGACCCATCGCATAAAGAACGCCTGGATCCGTCGGGTATTCCCGCCGCGGGAACAACCAGGCGAGAAGCAGCCCTATACCCAAGACGCCGGCGATGCCTCCGAAAAGTATCGGGAGTAGGAAAAACCAGCTGTTGTAGAAAGGCGGCCCGGTGCACGCCGGCGACGCCGGTGGACACGAACCACTGCTACCGCCACAAATTTTCACTTGCAGGGTCACGTTTGCCTTGGAGAACGGATCCATATTCGTTGGACAATACCGGTTTGCAACCGAAACCCAGTACGTGCTTGCATTTGGTGACAGCAACACGTTTTGCGTCGAATAGCCGCAGATGAAACTGTTCGTATCCGATTCGTTCGCTGGGAAGTTATCATTCGGAGAGAATGTTGCGAACACAGGCATCGACCGGTAAGATCCATTGTCCGGGGTAACCAAAAGCTCTGGGCAGCCGTTTTGCCCTTGAATCGCTAACGTAACAGCATAGTTGGTAGCTCCCGAGCTCGTATTCAATGTTTGTGCGGAGAAGCGATAATAAGAAAAGGTGCTGAAATTCACCAAAGTCGTCTTGGATTCTCCAACAGTAATATTGGGTGCCTCCACTGAGCAGTACGGTCCGACAAGGCTGCCGCTGCAGTCACATACCCCCCTGGTACTACAGTTCCCATTTCCCCAGCACGGACTTTCGGAGAACGGTCCTAAGGCGCAGGTTTGGTTCAGCGAGTCCGCGAAGCGCAAACGAATCGGCCCCTGTATCGTGATTGATTGCGGCTCGCTCGTTAGTACAGAAGAATAGTTCCCCTGGACTGCTACATTCAACGTCCTATTCCCAAACTGCGTCTTATTCAAGACAACATAAACGTATGGGAGTCCAGCGAGATAGCCCCAGTTGTCCGTAGCCAGCGTCAGATTTCGTGCAACATCCTGAACAGTGAGCTCGACGCGCCCAGCCAAGCGAAAAGCATCAACCGTCACGTTTTCTCGTGACATTTCAATTATAAGATACGAGCTATCCATGGAAGATGTATTGACGCGAAACGACAGCGCGGGGCTCGCTACCGGCAAACTAGCGAAACAAGCCGAGCTATCCTGTGTCAAAACGGTGTCGTTCGAGCACGTTTCATTTATCGCGCTCCATGGTACTGGAGTCGGCACAGAAGCGTTGACATGCCCAGTGAAGCGTAGCAGTAACAGGGATAAAACCCCAAGCAAGAAACCGAGCTGCGCTCGGTGCTCATGGCTCGCCATGGGCGCTGCTATCTGCCGTGGAGCGCACGCCTCGTGCTCACGTTGGCGTTCACGTAGCGCCCCAGGCGTGAAACTTGTGCCACTGGTCAAAGCTTTGAAAGTGGAAACTATCACTGCTAGGTTGTACGCACACACCGCAACTCAAGAAGCAGGTATCCGAGCGTTCGTTCAGAGTCCGGATTCCGGGTGCGGAAATCGACGTTGGCGTTGTGAACACGATCGCGCTGCATGCGGCAACGCAAAGAGCGCATCCTCACAGAGGAGCCAGAAAACGCTGAAACGTGCAGTTTTTTGGCCATTCTATATGCTTTTGAGAGAGCCACAACATAGCGCACAACTCCTCGCACGCTACCCCTGTACCAGGTGAAAAGAAGGACACGAAGCTGGTTGCTCTGGTTCTTTTTATTCGATTTCTTGTACAATATTAGCTGTAAATGGACAGTCTCTACATTTGGCGTACAGCGAAAGAGCGCTTTACGTACATGGACGTGATTTAAGGACTTTCGGTCATCGTTTTGAGGTGTGTACTTGGACGCTTTGACGAAGGCATATGCTACGTAACGTTAATGAAGATGGGTCGTGACACACTCGAATGAGAGCTCGTAAAATAACCGATAGCAGTATTCCATGCGAGTGCACGAGCCGCAACTCTCGTTCCTTCGCTATGCGACGCATGCTCCATATGATGCATGCGTCCGGTTTTCGATATTTCTGTTTCAAGACACATTGTGGGGGCAGCGATTCACACACTCGGATTGACGAGGATAAACAGTCGACGTCGTACTTTGACGACATCTTCACAGCAGAGGCATCCGCGAAGGGGCTGAATTCTCATCGCTTTTAGCGACGCTATGTTATCGCGTATCTGCCAGTATCCCGCCCGATTCATCCACTGTACACCTTTCAAAAAGTATTGAATCGGATGCCGGGCTTCAAGTAGGCACACCCGCCTCAGCAGAACGAAGACGCCACGACTCCTATAGACGATACCACGGAACTCAAGGCTATTTGGGTAGCTAGATCTATGAAGTCTCTGATGCTTCGGTGAGAGTCGGTGGAAATCTCTAAACATCCTTGGAGGAGCTGAGATCTCCTCTCTGGATACCTGTAGCGATTGTGTACGCACCGTATTTTGGTTCGATTCACGTATCTCGCAGCGTAGAAAAGTTCCGCTCCGACCGGTAAAGTCGCGTTTCCTCAGCTTCGAATGTCATGAGTCCAGCAAGCCGGTACTTGCACACATATCTACCCATACATGTCCATGCACATGTACATAGAATGCGGAGCTGTCGTCGAACGCATGGGCGAGGTAGGATCCCACTTCTTAGCCGCCACGAGCCCCGTGAGAATACACCAAACGACCCATAATCATCATTTGCAACGGAAATATCCATCCGCTCCAGTTACCGTGCCCTAGCGATGAAGGATGGTACGCACCACTTGGAAGCAAGCGCAGCGAAGAGCTGAATCACTGAGCGAGACCCGCTTATGTCGCTGGGATTCCCTCGAAGCCTGTTAGGACAAAGCGCTTGGAAACCTGCCCTATTGTTTCCACATTACCCTCGAGTAAAAATCGATCTCAAATGCACTTGAATACAATACCAAAAGCGTCTAGTGACGACGCAGATCCCTCAAAGCTCTATGGTATAGAGCGCGGCTCGCTTCACCGATCATCGAGGTGGCGCTTGTTCGGAACTCGGAAGACGTCCGCACTTGAGCTGTTTGTCGACCTGCACGCTGCTCGGGACGTGAGGCATACGTTGACCTTTAAATCTTCGAATAGCCACAGTTTTCGGTCTTCTTAACTGATTCAGCATTCGATCTTGAACGCGTCTTCGACGAAGCTGGACACCGGTCTGGCCCGTGCGCCTACAGAGGCGCAGCAGCCGCCAGAGGACCCTGGCCTGACTACTGTCGTAGAAAAGTTCCGAGCGACGTTCGATGCTAACTTGGACTGGCAACCGCTGCAGTATGGCCTGGTAGATGCTGTAACGCCGGGCGCACAGCGGAAAGGTTCTGTTTCTCAGGTCCTTCGCGCAGAACGCAAAGCTCAGCGACAGAGAGCGAACAGACTCGCCTCTATCGCCGTGGACGCGGCAGCCGTCCAAGCACTCTACGAACAAGGCAGCTGGGTACTTGCGCCTGAACTCGCTGGAAACGCTGCTCTTGGGACGTCCCCAGAGCAGAACTGGCTTCGTTGCTGGCCGCTGCTGGGGAACAAACGTTGCGGACGCTGGTACGTGCCGCCGCCGAACACTTTCGCTCAGCTGGGCGAACTTTCATTCGAACCAGTGGTGCACTTCAAGTCCGTTGATGGGCATCATGGCAAACAGCGCTTTTCAATGCGGTTCATGAACTTGCCAGCCTTGTTACAATGCATTCGCTGCGGAGGCCTGGCGATTGTGGATGCGACCCGCTCCGGGAAACTCTGGCCAGATGCGTTACGCTGCACCTTGCCATTGTGGTGTGCAGTAATGAACGCTTTGTGGTGGTGGCCCGTTTTCCACAGCTCGGTCGACGATGTCCCGGATCCTGCACAGCTCTCGTGTGTTGCAGCATTCTGGCTACGCCTTTGTTGCAACTGGGGCATCGACAAGGACGAAATGACACAGTTGGGGCAAGCGGCCGCCGCTGCACTGGGCGCATTGATATCCTGCAAACCTTTTATGGACTGGTTTGAAGAAATGATCCGCCAGCGCAGTGACTGGGGTGTACTTTGGCCAATGGTCGCATTTCGAGGCGACCAAAAACTCGCTGAAAGGTTTCAGGGAACGTCCGCATGTCGCGTTTGTTCGGGACAGTCGTCGAGCGATACCGGGGACTGGCTCTCGCTCAGCTGCTCAGTACGCGAGGCCTTGGCGGTGCTGCAGCAGGTCGGAATGCGTCTGCAGTACACTGGGGGCAAGCAGTCGTCTCTGCATGTGATACCTGTGGTTGGGATTTCCGCATCTGATGCTCGCCAGGAGGGCAACCCGATCCTCAGTTGTCGTTACCGCTATGTCGCTGGTGCCGGAGACGACGAGGAGTCCTGGAGCGAGGGCCTCGAGCCGACGCTCTGGTGGCAATACCAGTCGCGTATTCGGGATGTGCTCGCACAGGGTGAAGCACTTTCGTCCGTCCTGCCTGATCAGTCGGCTGAAAACAGGCACATTTGTGGGATAGATCACGGAAGCTGCAGAGTAGAGATCCTTGCAAGCATTTGGAAGCAGGAGCGTGTACATGTTTTTCTGGGACGTTGCGCCTGTTCCAGGGCTAACCCAACATCTGGAGACCACTGTGGACTCCAGTCGGAGAATTCCTTGCACGCTCGCCGGGTTTTCTGGCTGGATGCGCTCCCTTGCAAGCGCTCTTTGCGTGCAGCAGCAATGCTAGAGTCCAGTTTACGGAGTGCAAGCGTCGCAATACAGCAGACGCGCTCAAACGAAGACCTAAGCCCGACGCGTAGCCCGTCTACGCAACCTTTGCATTGCACGCCGCACGAACTCGAGAGAGAGCAATCGACAAAAGCTTGGAAGCAGCCGGAAGCCGCGGGAGCGCGCTCCGCGCCTCGCGCTTATGCACACCATGGGGATAACTCCGCCCAACAGTGTGCTCGCTCGGCATCGTATGCTCCATGCAAACATTTGCTGAATTCAGGACAGCCTGCAGCGAGTAACGGTCAGCAGCGATGCGAGGATTGCCTAGCGGTGAGCAACGGCAAGCTGTCTCGTGCAGAGGCGAGCGCTGCCGCCCTTCTCGATACGCTGTTGCCCCAGATACGCCAGTGTATACAGGAAGAGGATCGATCGGTGGTGCTAGCCTCCACAGCGGGGGACGGCCTGGCGCTCGCAGCCGCCCTTGTCTGGCTGGCCACCAGTGGTCTGCAGCAGCCAGAGACGGGGCTGTGTCGTCTTCAAGAGAGTCTCCTGCTCCTACAGTGTCGATATCCTTCAGCGGAAGTGTCTCAAGCGGTCATGAAGCTGGTTCGCGCACACCTGCGACGTTATGCGAGGTAGACATCTGGACATAATGCCAATTTCCATCGATACACGATCAAGATTAGAGAGGTCGAGGACGTTTCGCAGGGCACCGCTGTAGATGGCGGCATGCAAACAGGCTCTCGCTTACGCCCAAGAAACCCAGATGCGTGAGCGGGTCCTCACGAACGCCCACAGAAGAGATAGCGACGCGGCTGACGTGGCAACGGTACGAGAGCGGGTGCCTGCTGGCTCACCAAACGCCTGCTCCTAGTGCACCTACGAACGCACCATACCAAAGCAGCTGGCAGTGCAGCATCACGAAAACAGGTGCCTCGAGGTTTATCACACGCTTGCTCACAACTGGTCTCTGGACTCGGAAGCGAACTTCATTCTTTCCAGCGCAAGAACTGGTGGCCGTTGCGAGCCCGCAGGTATCCCTTTCGCCCTAGCGGACGACGCGAAAGGGGTTCCACTGCCTCCACTCGTCAGGGTGCTGCGGCGGAGGCAACCACTCGATGTCAACGCGATCCACCCGCGCAAGCTCTGGACCACGACGACACCAAGCCAGGAGCTCCTCAACTTTTGTAGTGGTTCCAAACGCCTCGAGCTCCACGGAGCCGTCGGCACAGTTTCGCACCCAGCCAGCTACGCCGAGCTGTGTGGCTTTCTCCTGCGTGGAAGCTCGATAAAAGACGCCCTGTACAAGACCGTAAACTCGAGCTCTACAGTGACAGAGGCTTGGACTCGCTTCCATTTGACCCAGTAGGTCACGTGTCCTATGTGTTTGCTGTGAACGGGATTGCAGCACTCGCGAGCAGTTCATCGCGGTTTCCTCGTTCCGTTCGCTTCCAGGCGATACCAACACGCTGTCTGTTTCAACGACCATTTGCATGGGTTCGTGTGTTGACTACCAGCTGTTATTCGGATTCGAAGTAGCTCAGATATGCAGTGCTCTGATACATACGCTTGAGAGCACCTTAGCGCTCCTGGGGCATTCTGTGCGCTTGCAGCGATGTTCTTCTTGACCCTGGATGAGGAGCGACTTGGATTGCCTCGTAGCGTATCGTACTATTTTCGCGGTAAACGAGTCGTTTAGTTCCCGAAATCGCTTTGTAAACGCAGTGTCTCTACGCCTTGAGGCAGTGCGGAGATATCGGGCTTGTGTTGCTTTTCAAGGCGAACATGGTCAGAGCCCCGGAGTTCCGCCATGTGTGCGTCCGCCTTGAGAATGCCCGGCGATAGCTTGAGTGCATCTCTTCCGAGCACATATCAAACAGAGTCTCAAGAATCCCCATGTTGGTATTGATTCAGTACGGAGCATCGGTGCAGCACGCCTGCGACCTCAGAACTGATGCCGGAAAACAGCGCTCCAGAAAGATCCCATCCCCGGTTTCCTGATCCAGCGTAACGCTTACCTCGACCAGCGTACCCTCATCGTCTCTAGGTGATTTCTCGGGACCTTTCGCTGCGTGGCTATCGTGGATTGGAAGCCGCCGTCTCTGTCGGGGCATCCGCAACCACCAGGCACCTGTCGTCCATGCGCATTCCAGGTCATCGCTCGCCGAGACTTTGCTCGCAACGAGTCGTTCGCTGCTTCGTTGTGAGTCATCTTCGAGGGATTTGCCTCTGGCTCTGCGTCAAGCACTTGACGCCCTCTCTGGGGCTGCCTCATCGACGACGCGATCGACGGGATGCTGGTTCCGCTCTGGCGGCATCTGCAGCGGCTGTGGGCGCACTGCTCGGTTCCCCGGTGCGCTCTGGATCCGCCTCCGGCGAATTCGTCACCATGGCTTCCTCATGCTCTGACGATTCATCAACAGAAGGCGATGCTCTCGCAAATGCCTCCTCCGCTAGAGGTTCCGATTCAATCATCCGCGTTTGCGGACTGTCGCCCAAGTTACCAGCGGTATCGCTGTGCGCATGCGTCACGATGGCGACTCGCTGGTTGACTGCGTCGGACACTGCGAGCACGGTTGAGTAGCCGCCTCCGTCTGTGGCTACTGGCAATGCTCGTTTATTGAGTTCCCGTTTCCTCTTCTGAGCCGTCACCCGGAAAACCGGAGCGGTGAGTTGGAGTTCCTCGGGCGGGAGCTCCACTGTATCGCGATCGCCTCTGAATACAGGCAGGGGAACCGCATTCAGTTCACGAGCGTGAAGCATCTGCACTTCTCGCGGTGGAGGCTGCACGAACTCTCGTTGTAGCTTGAGTTCAATAGCTAGCTTCACGTCGTTCACGTCGATCTCAGCCATGTCACCAGCTGCAGCAGCTGCGCTAACTCCAGAACCAGTGCGACTAACTTTGCCCTGGCCACGATGAGCGTGTTCTGACATGTCCCGCGCATCTGCCAAGACCTCTGCAACATAGCGATAGAGAAGCTCCAGTAGCTGGTGGATGACGCGATCATCATACTCTTCGATGCCCATCGATGACAGGATGCTCGCGAGTATGCGCGCGTCCAGCGGCGCTCCAGCGACCTCCACTTTACTCATGTTGCTGCGTGTGCAAAAACTATTTCCTTAAGTGAGGTCCAAAGCGACACAAGAGTCCAGCTGAAAGTTCGAATCGGTCAGCCTCGGTGCACCGACGCCTCAGCGAAGCGAGCGTTGGTTGTGGGCAGCGGCCACGTCCGAGCGAAACCACAAGTTTGTGTTCGTTCGGGAGCTACTAGTCACCTTCGAGGCAAGCCAACCTGCCCACGGAATGAATCGACTCCTGAACCCGTACACGCTCTGAATAAACGTCACTGGTGACCGAAGCGAGTGTCAGTGCAGCACGCGAACAGGTATAGAAATGTGAGGATGTATGCTGGGCGTGTTGGTGCGTGCGCCAGACGCTGCGTCGGCATGAGCACGTTCCAAAGCGAGTTGTCGGCATGGACTCAGCCTTGCGCGCTTTGGAAGGTTCCTGTATGGGAACAAGGGTACTATGTGGTGTCGGTCACTGTAGGAACTGAGTAGAACAGGTTCGGTTTGGGAACTGCTTGGGTTTTCGAGCATTCGAAGGCGACTGAGCTAGCTCTCGTGGGTTGTTTGAACAAACGCTGCGTTCTTGGATAATAGTGCAGTACGTTGCTTTGGATTGACTGATAAATTTTCATCGCACTGGGTCACCGACAGAGTTACGTGCTACAAAACTGCAGGCAAAGCGCTGTGTCCGTGCACGACAGAGCACTCGGTTGCTGCGGAGACAGCATCCGGCAGCGTGGTGCCTCCACAGCGAGCCGGATCGTTTCTTTCTCGTGCGTATTTCCCGAGGACATAGAGGATGAACGCCATTGCTGGGCACTAGATTATAAGGTATCGAGGCATTTTGAGCCAGACGAGGCTTAGGGCGCACGACTAGACTCAGCCTTTATCTCGTTAGTTACCAGTACGCGTTTGGGCGCATCCACGGGTTCCGTCCGAGTCATTGGACCGCTCGAGATATGGTATGCGGTATCTGGCCTGTTCGCTATGTCGACGCGGAGCCATGTGCCGCTAGACCTGATGCCAAACCAGTGTTTGTTTCGTTTGTTGAAAATGCAAGAAGCGAAGCCTGGTCAGGTTCGGTGAGCCGGCGGTGTCTCTGCTGGAGCCCATTTGAAACCTCGCTCAGTGATGCAATGATCGTATTGAGGGTCATATCTAGTTTTACATGGATATGGGGGAAACAACATGGGGTCATGCATCCGCCCGAACAGGCGGTATGAAAATGATAAGCAGGAGCGCAGACCAAGAGCCGCGTACAACTTGATAAGCGGTAGTATGTACATTAGACGCTAGCCCCGGGGCAGCCAATGTGGTGATTGCTGCTGGCCCGAAATCGCGCTTGCCGAGTTGTCAGTTTAATCTGTGAATCAGCATCGCGCGGTACTCATCGTATCGCAGTTCCGCCTTGGTGCTTCGGTATGTGGTCAGGAAGACGCATTCCGACCACCAGGAGTCGGTTTCCGTCGCCGGAACGTCACCTAAGTAACCAGATTTTCTGATAAGAGAACAAATGGTCTCGTATTTGCTCCATTTCAGTTCGAGCGGAACCTCGGGTAGATACGTTGCGCTGTACCGCGAGGTCCGTGGCCTTGTGAACCTTCTCCACGCAAATCGCCGCTGCTGAGACTGCGGTTCCACTTCAACAATCAATCCATGGACGCCAGGTTCCCAGTCCCAAACCGAGTCGCGCTCCGTAAAGTCGCTCAGAAGACTAACAACGCATAGCAGCCGGGGAAGTTCCTCGATACGGATCGGGGCGAAGCGACGATCATGCAAGGCCGCGGTGACTGCGTATGAACGCAATGCGTCGTGGAGGCCGGTCGGCGTCAGTGTACCGATGCAACCGCGAAGTTGCCACACCGAGTCGGTGGTCGTCCGCAGATGCCCTCTATCCGCGAGTATCTTCCATGTGATGAAGAGTCCGTATGCGTCGCTGTCTGGTGGCAGCGCTTCACGGAACGGGTCGTCATCGGTTGATAGACGACCTCGAGTGCGCAGTTCCCGTTCTAGCACCGAGAACGCGTATGCACACATGACAGACGTCGCGACCACACCAGTAACGCCACCGGGGTGCTGCGCAGCCTCGCCGGCACCGCTGACCGTTGCGTTCGAAGCGTCCACCTGGGCGGTTACCGAATTGTTGAGCGGCAATCCCGGTGATTCTCTGGCTTTCGTTGCATTACTCAAGTTCCGTGCCGTTGGTTCGGTGGTAACGCTGCTCTCGTCCGACGTTGCCGCTGGGCTCCGTGTCAAGCGCTCGCCTGCACTTGCGGCCGGCTCAGGTGCTGCTGAGGAAGCTTTGTCACCAAAGTCAGTGTCTGAACGCTCTGACTGAACAGCGTCTCTTCGAATTAACTTATTCCACATAGGCAAGCAAACGTTTTCAGGTGAACGTGCGTGCGCACGTCCATGGACGCACGCATCCGCTTCCTGGACACGCACGCGTGCACGCACGCATGTCAAGTCTTTCAACTCAATTCTGTTTCACCCCTGCTGCAGCGTATAGCAGGTGATCGATATTACGATGCAAAGTACCGTTTGAATCGTTGGCGAATTGAATGTAGGATACATATTCTTTACTGAACATTGGGAAGAGCACTGCACTCCTCTTTCGGGTCAGTAGGACCATAGGACAGGTACGGTTGGGGAACACTGACAGGAACCCATGTATGCTGCCTTTACCAAGACCCGATATTCTAAAAGTCTGCTTATGGTCAATGGTAGAAAAGGACCCGTTGATCACTTTAGGAGAAGCAAAAGCGACGACAATGGTCGCCACGAGCGTCTCTGTTTCTCAATACGTTGTCTGTTTGGCCCTGAAACCCTGGGCGTTCCGTCACCAAAAAGTCCGATTTCGATCACGGACATCGCGCACCGAAATCGCAATGACGGCGTTCCTGGAACGTCACGATCGGTACGAAGCACATGGACGTAGGTTTGTTTCTTAAGTCGATAAGACTCGCTTCGGAAAAACGGTCGGTGCTCATATGGGTATTCGCCGAGCAGGGCGCCCGTTTTATGAACGATCGAACTCGAAGAGAACGACGACATCGGCGTATGTTCTAGCTGAAGTGGGTTTATTCGGCAGCCTCAGTTCCGCTCGTAGAGAAGGCTCATGTAACAGCACCACCGACTTTGCCGAATCATTGAAATCTTTTCCCTGATTTCTGGTGACGTCCTTCTAGTAGATAACGTGGCATTTACCTGTTCCCGTTGCGTTCGAGCTTTTGCCGATTCTGCCGAGGCGTAGAGCTGCTTCTCATTCCTTCGTATGCTCTGTGGTTGAATCTCATGGATGGAATGTTTTCCGTCGTGAAACGGAATGATCGATCGATCGTTCGAATTGATGAAGCCTTCAGCACAGTGACACACCGGGGCACATTTCGTGTGCCTTCCGGAAACCGTATTCCTTCAGGTAAGGTCCTCTCCCGATGGCATAAAGGAGGGGATTCAGTTTCAGAAATAAAAAACCCCAAAGAAAAGTTATGCACATCGAATTCGAGTACTCTGGAGGGTCGTCACCCCCGGGTCCGACAAAACCAGAGCGAAAAGTTCTCTTCTAGCCTACCATCGAGCGAAGAAGAACAAACGACGAAGGAGACGAGGGAGAGTGGGACCTTGGCCAGAAAAAATGTGTACCTGACGGGACGGTGACGAGACGTAGTGTCACAGAGGGCACGAGTTCGAGGACTACCTGCATTCGTGAGTTCAACCAGAGGACACGAACGCAGGGACTCTGTGAACCAAGACTTGAACGCCGCCATGAATATCCGGAGACCTGCGGCGCTGCAGACAAGACCCGAAGCGCTGATGCCATTCAACTCTGTGGGGCACCCTCTCACACTCGAATATTGCACGGAGATGCTGAAGCCGATGGCGGGCGGCCGGTCGGAAACGGCTTGGAGGCGTCTGTCTGGAGGTATATACGGATAACCTCGATGGTTATAGAGCTGCTCAGTTTCACTGATAGGTACGTTGACACGCACACCTCTAAACACGCCGCGGTTGCCCAGCGCCCCGTTGTATGCGAAGCACAGCATTCTGAGTTATCGGACCCAGCACGTCCTTTTCTGTTTCTGTCTATTTTTTCCTTGCAGCTATTCAACGAACACAATGTATTTAATGAATGGGAGGAACGTCACGAAAAGACTTGACACGCTCACCGCTAGCGAGCGAGGAATGGTTATATGTGTTCAAGCCAATCACTGCACCGTCCTGAGGTTGACGAACGGACCCTCTCATGGCTCGTACCCTGAACGCTGTCGTCCCAAAATCCAAGTTTCCAGACTCTTTCTACAAGAATGTCTCCTCGTCACTCAATTCTCGTCACATATATTCTATTAGGAAAACGATTAAAGAAGGCACCAGACGAGAAGTTTCCATTCCGTTCATACGAACGGTGATGATGGGAAACGGATGCGAGGGAGAAGCGCGCCTCTATACAAGACTGTCGCGCGTCCAGCTCCACACAATCGATTTCGTACTGACACGCGAATCCTCATTCCAGGACAGAAAGGTATTCGTCTCACTCGATAGGATTCCGTTCGCGAACAACGGCGGACCTGTGTACGGGTACTCAAACCGGGGCCGAACCGCTGTTTACAATGAAGAAACTAAAACGAGCATGACGACGGCATCAGTCCTAGTGGAGCAGCTGTCGTGTGGTCTCGTATTTATCGCAGATGGCTCGGGATCGTTCTCCACCTTATACTTCGTCGAAGCAGTCTTCGCGGATCCTCCTTCCCATATTCTTGCGTCGTGCTCTCAGACAAGGGCGCTTTCTATCACATATCTGGGTCAAGGGCATCTGCGGAATGTGTGGTGCTTCAAGCTTTATTCTGAAGAGCAGCTGCGCTGTAAATGCAGAACGCTTCGGTACTTGGGCAACGCAAAACTGGGCCTGTCGAGAACGGGTGCAGCATGTTCCCGCTGCAAACTCGACTCGTCGATGTTGTTATTGTGGGTTCTGCCCTGCACCCGAAACTCACGAGCGGCGTCGCAGCTAGGCCCTCATCTCTGGACCCATGCATCGTTGCTCTTGACACGTGCGGGAAACCTTGCAGATGCTGAGCATTTTGGGCTCGATCTCCAGAATGAGCTGAGAAAGCAGTCGGCGCTCAAATCCAATCTGTTCCGTTGCCGTATCGCCAGTCGCACGGCTCCCGGGACGCAACCCGTCTCTGCATCGCTTCCAGGCTCGCTTGACGCACTCTGGGCCAGCTACTGGGCTAATGCTCCAAACACCCGGTGCATGACCCGCAGACAAGATATTGCACAGCGAGCGTGGACGCGTCATTCTGGCGGCCCGCAGGTGACCTTGGATCTGGAAGCGCCTTTCTCCATCTCACGATGGATCGTGCCTGATGTAAATGAGAACATTTACGATGTTGGCGCCTGGGTTCACCATCGAAATCACAATCTCTAGGAATTCTCTGACGACATGCGCGCAGAGGTGTCCGCAAAACGGAAACAGCTGTTGGAATGGATCTGAGCGTGATCTCATCCGTGCCCGCACAAGGAGATGCGATCCGCTTCTACCAAATCAAGGTTTGATACATGGCGGACAAGTGCCTTACTGATCTCAGCCCGAAAGACCGTTCCGAACGCGGTTTCCGTTCCTTGGTTCATGCGGCAAGCAAGGGTTCGACGTCGTATCGGTTAAGTCCGACGATGACGTTTGGACACTGGAACTTCGTCCTCGTCTTCGTCCTCGTCAACGGCATCCTCGTCGTCGTCGTCGTCGTCGGCTTCCTCTTCCTCTTCGTCTTCATCAAAGTCTCCGCCCCCGTCCTCATCGTCATCGAACTCATTATCCTCATCATCCTCTTCTTCACTAAACTCATCGTCCTCGTCTTCTTCGTCGTAGACATAGTCGCCCCCGTCATCATCTTCATCGTCCTCGTCATCAACGTCGCCGGCGAGGTAGTGCCGGCCCGAAGGGCCTGACGCCTCATCTTCCGAATCCGCCCCATTATTGTCATCTTCCTCCTCTTCGTCCTCGTCATAGTCACCCTCTTCGTCCTCTTCTCCATCCTCCGCGTCACCACGGTCGTCTTCCTCGTCTTCCTCGTCCAGATCTGCCGGCCTTGTTTTACCATACGCCTGTCGAAGCACTGCGTCCTCCTGTTGAATCTCTTCCTCGTCCTCTTCGTATTCCTCATCGTTCTCGTCTTCCTCTGCCCCCTCACCTTCAGCCTCTTCGTCGTCCTCAACGTCCTCACCATTTTCATCCTTACCATCTAGCACCATAAGTCCGCGAATCTCGCGGAACATAAACGCGCGATAGTCTTTCAGGTTGCTCACCGGGCATCCGTAGCAGTCGACGACCCTAAGGTGCAAACAACCGCGCAACGGCTTCAGCGACTCGAGCGTGCGAATAGCGTTTCCAGAAAGATTCAACACCTCCAAGCGAGGAGCGTGTGTAGGCAAAAGCTCCAGCCCGGCACCAGTTAGGCGGTTGTCGCTGAGCTCCAGCCTCCGCAGCGCCGGAAGCATCGGAAACCCCGGGGTCAACGAAGTCAATCCGCATCCGTTCATGGACAGAACCTCCAGCGAATCGAAGTTCTCGAGCCCACTTGGATGCGACTGTTTGCAACGGTTGTCCAGCACTAACTCCTTGACCTGTCGAGGGAGTTGCTCCCCGATGGCCTTCTTGATTGCCGCCTCCATCTCCAAAAGGTGGCGTCTTTCGACGATCTAGCTTCTTCCTGTCTCCGAAAATGATTCAAATCGATGATCCTCTGTGTAGCGTAACGCGGTCAGACTGCTATCCCGTTCCTTACGACGGCCAGCAGAGACTAGTCGGAGACTCTGCTGCTCGCCTCAGCTCGCTACAGATGAAGAGCGTCCTCTGCAGGCTGAATGCGCGTGTGCGCGGGCAGCGCACGCACCCGCGTCCACGTCGCCGAGCGATTCGCCACGGCACGCCGCCCAGCGCAGGCGACGCAGTCCAGCGGCGCGACGGAGGTTCGCGCGCGTGTGCGCTGCCCACATGCGCATCCACGTGACTGTCCCCGCCGCCGCTGCTGTTGTGCCGCGCGGAGATTCCACAGACAGCGATCGCCTTCGGGCGCGCATGCGCTTCAGGTGGCCGATCGCGTGACACCGAGGTGTCCGCTAGGGCGTTTCACTTCAATTGTGTTCCAATCGCCGCCGCGTGCTATGGAATGCTTTTTCGTGGTTTATGGCTGATGCGTTCAAAGTGTGTTTCTTTGAAGAAATGAAAAATTCACGGGGAAGTGCGTGGACATGGAAATCGGGGGTTCTGGCGGGCCGTCATCACTGAGTTCTACGAAAACGATAAGAATCCTCTTCTCGCCGACCATCGAACGAAGAAGCGCAAGTGACGACGAAGAAGAGGCGAGGTAGGCAAGAAAAGGTGTTTGCCCGACGGGACGATGACGAGTGTGTCGTGGTACGGGGCCACGAGTTCGATGAATCCTTACATTGGTGTGTGTGTGTGTGTGTGTGCAGTCAACGGCAATGCACGAAAGGAGTTCGTGAACCGAGCCCTCAATATCATGCGCTGCGCTGTCAAGACTCCGCACTTTTTTATATCGTCAGGACTGATCTGGCACTTTTCCATCTCGAGCGTCTGAAGTGTACACCCCAGCTCGTGGTCTATGCAGGACGTCCGGAACTCGTCTATCGGGAATGTGACAAAACGCCTTGCGCACTCCTTGTACGCGCGTGTCGGTGAAGCTGGAGTGCACCCTTGTTTCGACGCCCAGCGCCCTGCTCCGTATGCTGGTACGAGCCTTTGACGCTTGTCCTCCTTGAGGGTGCTCAGCGCATGAAAAAAGTTCCCAAATGCACGCCATTCCGCACAGTACAAGTTCATATGCGGACGATGGCATGGACATTGGCTTTTGAACGCTCTCTCCGCCGCTGCTTCCATTGCCGCTCTCTTAGCCCCGAGTGAACATGTGCCGGTCTCTCTTGTCCTTGCAGTTCCCGAGTCAGCAGTCGAGGGATGTCGATGGCAGCGTTCAAGTTCCGATTTCGCCACTTCCCGCCCGTGGTAACGCGTCCCGCGCGTAGGGCCAAGTTGCGGTCCGCACGTCGTTCCCCACGTTCATCTTCTGTGCACATACAGCTTCGGTGTGTCTTTCGCTGCGCTGACACCGGACTATGATCAGACGTTCGCATATTCGTCTGCCGCATCTCTCACGCGACCGAGCGCCGCCCTGTGGCATGCGAAGGCTTGCTTCAGCGCTCGATGCATGTCCGGGACTGGCGTAGAAGGCGCTCGTCGAATCCATTCTTTGTCTGCATACCGGATGCCGTACCGAACGATGACGGGCTGGTTCCGGGCGATTCCCTTTGCGAGTGCGCTGTATGGTGCAAAAGCAAGCATACGCAGTCCCGTTTGAGAAGGGATTCGTGGAATGCGATATTGGCCTTGGTGAAGCAGGCATCGGAATGATAACACTCATAGGAGAACCAGTCGAGTGATTTCGATCCGTCCACGCTGTTCTACAGCGAAGCGGCGATCCAGTCTGCACCAGAGGCGATCGCTGCGACGACTATAGTCAGGGACTTCATTCCATGCAACCAGAAGAGGCGAGTGCATCTGGGCGCGAATCCCCGTGTAACGTACGATGCAGCTGTC
>Ga0078972_1006539_pt1 | contig 27421 bp, 18 predicted proteins | sample YelNatPaOPGAMG01_FD_67568 | JGI IMG/M metagenome (GOLD analysis project Ga0078972, IMG submission 67568) | Hot spring thermophilic microbial communities from Obsidian Pool, Yellowstone National Park, USA - OP-RAMG-01 (SPADES assembly) (version 2) | ecosystem: Environmental > Aquatic > Thermal...
CATAGTAAAAGACAAATGCAATCGGTGGCGGGCTGCGCACGTAAAAATGGCCAAAAGGCAGGGCAGCAGCAGCCTGGCTCACCTTGCTTACGAGCAACATCCAAAACCATGCACTGTTGTTAAACAGGGTTGCACAAGCGGCGAACCACCCCACCGTGACAAGACTCGCCACTGCGCTTGCAAGTGCGAGGCCGGCCAATGGAACGACAACAACGTTTGCTAACAGTGTGACTGGTGTTACCAAATGAAAATAATGCGCAATAAGTGGTGCGGACCCGAGCCATGCAGCAAGTGACGTTGCAAGCCCCGCACCGAACCAGTAGGCGCTGCGCAGCAACAGCCGTTGCCAGCGCGGGCGCAGCTCATCCGGCAGGAACGGGTCGGGCTGAGTCAAGCGCTGCCACAGTTGTTGGAAATGGGGTGTTAAAAGTGCCAGACTCAACACAACTGCAAACGAAAGTTGAAAGCTTGCCTGAAAAAGTTGGAATGGTTGCCAGATCAGGATCAGCAGTGCGGCTGCTCCGAGCGAGTTAAGCAGGTCACTCGGCCGCTTAAGCATCCAACCCAAAATCACAACACTCATCATGACTGTCGCGCGGATAGCCGAGGCATGCCAGCCCGTTGCGCCTGTGTAAAACCACAGCAACGGGATTACGACCAGTCCGCAAATGCTACGCGGTATCTGCACGACGCGCAGAATGCTCACCAACATCCCGGCGATCAGTGCCACATGCAGGCCACTGATGGCGAAGATGTGCATTGTACCTGAGCGCATGAACGGCAGTGCAACCTCGTCTGTCAATGCCGGGCGCAAGCCAAGTGTCATTGCCCAAAGCAACTGCAACGGTTCGTCTTCATTCGGCAACCCACTTGCAAGGGCTACTTTTGCCCATGCCACAAACCTGTCGGTCAACGACGCTGTTTGTGGCGAATCCAGGCCCGGAACAACCCTCCAGCTATTTGTGGATTCAGTACGCAACTGATAGTGAATTCCCTGGCGCACCAGATAGCTGCGGTAATCGAAAATTCCCTGGGCAATGGGCCGTTTCGGTGGCGCAACGACACCGGTTGCCTCGACACGTACACCAGCAAAGAAATTCGGTGCCAAAACATCAGGTACGCTAAAAGCCACACGAGCATAGGCGGGTTCCCAATCAGAATTATTGCGGCGGATTGATTCGAGTTCAATCTGGCCTACGGTGCGCCAGTTCTCGGTTTCACCAAATTCGTACAATCGTTGCGAAGGTGTCTGAACCAACCGACCGCGTATGGTCACCAGCTCGGCTTTCTCACCAATCAACACGCGCAGGTCGTACGGTGAAAGAATTGCCTGGTGAAGCGTCAAGTTTGACGCCCCCACAAGCATAATCAACAGCCCGAGCAAGTACGGGCGCACGCTGCCACACGCAAGCGCAACAACACCGGTTGCAAATGAACAGCAAAGCAGACTCGTGAGTTCAAATGGCACAACATCGGCAATCAGCAACCCGCTCACGTACAACACCGCAACTGTCAATAATGGCCGTTTCATCCCAAGCTGCGAAGTGTGTTGTGACCTGCAATTCGCCCCGGTCGGGAATTACGTATCAAACACAGCATGAATTGTCGCGCGAAAAATGTCCGGGGTGCGGTTCCGAACATGTCGTTGGAACTGTTCGATTCGGGAATAAAAACGTAAAGAGCGCACGCGAGCAGTGTTAGGCCGGAGCATGATTTTCCATCTGGTCCGAACGGATGGTTCCCGTCTGGATCTGAAATCCAGGGCGACCCACAGGTTGGTCACTGACTGGTATTTGGGCAGACCAACTGCCAGGGTGGTGCCAGCAGCATGCTAAAAACTACAGCCTGCGAACAACTCAGCCCATTAGTTTGCCCACTGCCAGCGGCGACAGATTACTACAGAGTTTCCACGGCCCTTTTGCCTTTGTCCATTTCGAGGCGCCTGAATTGTGCTGGGTAAGCCGTCGTGCCAAGTCATCTGTCAGGCCAATGTAGTGTGTGCCAGCAGGATTCCGCAGCACGTAAACGTAATATCTGTCTGGCGTTGATTGCATCACGCAGTCAAAAAAATTGGTTGCGGGGGGTGGATTTGAACCACCGATCCCGCACATGCGGGATTATGAGCCTGACGGCGCCAGGCCGGTGATTGGGTAAAACCCTTTGCCGCCTTTCTGGCGTTTGCCAGCCGTGTCCTGAAACGCGCAAGCGTAGTATCGGTCTGAGACTGATGCAGCATACAGTCAAAAAAATTGGCTGCGGGGGGTGGATTTGAACCACCGATCCCGCACATGCGGGATTATGAGCCTGACGGCGCCAGGCCGGTGATGGCGTAAAAGCCCATGCCGCCTTTCTGGCGTTTGCCAGCCGTGTCCTGAAACGCGCAAGCGTAGTATCGGTCTGAGACTGATACAGCATCCAGTCAAAAAAATTGGTTGCGGGGGGTGGATTTGAACCACCGACCTTCAGGTTATGAGCCTGACGAGCTACCGGGCTGCTCCACCCCGCGACCAGGCAGCGATAAAAATGCAACATAACAGTGCGGTGTGCAAGTGCTTTTTGAAAGGTAAAAAGCGCATATGAATGTTTGGGACGCACAGGCGCGTGTGCAAAAGCCTAGCGCGACCTACCGAGCATGAACTCGTTGAACCGCGTGCGGATGCTTTTAGGGCCTTCGATTGACCAAAACCAGTAATTGAACGCGCTACCGGCAAGTAATGGCGCAATGACAAGTGATGGTAAGCCGAATCGCGTAAAAGCCACCAGCAGAAGTGCCAGTCCCAAGCTGCCTATGTTTGTAATCACAGTGGGAAAAACAAACGGCATCCGGTTTTCAGTCGAGATGAGCGTTGTCCAGAATGAAAAGTTCATTTCCAACAATGCGTTCAATGCCAACAGAACCATCCATGGCCTGGGCAGGATTGTTTTGTTTGATCCCAATTCACGCAAAGCCCACGGGATGAAAATAATCACGCTGGCCGCAAGCGCTGCATAAGTGATGAATTGCAGCCAGAGGCGCGGTCTGAGAATCCGTTGGAGTGCCGGGTAATCTTCTCTTGTCCGGTACTGGCCGACCACTGGCCATTTAACCATTGTCCACACCATAGCCATGCTGCTGCAGATACTGATTAACTGTAGCGACAAACCGTACTCTGCACTGGCGGCCAGCCCGAAGGCGGTCTGGCAGATCAGCGTGTTTGCGTTGCTGCCCAAATATGTGCTCAGGAACTGCAGGCCGAGTCGCCATGTGTTTGGCCATAGTATTGCGATGAGTTTTTTGGCGTTTGCGGGGATGAATGAATCTGGTGGCTTGCCCAGCAGTGTCAAACAACTGCGTCGGGATAACTCGCGTTGGAGCACACTTGAGACCAACCCGGCAATCGGTACGCTCAATAACCCACCACCAAGTAGCAGCAATACACATGCAAGCGCAAGCTTGACACCGTACGCCAGTGTACCGAGTTGCGCGCTTAGTGTGACCTTGTCCATGCTGCGCAGGTAAACGTTCCACCAGCCTGCGTACAGTTCCCATGCCGCACCCGCAATTGTCACGGCCCACGCAATCCAGGTTATAGTTGGCATGGTTGTTTCACTTGCGCGGATCTGGACCATGTAAGTACCGAAAGCGCCCAGAAACACAAATGCGCCCAGCGCCAACCAGCGGTACAAAGTGCGCGCTGCGAACAACAATTCCCAAAGCAATTTGTAGTTTGGGCCACCGTGCTGTTGAGCTGGGACATAGCCTTCGGGTTTAAGCTCTGTTGCGCCGCCCATTGCGTAGCTGACTGCGCGCCCGATACTTACCGAAAAACCGAAGTCCAAAACCGGCACTACACCAGCCAGACTCAGGAACACGTAGTACATCCCGAAGTCAGGTTTCGGGAGCAGCTTCACCAGCAACGGTAACAAAAGCACACCTGAGGCAAGCCGGAGCGCGTTGAAGAACCAAAACCAAGCAACTGACGAGCCGTACAGCCGCTTGGCGATCTGGGCCAGATTCACCATTTTGATTTCCAAGGTCGCGTATGTGTCACGGGGTAAAAGGGTTGGCGGTTTCCGAGCCGCCGGTCAACAACGAAGGTTTGCGGTGTTGCGGGCGTGTCTTGCGCATCTCAGCTTAGACAATTAGGTTAGGTGCAGCGCTGAAAATTGCCGGAAGCGTGCGCGCGCCTGGGGCGCACTCACGGTGCGGAAAAAGTCGGATTAAGTGCGCATGCTTTGGCTCAGACAAATGCGTGTTGCGATCGTATTGACAGACAATCGCGAGGACAGGCGGCTTTATCACCTGCCGAAACCTGTTTTTGGTCCTGCGCCGGAGGCGTTATTACAAGGGTTTGCCGAGCTGGGCGAGCCTGAGATTCACATCATTTCATGCTTGCAAAAGCCGGTTCAGCCTTATGAACGACTTGCGCCGAACATCCATTACCACGCGCTGCATGTGCCGAAGATTGGCTGGATGCGAACTGCTTACCAAGGCTGTATTCGTGCAGTGCGCCGCAAACTACGCGAAGTGCAGCCCGAAATTGTCCACGGCCAGGGTACCGAACGTGAATGCGCCTTAAGCGCAGTTCTTTCCGGACTACCGAATGTAGTGACACTGCACGGTTTAATGGCCGAAGTGGTGCGGGTACTGCGAGCCGGGCCGGGCAGCTTTTACTGGTTTAGCGCGTTGTTCGAGCGATTCGCGTTGCGGCGTGCGGGTGGTGTGTTGTGCAATTCCAATTACACTGAAACTTTTGGGCGCCGTTACGCCAGACGTACCTGGCGTGTACCGAATGCAATTCGGCGCGTCTTCTTCGATTTGCCCAAGCAACCGGCGGTGCGTCCCGGCTCGCGATGCAGGCTGTTAAATGTCGGCACGGTCTATGGCCCAAAACAACAGCTCGAGTTGCTACAACTTTGCAGGAGACTGCGTAACACCGGGCTTGCGTTCGAGCTGGACTTTGTTGGCGAGTGCAACGCCGGTGACCTTTATGGAGCAAAATTTCTGGGCGAGATCGAGTCATTGAAAACTTCAGGCTGGGTTGCATATCACGGGGCAAAGTTCGGGCAAGAAGTTGTTTCGTTCTACGACAATGCATCGGCGCTTGTGCATGTACCGAACACGGAATCGTTTGGGCTAGTTGTGGCCGAGGCACTGGCACGTAACCTGAAACTGTTTGCGTTCCGCGTAGGCGGCATCCCGGATATTGCCGAGGATGTCGAAGGCGCCGAGCTGATTGCAGAGGGCGACTGGGCAGAGCTGGCCAGGCGAATTACGGGCTGGATAAAAGCCGGTTGTCCACAGCCACAGACGGCTGCAGCCGTTATGCGCCAGCGATACCACCCGATTGAAATCGCGCGTCGCCATATTGAAATTTATCGGCAAGTCATCGCGCAACCGAGACCGTAACCTGAGCAGACACAACGCAGAAACCAATGTGCCAAACCAGATGCGACTCAGTGTGTGCCCGACGGTATCGAACCGGTCATGAAAGCTAAACCTAATGAATGAGCCAAAGCATAAATGCAACCTTAGCCAAGACACTGCCGTGGCCTTGGCTAACCGGCCGTTGCAGGTGGTTACCGCATGCCGCGCGCGTGATTTGCCTGTGCTTGAACTGGCTGCAGCCAGGCTGCCGAAGTTTATTCCGTTTGCCGGACTGACTGTGCTTGCTCCAAAAGCCGATTGTTGGCTGATCCGAAGTCGGCTCGGTACAAGTGCCACTGTGATGCCGGAGAATGATTTCATTCCAGGCGTGAAATTGCCGGACCTTATCGAGTTTAACTTACCGGGGTTCCCCGCCGGTGCAGGCTGGTATTATCAACAATTTTTGAAGCTGCAGTTTGCGTTTGTTGACCCGACAGATGATTACTACCTGATCTGGGACGCAGACACAGTGCCACTGCGCCCGATGCGGTTTTTCAACGCAGCAGGCCAGATGCTTCTCACTCGAGCAACCGAGTTTCATGCGCCATACTTTGCAACTTACCGGCGGCTGTTCGGGTCGGAACCGAATCGTGAGTGTTCGTTCATTGCACAGCACATGATCATCCAGAAATCCGTTGTGCGCGAGATGCTCGAGCTAATCGAACGACGTGTGCCAGGGGCAGGCAACTGGGCGATAAAGATCATGCGTGTGCTTGAGCCGGTGCACCCGAACCTGTTCAGCGAATACGAAACATACGGGCATTACATCAAAAACCGGTATCCGGACCGTGTAGCGCTTGTCGAACGGGCTTGGCTGCGTGTTGTACCACAATTTTCGGGCCGGAGGTTGCCGGGCGAGGCCGAGTTAAACCGGCTCAGTCAGCATTACGAATACGTCTCGTTCGAGCGCGGCTATGCGAAATGGCGCGCACTCAAGTTATGCCTGGAACGGCTCGCGCGCCGACAAAATTACGGGCACGCAAAATAAAATTACACATCGGCCTGCTGACAGTCTTGCGGCAGCAGTTGTTTGCACCGGGTTGGCAAGCTGTTTTCGTGTTCAAACGTGTCGCTCGAAACTCTACCCGTGTCGATACGTAATTCGTGCTTTACCAAGGTCGTATGGAGACATTTGGACACTGACCTTGTCGCCAACACTGATGCGTATGAAATTTTTGCGCATCTTGCCCGAGATATGCGCGAGCACAACATGCCCATTGGGCAACGCAACGCGAAACATCGTGCCCGGCAACACTTGTGTTACTGAACCAATCAGTTCAATCGGCTCTTCCTTCGCCATGCAACCAAGGGATATTTACCGCAAAAGCTGTTGAAAGTAAATGCCACAGTCACGCCGTAAAATCAATCACATTTAACCGCAACCTAGTCCCGGGATTTTCCGGTATTTAGCCGTCCGGCCAAAGCCGCAGCGCAGAGAACTGCATCGGCCTGAGGACTCATCCGATTGGCTGGTGCAGCGTCGGCATTCAGAAAAACTGCTTGGCGTGTGTGGCGTGACCGGGTTAAAGTCGGCGTCGAAACGTATGAAAACCAATCCGCTGATAACGTTTTTATTGGGCGTGCTAATTGTTGGCGCAGTGATCACGTTCGGGCTTGCGGTCGGGTATGAACGGAACTTCCGCCGGCTCAGGACGTTGGAAATGCAAGCCGTTCAAATCCAGAACACAGGCATGATCATCAGCTCGTTAATCAACGACACAGTCGAATACAGCAAGAAAAACCCCGCTGTAACAACCATCTTGCAGCGTGTCGGTGTGCCGCAACAAATGCTTGCTCAACCGACTTCGCCTGCACGCGCGCGTTAAACCCTAGAGCAATTTATCCAGACCTATGGAACCACAACAAAATCAATCACCCGGTCAACAGCCTGCCGCTTCAACCGACAACGATCTGCGAGCCGAATTTGCCTCATTGCAACGGCTGTTTATTGGCCTGTTGATAGCGAACCTGTTCATTGGCGGTGCATTGGGATTGTTCCTGCTACGCCAATTGTTTGCAACCAACAGACGCGCAGTCGAGCTGAGCCGGTACGTTGAAAATTACCGGACAAACGCGCAACCGCAGGTCCAACTGCTCGTGACAAGCCTGCAGGCATTTGCAAAAACAAACACAGATTTCAATTCAATCCTGGCCAAGTACAACCTGCTGCAGACAAGCACGCAAACTCAAGCCGTCACTACGCCAACTGCCCCCGCAAGGCGCAGGTAAGACAGTACACCAGGGCCGTATCATCTGAAAGCATGCCCAGACGTGTTACGCCTGTGGCAACGTTTGCGTTTGGTTTGGATTTTTTAATGCCGCGCCGCAGGCTGGGCAGAACCGCGACATTGGCGGACACACAGTTTTGCAGGCAGCACATTCAACGTGCGCTGCCCGATGTCGTCTGTGGATGATCAGGTTCCGCGCGTATGGTATCCAGGTAAATGCATAAGCGAAAATGAAGACCGAATCCCTACGCCACACAGAGTAAGCAAACAAAAGCGATGCGCCTGCAAGGCTCAACCACCAAAATGCCGCAGGCACAACCACCTGCTTGCGTCGTTCAGTCGCGTACCATTGCACGAGGAACCGCGAAAAAAACACTGCGTTACCGAGCCAACCCACCACCTTCCAAAAATGCCATGTTATACCAAAAAGTTTGCCATCCTGCCAAACCAAGTTAACCAGCCAATCCATACTGTTCCCAGCTTAGCCGGTTCGGCCAGCTAACCGAAAGCGCAAATAAAGCCAGCAGGTTGAAGAAAACGCTGTCGGTTGATGTTGAAGTGCGCAGTTGGATTAAACATTACACCGGAAAAACAGGAGGTGTTCGCAGCTCAAAACCGGGCTGGTAATTTCTCGGCCAAACTCAGCCGAAAACCGCTGCGTGCTAAAGCCGGCCTTTTTACGCCGTTCTTGCCCGATAGCGGGCTGGAAATACCCGGTACAAAACTGTACCCAAACCGTATATGCGGCTGTGATGCATTAAAACTAGCCGCGCACGGTTGCGAGCCCCAGGTTTGCAAACTGGCACTAAACCGCCAGCGCAACCGCGCGCAAAAACTGCCGACAACACGTTGAAACGCTTTTTGGAGACGTGCAGCGCAACACAAACGAGACATTTTCAGTATCCGCAATGACCCACCCTCCGCATCCGCATCCACAACAGGGCTAAGCCCGGCTTTTCCAGTAGCTTGCAGCGTTGGTGCGACTAGAACATCGCGGCGCGTCACTTGGGCAGTGGGACGAGATTCAATAACTGCCCCGATTGCAGCAAGTGTGGCGCGCCATGGACTGCTGTCCCTATCGGGACTTTGGAATGATTTGTGGCGGTCTGCATGCCCGACGTTGGCAAGGTGGGCTATTATCTGTCGCCCTGCCGTGCTTTGGCTTGTACTCGTAGCCGCGCCGTAAGGGCGCGGAAAATCAGATTCAAACCGATAGGCTGGGTCAGTGCGAGCGGCTCCGGCGCGCAGTGGACTGCGCGCCCTACCGACTCTCTGCGCCTTTGCTGTGAAGGATTGGAGGAGAAGTTTTTGGAGCGCGGTGCTCCAGCACCGCTTTCGGTTCGATTGATTGACGACTTCCGCGTCGTCCAAAGTTTGGTGCAGGCCGGACCCGTGCACGCATGCCAGCTCTGACGAAGGCTCGCCTCTCAATGCAGAATTTACTGCGCCCCTTCAGTGGCGCGCCAGTTCACTTCTGCGGCGTTCTGCGAACGCCGGCTGTTTTTCCCCAGCATGGTTGCAGCAAGGCGGTCCTGCAAATGCAGGACAACCGGACCGGGCGGTCACAGACCGCCGCTACAGCACTGCAAGGTGAACGTAGCCGCGCCCGTAAGGGCGCGGACGGCAAGATTCAAGCCGATAGGCTGGGCCAGTGCGAGTGGCCCCGGCGCGCAGTGGACTGCGCGCCCTACCTTGACGCTGCTTACTGCGCACAAGAAGGGCAAGGGCGCGCGCCTGGTCACAGCTTCTGTAGCGGTGTTTTGCGAGCACCGTCCGGTGTTCCCCAGCATTGGTGCAGGGGGGCGGTTCCGCAAATGTGGGACGACAAAACCGGGCGGTCACAGACCGCCGCTACAGCACCGCAGGTGTTGGTATCTTGTACACCACAGGACGCTTTTGGAGTGCGGTGGCAGAATGAGCGTCGGCGAGCGCCGGTACCGCTTTAGCACAGACACTTCACAGACTTGCGGTCCAGGTGCGATGACCCCATTGTGCCACATCCCGCATTGCGGGAAAACCGGCTGTGTCGCCGATTTCCACATCGGCAGAACCGCCACATCACCGCCACGTGCAGATTTGTCCCGCAGCAACGAGATACAACGCAGCCAACTTGGAAGCCTGGGCTACGTAAAACGTGTGAATTGTCGCGGGCGGGAACTACATATGCAACCCGGTTTCGCGCCGGCGCGCGCACGTGGCATGGAATGTCCACTCACAGCACCGACGCTGCTTCACACCGGCGGTTTTTATCTCGCAGGTGCGGATGAAAAATCTGTTTGGGGCGGATTTTGTTGGGGTATTGCGGTCTGGCTCTTGGCGCGTGAATATCACTCAGCCAAAAGTTTTTCGACTTTCGCTTCGAGATCGGCGCGCGCGTTCAGGTCGCGCAAGTTACCCTTTTTATCCACAAGCCACATCGCCGGTATGCGGTGTATCTCGAATTCTTCAGCAAACTTGTTTTGCCAGAACTTGCCGTCGAAAAATTGCGGCCAGGTCATTTTGTTCTCTTTGATGAAGTCCTCGAGCCGTGCTTTGTCTTGTTGGCGATCGAAACTGATGCCGATGATCTCGAACCCTTTCGTATGCAGTTTTTCGTATGTTTTGACAACGTTTGGTACCTCGACAACACACGGCCGGCACCATGTCGCCCAGAAATCAATCAGCACAACCTTGCCCTTGAGCTTTTCAAGGTCAACCTCGCGCCCGTCAAGCGCGGTGAACTTGAGCGCCAGTGGTTTGCCGAGCATGTCGAATTTCTTGAGTGTTGCACGTGCTTCGTCTTTGACCTGGTCAGTTGCACTGCCATCAACAATTTCTTTGAGCAGCGGGCGCGCCTTTTCAGGCGGGTATTGGTGGGCGATCTCAGCCAGCATCTGCCACACTTCAGGTCGGTTTGGGAATTCTTTCTGCAGCGTGCGCACGTCTTTCTCGAAAGCTGCTGCGGCTTCAAGCGGGTCTTTGATGTCACGCGCAAGCGCGATAAATTGTATCTGGCTGCTGCGTATTTCGAATTTGTCATCCGGGGTTAACCCGGGTTGTTTGAGCAGTTCGTCTGCAGTTGCAATTAACCGCACCCGTTGATTTGTTGCGCCGGTCAACACAGCCGCAGCCAACAGACCGTACTCGGCCTGACGCGCTCGCATTGCATTTGTGTGGTCTGGGAACCGCGTATAAAAGTCTTTTGCCTTGTCGGCACCTGTCTCGGCAAACTGCCTGTATTGGGCCCTGAACTGAGCAATTTGTTCGTCAGTAGGCTGCATAATTTGCCATTCGATCGGCGGTTGCGGTGCACGCAGCGAATTTTCAAGCTCAGCCCATGCTGCATCAGCGGCGTTGGTCTGTGGTTTGTCAGCTTCGGCACATTTGGCGTCGGGTTGACACGCACATAACAGTGCTGCACCGATTAACGTTCCACCCAAACCGCGCATGGCGATTCGGCCGGAGAAAGTTCGAAAATTAGGCATGTTGTTTAGATTTGTTGGGCACATAATACGCCATTTGCACGCAAATGCAAGCGGCTTTACGCAAAAAATTTTTAGCCGGCTACGGCACAGGGTCAGTCAGCCAGCCGAGAAAATTGTTGTCTGGGCATGTCAAACAAGTGAATTTATCGGGCCATGAATTACGTTTTAGCCGGCTTAATAGGGCTGCTGGGCGGTCTGAGCAGCGGTATGTTCGGTGTGGGCGGCGGTGTTGTGATGGTGCCGGCGATGATCTATTTCATGCGGCTCACGGCGCATCAGGCTGTGGCGACATCGTTAATTGTCATTGTGCCGACTGCGTTAATTGGGGCGCTCAAACACAACCATGCCGGGCATGTCGTTTGGCCGACCGGTCTTGCACTCATCCCAACTGCATTGGTCGGAGGATTCCTCGGCGCGTGGCTGACGCAGTTTATCAGGGGCGACGACCTCAAACGCGCTTTTGGCGGGTTCCTGATTTTGGTTGGACTACGCTTACTCTTTTTCAAGTGAGCCGAGCGCAACCGATTGGGCATGGTCGAGGGGCTGCCCCTCGGCAAAAAAACCCGCCCAACCGGTCTCTAACCGCCTGCTACCACCCTGACAATTTCGAGTCTGTCACCGGCGTTAAGTGTGCGCTTCGAAAATTCCGACGGCGGCACGGCCTCGCCGTTGTGCTCGACAACAACACTGCGCGGCAGAAAGCCTTGTGCAACCAGGAACTCTTCGATTGTGCAAGGTACACTCGCTTCAACAGGTTTGCCATTTGCAATCACGGTGTTCATCCGACCAGCGTAATCAAGCTGACCTCAGGCGGACAGTTTATCCGTATGCCGAGCAGGTTGCCCACCCCGCGTGTTATGTGTACCCAACGCCCGTTGCAGTTGTGCAAGCCTTCAACAAACCGGTGGTCTTTCACAGGGGCAAACGGTGTACCCAACACAGGCAATCGTAATTGTCCGCCGTGTGTATGCCCGCACAACATCAAGTCCCATCTGTACGGATTCAGTTCCTGGATACTGTCAGGGTTATGCGCCAGCGCAATCGTTACCGAATCAGAGCCGGTAGCGTGTTCGAAAGCCAGGTCAGGTTGCATATCGCCTGCCCAATAGTCGCCCAAGCCCAATATGTTAAACCTCCATCCCTTGACATGGACCGGCTCGGCACTGTTATGGAGCAATTGCACACCGCTTTTATGCAGCAGCGTGCTGACTTGCGCGGTGTCCGGATACCCGTACCGCCGTTTTGCCCATGCACCACCGTCGTGATTCCCCAGACACGCAAACGCAGGCGCATGCTTCGCCAGAGGCGACAGTACAGCGGCGTACTCGTCGAATCGGTCGTACCTGCGTGTGATGAAATCGCCGGTCAGACAGACAAGGTCGGGTTTGCAGCCCAAACCAAGCTCGACCGCTTCGCTTATCTGCTCCAGGCTCACCACAGGCGATGCATGAAAATCCGATAGATGAAGAATTGTAACGGACGTGCGCCCGCTGAATCTGCCTAGCCGAATTTGATGCCGTCTAATGATGAACCGCCCCGATTCAACCACGCCACCGTACCCGGCCACGCCAATTGCACTCAGCCCGAGCACAGTCAGAAATTTCCGTCGCGAATACTTCTTCTTCATTGATCTGACACAACTTCGCCAAAACCTGCTGACTCACTCAACAAAATGCAATCCGCCAATGATTGGCCGGATTTTGCCTTCCGGATAGGTTGGCATGACCAAGTTTTGCCCTGAAAAAACTGCCTGATGATAAAAACCTGCACACACATTTCCAGCGCACGCGATCCAAAGCTGCGCGTTTTGCCTCAGAAAAACCTATCATTGCGCATATTTTAGCACATGCCATCTGCGCTGCGCAAATAGATGGTTGTGCACAGCCTGCAGCCAAACGCAAAATAAAATGCTTCAGCCGGGGATGCTCCCTCGCAACAGCACTTCCCGTAAATACGACAAAGAAAGCCCGCTACTCACACATCGGTTTTCGACCCGGGCGCAGTAAACTGCATGTCCTGCCCTATTTCGTAGTTTGCGCCAAATAGCGCCTGCTCAATCCCAACGCCTTTGGCATCTGTGCAACAACCTGCAAACGAAGTTGTTTTGGCTACGCCTCCTTCAGTGACGCAAACGCAAAATCTTGGATAAATTGGCGGGACGACTTCCACGTCGGCCAGAGTTTGGTGCAGGGTAAACCGCGCTTTTGGGAGCCGGCTGGGCCGAAGCCTCGCCATCCAACGCGGAATTTACTGCGCCCCAGGAGCCAGGAGGGGCGCGCGCCGGTACCTAAGCTTCTGTAGCTGCGTTCTGCGAACGCCGTGCGTTTCCCTGAGCATGATGCAACGCGACTTCCCTCACAGTGTGACCGCGACAACCGCCGGTCATGGGCCAACGTTACAGAATCCAGAATTTCGATTACAAGCCCCTCCGCACCTCGGCGTTTCTGCGGTGTAATTTGACCACACTAAAACCGACGCGCAGAGCGACATATTCAAATTTTCTTCTGAGCATCGAGCAGATGAGCCAACTGCCCGTTTGGACAATCCATTTGCATGGTGAGCCACGATCTGTCCTCCCTTTCGGGACTTTGGAATGATTTGTGGCGTGCCTGGTTGCCCGCCGTTGGCACGGTGGGCTATCATCTATCGCCCTGACTGGCTTGAGGAGGTTTTTCGTCCGGTTGTTCAATCACCGGTGACAAGGTGCGCTTTCGGCCTGTCGTCAGGACCCTCCGGTGTACCGTCCGGTTCTCGGATTTAGCCATTATTTGTGACCTTGAGGGGCGGGGTTCTCGGTCGAGTTTTATGATCAGTTTGGTTAATCGCAGGTGGCAAAGTGCGCTTTTGGTCTGTAGTCCACACCGCTCCTGTTAACACCTCTCGGTTCCGGATTTGCTATTATCTGTGGCCATGCCGGGTTAGGCGCTCAGTGCCATGTCCCAATCTTTCCAGACCGGTTCATAGCCAAGACGCCGGATCACCTCGGCAATCTCGGCTGGGGAGCGTTCGTCAGCTATCATAAATTGCTCAGTTGCACCCGGCTCGGCAGGTCGTGCAGGTGCCCATTCGCTTGCGCCTGAGGCGAGCTCGACGATCCGGCCTCGGACCGTCTGGTGCAATTTGTCACGGCCCGCCCCTGTATAACCGCCCGGCTCGGTATGGCTGCCGGCGCTCATGAGTGTGATGCCAAGCGGGATTAACCCGTCACGTGTTTTTGGCGATTCACGCGTTGAAAGCACAAGCCCAACATCGGGAAACATTAACCGCAACGCGCATACAAGTTGTACAAGGTCGCGTTCGGTCATCTGCGTAAGCGGTTGGAACTCGCCTGCACACGGCCTGAGCCGCGGAATCGAGATCGTCAGGAATGCTTTCCAGCAATGCCGTTGCAAATAATCCGCGTGCGCAGCCATGCAAATGGCTTCAAATCGCCAGTCAGCCAACCCGTGTAGTGCGCCTATGCCGAGCCGCCTGAACCCGGCTGCATACGCGCGTTCGGGCGTATGCAATCGCCAATCGAAATTGCGTTTTGGCCCGGCTGTATGCATCTGCGCGTAAACGGTGCGGTCATAGGTTTCCTGGTAAATCACAAGCCCGTCTGCACCAGCTTCAACCAACACGCGATACTCGGGTGTATCCAACGGCCCCACCTCGAGCGAAATGCTCGGCCAATCCTTGTGCAACGCTGCAACACACTGCCGTAGGTACTCGACCGAGACAAACTTTGGATGTTCGCCCGCTACAAGCAAAATGTTCCGAAAACCTTTTGCCCTGAGCGCATCAGCTTCGCGCAACACTTCATCAACCGACAGCGTCAGGCGCGCGATCGGGTTGTCACGCGAGAAACCGCAGTATTTGCAATTGTTGATGCACTCGTTTGAAAGGTACAACGGCGCAAAGAGCCGGATTACACGGCCAAACCGTTGCAGAGTAAGTGCATGTGCGCGTTGCGCCATTTGCTCGAGCAACTCCGGCTCGGCTGCAGCAGGGGAAATCAAATGCGCAAAATCGCCCAGGCCAACTCGCGTCTTGGCCAGGCTCGCGCGCACTGCGGTTGAGTCTGCAGTCAAGGCGCGCTGCAACAATTGTTGTATTGGCAACGAGTTCAGTTCAGTTGCAAAACCCACGCGGTAAACTTACCAAACCCGGCGCAGTTGTCGAGCCGACTGCAAATGTGGAACTGTTTCAGCGCAAGAAGCGAACGAACCCGCCCGATGCGCAGGCCAAACAGACAAAAAGATATTGCGTTCAGCCATGCCGATGCCGTAAACAGCTCACGTGCGCAGACGACATCTTTTTTCGCAATCATTTGTGAGCCAACTGCTCGGGTTAGCCGTTGTAACCGTTGGTCTTTCGAGTGCCAACACCGGTTTGTTGCAAGAAGGCTGGGTTGCACTGTTCAATGGCAAAGACCTTACCGGTTGGGTCCAACGCGGTGGCAATGCAAAGTTCACCGTTGAAGACGGTGTAATTGTTGGTACTGCAGTGCCTGACACACCGAACAGTTTCCTGTGCACCAAAACCGAGTACAGCGACTTCGAACTCGAGCTCGAGTTCAAGGTTGACCCCGCGCTCAACTCGGGCGTCCAGATCCGAAGCGAGTGTTTTGACACCGAGAAAACCGTCGAGACTGGCGGCAAACAGATCAAAATACCGGCCGGGCGCGTACACGGTTACCAGATCGAGATTGACATGGAGACTACGCGCAACCGGTTCTGGACAGCCGGTATTTACGACGAAGCACGACGCGGCTGGTTGTATCCAGGCATGCTTGGTGGTGAATCAAATGCATTTACGCTTCAGGGCCTGAAACTTAGTAAGACAAATGACTGGAATCATCTCCGGATTCAAGCTGTTGGCCCGGAGATCAAAACCTGGCTCAACGGCGAACTGCGCGCCCAGATCACCGACTCGATGACACCACGCGGGTTCATTGCATTGCAGGTGCACAGCATCGGGCGTGACAAGGCCAAAGACAACCTTAAGGTGCAGTTCCGCAACATCAAAATCCGTCCGGTACACCCGACTTCGGCACAGCAAATTCGTACACCATGAAAACACAGTCACGACGCAGGTTTATTAAAACGTCCCTGGCCTGTACAACCGGGCTGATTGTGTTGCCGAATGTCATGCCACGACGCATCTTTGCCGCCCCCAGCCCGAACAGCCGGATTCAAGTGGCCCAGATCGGTTGCGGCCGAATGGGGCGCGAAGACATGACAGGTGTGATGGCACATCGCCTGGGTCGAGTTGTCGCCGTGTGCGACGTGGACAAGAAACGCGCTGCACTTGCCAGGGACAAGGTAATCGAGTTTTACAAGAGCAAAGGCGAATCTGAGGTGTCAGTGCAGGTTTATCACGATTACCGCGCTGTGCTTGCCCGGCCCGACATTGACGCAGTGATTGTGAGCGTGCCTGATCACTGGCATGCACTGGTTGCAATTGCGGCTGCCCTGGCCGGCAAACATCTATTCGTCCAGAAACCGATCACATACGACATTGCCGAGGCAATTGCACTGCGGAAAGTTGTGCGTGCGAAAAAGGTCATCTTACAAACCGGTTCACAACAACGGTCTGAAAAACCGTGGCCGTCGTTTCGCGCTGCAAGCGAGGCGGTTCGCAACGGGCGCATCGGCACGGTTAAAACCATCCGAATCGGTATCGGCCTTGACAGGCCGAAAGGCAAACCGCCTGCGCCACAACCCGTGCCGGACAATCTTGACTTCGAACGCTGGCTTGGACCCGCCCCTGACCAGCCGTATATGGAAGACCGCGTGCATCCGCAGGACGGATTCGGTCGGCCGGGCTGGATTACCACAGAAGATTTCGGCCTGGGCATGATCACAAACTGGGGCACGCACCACATTGACATTGCGCAATGGGCAATTGGCCAGGAAAACGGCGGCCCGAAAACAATCGAGGCTACGGCAGAATTCATGACAAACGATGTCTGGACAGTGCATACGACGTATCACATCGAGCTGGTTTACCCGAACGACGTGCGCGTTGTCATGGACGATAAATTTGAAAACGGCATCCATTTCGAGGGCACTGAAGGATGGGTATTTTGCACGCGCTCGGCTGCGCGTGTCACAAGCAGTGACCCGAATGCACCTGACCAGGCTGCGGAGCGCAGAGGTCCATTGCGCGCAAGCGACCCGAAGATTCTCGAGCCGCTTGGTTCAGGAGCCGTCCGTTGGCCACCAAGCACGGATCATTACCACAACTGGCTCGAAAGCGTTGCAGCCGGACGCGACCCCGTTGCGCCGGTCGAACACGCCGTGCGCACACTCGAGACCTGCTGCGCTGCCTGGATCGCAATGAAACTCAAACGCAAGCTCACTTGGGATGTCGCGAAGGAGGCGTTTGTTGACGATGCTGAAGCAAACGCAATGACGCACCGCAAACCGCGCAAGCCAGAGTTCGATTTTAAGCCCCTGTTGCAGAACATCAGTCAGTAGCGACTCAGCAGGTTGCGCCTTGGCCCTGGAAACTTTCATGTGCTGTGCGGCAAGCGCAAATCCAACCGCAAGTCCTGCTCCACGATATCTGTTGTTGCACAATACGGTGCCCAAAAAAGCGGCGTGTTGGAGGGACGTGGCAACGACCCGATGCCGAAGCGAGAGCATTTTTCAGACATGCACCTGGCGTGCAATGCGGCTGCAGGGCTGGTGACGGCAAAGCGTTGCGTTACCGCCTTCGGCGGCCCCGTTGCAGTGGTGTAGATTCGGTGCGGGCTAGCTTAATCAGTTCATTCGGTTTTGCGTTGCACATGAAGCTGCAACGTCTGTGCGTTGCGGTTTGGCTCAAGTAGTTGACCAAAGTGCGTCACGGAGACCTGAGCTACGTGTTGTGCGGCGCTGGATTGCAGCCACAAGCACAGGTTCAGGCGCCCAGATTTCGACGCTTTTGCGTGCGCGTGTTATTGCAGTGTAAAGTAACTCGCGTGTGAGCAACGGTACGTCGCGGTCGGGCAGGATTACAAGCACGCGCTCGAACTCTGCCCCCTGACTTTTGTGCACGGTGATTGCGTAGGCGGTCTCGTGTTCGGGCAACCGCGCGGGTAACACGGCTCGTGCTCCACCATCCGCGCTCGCAAAAAACGCGCGCACACCGGCTTCGCCGGCTGGCACAATGAGCCTGTGCATGACACCTTCCGGCGCGGCAGCGCCGGGCGCAGCCAAGACACCTGGCTGCGGCCCGGTCGCATTGCGAGCGTCCTGTGGCCTGCCAACTGCACCACTCGGTTTGCTTTTTGCACCTGCAACAGTATCAGAAGAGTCAACATTGCCCCGGCTCAGCAGAATTGCGCCTGTGTCGCCATTGAACAATTGTAGGTTGTAATCGTTACGTGTGATCATGATGGGCCGATGCACATAGAACGGCCCGGTCAGTGTGACAAGCCCAGCTTCTTGGAAAATCTGTTCGGCCAACCGGTTGATGTGGATCACGCCGTAGGGGCCGTCCCGTAATGCGCACAAGACTCTGAATTTGGCCAGGGCATTCAATGCGTCTGCGGGGGTTTGTGCGCCGAAGTAATCGGCAAACCCGGTCAAAAGTGTTTGCCTCAGCACAGTTTTTAGTTCACCCAGCCCGGGCAATTGTGTCCAAGTGACGCCGCTGTCGTTCAACCGTTTCTGTTCGCGCAGAATTTTGAGTGCGTCGGGTGCGTTACCGGCGTTTATGGCACAACTGAGCCTGTAGATTTGGCTGTCTGGGCCGAACCTGTAATTCTTTTGCAACTGGACAATGCACCCCGCCAACGGCGGCTGAGTTGTGGCCGGCTCGATACAAGCCCCAGATGCACCAGGCTCTTTACGCACGCTGTTAATGGCGCGTTCCGCCACCCCTGCACAAATGTCGCCGAGCACCGCGCCCGGCTCGACCGATGCGAGTTGGTCTTTGTCGCCCAACAAAATCAGTTTTGCATTTGGGGCCAATGCATCAACCAATCGCGCCATCAACGCAAGGTCAACCATGCCAGCCTCGTCAATTGCAACCAGATCAAATGGCAGCGGGTTTGCACGGTTGAATCTGAACGAAGTTGCGTCGCGGTTTGCCCCCAACAACCTGTGGATTGTTGTGGCACGTTCCGGCAACTGCGCCTTGATCGCATCCGAACATGCCAGTTGCAGTTTCGCCTTGCGGATTTCCTCCTGCACACGTGCAGCGGCTTTACCAGTAGGCGCAGCCACCGCAATTTGGATGGGTTGCTGACCTGCAAGCTCGAGCAGCAACGCCAAAATCCGCACCAGGGTCCACGTTTTACCCGTGCCGGGGCCGCCTGAAATGACGCAGAACTGTCGTTGTACTGCGACACGCGCAGCGGCACGTTGCCAGTCGGGGCCACTGTCGTCGCCTGTGGCACTTGGGATTGGGAAAAACCGGTCAAGCACAGCAGCAAGCGCCGTTTCAGACGGTCCTGAAGCGACTGCGCTTGCGCGTCGTTTAATTTCAGTTGCGAGAGTGTGTTCGTATTCCCAGTACCTGTGCAAATAGAGCCGCCCAGCCCGGTCAAGTATCAGCGGCTTAAACTCGCCCGGCGAACCGACCACATTTGTTGCCCTGAGTTCGTTTGTCCAGGAATCAATGGTCGGGCACAAGACAGCCTCGACATTCTCCGGTTTCGGGGTGGGGAACAATTTGCCTGCCACAACTGTCAGGTCAAGGCATGTGTGTCCTTCGGCACGTGCGCGGCTGAGCAGCGCAGCAGCCAGAACCAACTCAGACCGATTGGTCCCGGCTAATCTGGCCATGAACAAAGCGAACTGCCGGTCAAGATCAGTGAAAAGCTCCGAGTGAATCACGGTCATCAGTGCGGGGTCGAGTGTCATGTGTTGAAAGTCAGATTGGACACCTTGCGCAACATCGGGCGCAGGCGCACTGGCGCGCGACTTTCGGTTTTTTGCTTTTGCCTTTGTCATTTTGCCCTGCCGGATTCAGCCCGAACGGCCAGTAGATTGTCCAGGTCGCGGATCAGTTCCTGACGCGGTCTGTCGCGGTAAACGCCCAGCTCAGGTCGTGCAGGGTCAACGCCGCGCACAAAGATGTAAAACACGCCGCCGAAGTTGCGCTCGTAGTCGTAGTCCGGCATGCGCAGCCGCAGGTATTTGTCGAGTGCAACCGTGTAAAGCTGGTACTGCAAGAAATAATTGCGCCGCAATATTTCGGCCTGCAAGGTAGCTTGGGTGTAATCGTTGGTCGAGTTGCCGAGCCAGTTCGATTTCCAATCAACGATGTAAAACCGCCCATGCCATTCGAACACAAGGTCAATGTAGCCTTTCAAGATGCCCGTTACGGGATTGAACCCGAACCTGTCGGGTTCATCAGGCGCCAATACACCGTGTTTGGCGAGCAATGACCGCAGTGGTTCGGGCGCAAGCCGGCCCAGCGGGAAACAAAACTCAAGCTCGGTTAATCGTCTGTCGGTGCCGATCTTTTCCAGCCGGATTACGTCTGTGGACTCGTTGACGGGCGGCATAAGCGGTGCGGCTAACACATTGCCGAGCATCTGAAATACAACGTCGCAGAACTGTTGCGGCGAGATTCCGTGTGCAGCCAGTTGATCTGCAATCAGTTTTTTTGTACCCGGCTCATGCCAGCGTGTGAAATCGAGCATTTCAAAGATTCTGTGCAGGCATTCGCCTGCGCGTACACCGCGTGGGAAAGCGAATATGCCGGTGGCCGGCTCGGGCTCGAGTGGTTCGGGTAGCCAGAGCGGGTCATAGTCAGGTTGGTCGGCGTCTTTGCCGGCCGTAATCGAGCTGAAGCTGGCGATTTGCCAGTCGCGTTGAATACGGCCCGTGAACGTTCGGGGGGCAAGCTTGCCCGGTTCGGTATGTTGAATCTGCAGCGGCTGGCAGCCAGGCTCGGGCAGGTCCGAAAGTGCAATTGTGTCGTCTGCGTCGGCGACCAGCTTATTGAGGTCATTTAACAGTTGCAGTTCATCGAGCTGATCGGGGGCATGTTGCACCGCATCGGCCGGGTTCGAGCTGGCGCATTTGTGCATATGCAACAGCCATGCAGGTGCAGATGTTGCCGCACCGTCGAACGCGCCCCAGACGAAGTAACACCGATACTTTGCGCGCGTGAGTGCGACGTAAAGCAGACGTACGTCTTCAGCCAGCGCTTCGAGCTGTCCGCGTGCAACGTGCAGCTCGAACTGTGTGCTGCCGAGGTCAAGCGTTAGTTCGCCTGAGTCAGGGTCGTGGAACCAGACCAGTCGGTTGCGGCCACGCTCATTCCTCAACCCCATCCACGAGAACGGGCAGAACACAATCGGGTACTCAAGCCCCTTGCTACGATGGATTGTAACGAGCTTGACCGCTTTCTCGTCGCGTTCGAGTCTGAGCTGGTGTTCTTCCCGGGCGAGACCGGGCCGGGTTTTTTGTTCCACAATCCACTTGAGCAGGCTGCTCGGGCCGAGCTGATGTTCAACGGTTGCCGTGTGCAGCACCTCGCCCAGATGTAGCAGATTTGTCATACGCCGTTCGCCGTCGGCAAACTGCAAGAGCCGTTCGCGAACGCGTTCGCGCGCAAGCAACGTGCGGTACATCTGGATGAATCCGCGCCCGAGCCAAATGTCGAGATACTCATGAAACCGCGCGAGCAGGTTCTGCCACGCCGTTTCATCTGCAACCAACGCAGTGATCTGTTCAGCGGTAAACCCGAGCATATCAGTTGCAAGTGCTGCCTTGACGGCCGGCTCGTTGTTCGGAGACGCAATTGCAGCAAGCACACATTGTATTTCGTCTGTTTCGTGGCTTCGGAACAGGCTTTCGGTGGTGTAGAGCACGCTCGGGATGTTTAACGCGCTGAGTGTACGTTGCATGAGTTGTGCCTGTCTGTTCTCCGGCACAAGCACTGCAATATCCGCTGGTTCGATCGGCCGTGTGCCGAGCCGCATTTTACCGGTCACCAGACGCACAATCTCGCCTGCAACCGCCCCCGCAATGCGCGTTTCAAGGTCTGCTTTTCGGATGCGTTTCTCGGTTCTGCGCCAGAGCCAGATCACAAGCGGTGCAGCCGGTTTGCCCTCGGGCATCTGGAGTAATTTGTCAGCCGACCCGGTTGCTTTGACGGGATAAAACCTGATTCGGTCGAACACAAATGCGTTCGGGTTAACACTGAAGAAAGTGTTGATGGCTTTGACAAGCCCGGGCGTAGCGCGCCAGTTAAACTCGAGCGTGTAACGTCTGTGCACTGTTTCGGCAGCCTTCAGGTAAGTAAAAATATCGGCGCCGCGGAACCCGTAGATTGCCTGTTTCGGATCACCTACTAGCAACAGGAAACTGTCATTGTCACCGAATACCTTGCGAAAGATGGTGTATTGCACCGGGTCGGTGTCCTGGAACTCGTCAACCAGTGCAGCCTTGTACTTCGACCGCAGCAGTTTTACCAGGTGCCGGCCCCCGGGTCGTTCGAGCGCATCGAGCACATGATTGATCAAATCGTCAAACGTCCATGCGCTGAGCTGTTCGGTGCGAGTCCGGAGTTCTGTCCGGATGAATTCGAGCGCACACAGGTGCAGGCCGGTCACAAACCTTTCTTGTGCGGCAATAAACTCGCTGCATTGGCTGAAGAACGTGTGTTTCGGGACGGGCAGGTTGAGGCGCTTGTTCCGTTTTTCTTCAAGCTTTTCGCAGGTAAACATCTCCAGCGCACCAAGCGCTTCGGTAGAGACCGCATCATTTTCGAGTGCGGCTGCAACGGCGGCAAACAGTGCTTCTGCAGCCGCATCGTCGTTATATGGTCTGTTTGCCCATTTCACGCCTGAGCCAAAGAACGCCTTGATTGCATGTTTTTGATCGCACCAGGTTCGCTTCAGTGCTGCAAATGCGGTTTCGAGTTCTTTGACAAGCTCGCCGAGCCGATCCACACGCTCCGGTGCAAGCACGTGCAGGTTTCGATGTCGCAACGTTGCAATGGCGAATGACGAGAAACTTTCAGGTGCAAGCCCAGCTTTAAGTGCGCATGCAATCGGCAGTGCACCCGCACTCAACACGTGTTTGCGCCACATGTCGTTCAACACATCAAGCAGCACAGGCTGCATATCAGCAACCAGCTCGCGCTCGAACATGTTGCCGCTCTCGAACGCATGATCGAGCAGTGTACGTTGGCAGAAACTGTGGATGGTATGGATAGGCGCCTGATCGAAATCGAGTATGGCCTGGTCAAGCGCGCGAATTTTCTGTTCGTTGCCGCGCCCGAACCGCTTGACAAGGGCCTGAATAAACGGGGCGGGCGCAGTGTCGCGCTCGAAAGCGTCGCGTGTCTCGACGAGCATTTGCCGGATGCGCCCGCGCAATTCTTCAGTTGCCGCAACCGTGAAGGTAACGGCCAGTATCTCGCGCACTGAAAAGCCGCGTTCAACAACCAACCGCACAAACAATCCTGCGATTGTATAGGTCTTGCCCGTACCGGCGCTGGCTTCGATCAGGCTCTGGCCTGGATGCAACTCGGTTTTTTCGAGTGAAAACAGCTCGGGATGGGTCATAGCTTGGTGGTAACAATGTGCGCCAGAATCGGCCCGAAAACAGCACGCGCATTACGCTCGAATTCAGTGTCGAGTGCCGCAGGTTGGTCGCCAAAACACAATTTAAAATACGGATCGGTTTTTTCGGGGTTTATACCGCTTGTGGACTGCTCCCGATTCCACATGTCCAGGGCCGACTCGATTGGACTTCGCACTGTACGCCGGCCATGTTGATTGGCCTGTTCAGCCTGCACAAATGCACGCGCGCTTTCCGGGAAAAACCGCAGCGGCATACGCAACCCGCCCCAGTATAAGTCGAGCAGCGCGATGAGCACCGACTCCGCCGACTCGACATGCTGATAATGCTGCATTGCATCTGTGCCGACCAACAAACTTTCCGCTGTGCACCCATCGGGCCTGACGATGTTCAACGCCAAGTGTTGCACCCAGTGCCGCAGCATGTCTCTTGCACGCACATGCGCACACCTGTAGCTGACCAATGTACCGCCTTGGGTCAGCCTGCTCAGACGTCCGGTGAGCCGGAACTCGCCGATGCGCAGGTCAATCTGCACCGGCGGCTTGAATCCGCCAATCACATGCGGCGCAAGCGCTTTAACGAGCTGTTTTGCCTGATGCGACGCATCATGCCAACCGACACGCCCAGCATCGCCCGGCGGTAATGCGCCTGCGGCTTTCAACAAAAGATACTGAGCATCTTCGGGCCGGCCTTCGACCGCAGCTTCAACCAGTTGTTGCTTGACGATGTACCCATCGAGTCCCTCCAGTGCAAATGACTCTTCGTCTGCAGGCGGTTCTTCCTCAACCGGCAGACGCGCGCCGAGCCGGCGTGTGACGATGAACCGGGCCGGGTTGCAAAAAAAATCGGCCAGATCGTCCAAGGTCAGCACACGCCATTCCGGCTCCGGTTCAGGCAATGCAGTTTTGATAAACTGTCTCGGCACAGCGCGGCTGGCTTGGGCCTGTTGGCCAGCCAGACAGTTCGCCGCTGAATAACTGAACAGACGTTTATCGGCCCCGTCGAAATACGCGATGCTGAACGCCTGGAGCCGGTGAATGCGGACTATGTGGTCCTTGACAATATCCCTGCCCGGCAACTCGAATCCGCGCGCAATGTAATCCAGCAGCTCAGACACAAGCACAGACGGTTGCAGTGTGCTGTTGTCGCGTTGCGACTGGCCGACGTAGCTGATGTACAACCTGTCGCGCGCTGAGATCAGTGTTTCCAGGAACAGATATCGGTCGTCTTCGCGCACGGAACGGTCGCCCGGCAACGGTTTTTGCGCCATCAGATCGAAGCCGAGATAACGGTCTGTACGGGGGAACAACACGTCGTTCATGCCCAACAGACAGATCACGCGAAACGGTATGCTCCGCATCGGTTTAAGCGCACAAAATGTCACGCCACCTGCCATGAACCCTGCACCGGACCTGTCCTCCTGAAGCTCGCGTTTTAGCGCCTCAAGCACAACGGCAAGCTCGACCCGATCGTCAAACGCAGCCAGGGTTGCGCAGTGCGCAATTTGACGGATCGCAGTGCGCACTGTCAGTAGTTCGGCATGCGAATCTTCATTGTCGAGAAAGAACCCGTCCAGCAGCGCAAGCAAGGTCTGCTCCCACTCAGGCATGGGTTTTGGTTTGCCGAGTGCCTGGGCAGCACCAAACAGGCGCTGGCTAAACTCGGCAAATTTGCCGAGTGTATCGGCTGCGTCGCCTTCAATGCCATCAAAAGGCAGAATTCCGGCAAAAATGCGCTCGCCGCCACCTGCCATTGCGTACCCGAGCAACAGCCGGTCGAGCCCATGCCGCCACGTGTGCTCGTGAAGCGCGGGGAAACCGAGCGCCTGCCGATGCGCAGCGTCAATACCCCAACGGACGTTGGCAAATTTGACCCAGCGCCGGATTGTCTCCAGCTCGGTCTCGGTTAACCCGAATTTTTCGTGCACGAACCGCGTTTCGAGCAGCCCGAGCACTTCCGATGCGCGGAACCGTGCGGTTGACAACTCGAGCAATCGAATGAATGCGTTTGCAACCGTGCTTTGTTGTGCCGGTGTGCGATCGGCAACACAATACGGTATTCGCAACACCTCAGTTTCAGGCACGTCAAATACCGCGTGTACAAACGGTGCGTATGCGTCAATGTCGGGCGTCATAACCAGCACGTCGCGGGGGGATAGCGTCGGATCAGCTTCAAACCAGTCGAGCATGTGATCGTAAAGCACCTCAACTTCGCGCAATGGGCTGTGACACGAATGAACTTGGACGGAGTCGTCCTCCGGCTTGATGCGGAGTTTTTTGCCTTTTTTGGAACAGGCCTGAGCTGGGGCCGAACCGGCAACTGATTGTGGTCGGTCGCGCAGGTTAAGTATGTCGGACTGAATTGCATGCAGGAGTGTATCCTGGCCAGGGTCAACGAACCGGTCGTACTCGCGCCAGTCACCTGCATCAAGCACAAGATTCAGAAAGTTACGACCAAGTTTGCCCATTGAAGCCAACAGCCTGTTACCGGTCTCGATATGCAGATCAGCAGCCGTACTGGCATCGCGCTTTGCCGCTTTCAAAAGCCGGTCGGCTTCATGTCTGCCGACGATGCTCCCCCAGTAATGCCTGCACGGCTCGAGCAAAAACAGATGTAACTCGGCGTGTTTGGCAAGCCCGACGAGCAGCTCAAGGTAGAACGGTGGCAGGGCGGATATGCCAAACACAGCGACGCATTCGGGCAGTTTACCCGGTTCAAAATCAGGTCGTTCAACCGCGTTGAAAAACACCCTCTGCAGTGCCGGTGGATGAATTTGCGGTTGACCACGGGCGATCTCGCGCCATAACACAGCCTGCCAGTGCGATTCTCTGCCGCTGTGCCACGCCTCAATGAGCTGCGGCCTGAACACATGATATTGATCGAACAGATTGGCTATTGTAGCTGCCAATTGAAACAGCTTGCGCTGGTTACGGTTGTGTCCGAGGAAATTGCGCACTTCATCGAACCCTTTGTTTCGTGCGAGCTGCGGCAACAGCCGCATCAGTTTCCATGTCATCACCTCGCGGTCGAACACGGTTTCCTCAGGCAGATCAGGCACAACAGTCTTGAACAGTTGACGCGCAAATGCCCTCGGGAATGGGAAGATGAAGTTGGCCGATATACCGAGCCGCTCGGCCAAGGCGAGCTTGAGCCAGCGCGCCATCCCCTGACTCTGCACTACAATAACACCAGGTGTGAGTGCCGAACGAAGCGGTCTGCGCCATAGCTCAGCCAGTTTATCGGCCAGCAGCTCAAGCCGGTTGCTCATGTACAGGTACAAATTTTCCATGGCCGTCTGCGCTCTTTTTTGCACCAGCACAACCAAAACGCCAGTAGATAATACCAATTTAAGCCTGAGATTGCACCGCTACGCCTGTTTTTGTCGCACCGATGCCGGACACAAGCACGCCATATTAAACAAGCGGTGCTGCAGCATGCACAATACGAGCGCGTGGCGAAATTCAAATGCAACGGCGCAACGGACGCAAAGTTTGTCTTTGGCATACCAAGAAAGACGTGCTGCGAACACCTTGCCGACAGAAAAGACGATTTGTACATGGCCATGCGCTGTCATGCCTATCCCACCACCCCAGCCGTAAACCAAAATGCAAAGGCGCAACGTAGCCGCGCCCGTAAGGGCGCGGACGGTAGGATTCCCGGCCCGGGAGGCCAGGTCAACACGACCCACCGGCGCGCAGTGGACTGCGCGCCCTACCTTACTCTCTACGCCTCAGCGTCTCAGCCATTAAACGTAGCCGCGCCCGTAAGGGCGCGGACGGTAGGGATTCCGGCTCGAGAGGCCAGGGCAGC
>Ga0078972_1006542_pt1 | contig 27408 bp, 25 predicted proteins | sample YelNatPaOPGAMG01_FD_67568 | JGI IMG/M metagenome (GOLD analysis project Ga0078972, IMG submission 67568) | Hot spring thermophilic microbial communities from Obsidian Pool, Yellowstone National Park, USA - OP-RAMG-01 (SPADES assembly) (version 2) | ecosystem: Environmental > Aquatic > Thermal...
AATGGAGAATATGCTGACAGCATTTACTTACATTTTCACATTCCTTTTATTTGGAGTTTGCAAGCCTTTTATGTTTGCCCAATAGATTATGATTATTGGCTTAGCTTGCCACCACTTGCCCAAAGGATTTACGAACTTACTGGAAGAAAGCTTTATGCTTTGGAAGATAGTGAATATATTTCCTATTCTTATCCAGCGCTTTGCCAACTTCTTCCAATAATGCCACAAAAATATCTTTCAGATGCTAAGCGCGTGCTTGATAGAGCTCATAAAGTTTTGAAAGAGACAGGATGGTTCTCAAAGGTCCAATGGACGGGAATGAATAAGAGAACTTTATCTGAAGAGACACCTTGGAAAATCCTTTACTATCCTGGAGAGCGCGCTAAGCAAGAGATTACCTTAGCAAGAAAAAGAATAGCAGAAATGCAACCTGCGCTCAAATCAAGAATAGCTGTCGAAGAGATCTTTTATGAGGATTTTGCAAAAGAGAATCTAATCCAGGAGATTGAGCGCATTACAGGCGATAAGCATAGTAGGCCAACGTATTCGAAGGTTGTGCGGGGTTTACCAGAAGAGGTAATATGGCGCTTCTTAAGCGAACTTAAGGCAGACTATCTACATGGACCCTTAAAGGTGAGGAAATCCCTAGCCGCAGTTTTTATGGATAAAGTGCGAAGATATTGTGAGGAGCACGGAATAGATATTGGAGTTAAATTCGGAGAGCAAGTTTTATGAAAGCCTCAGCCAAGAACCGAGCTTCTTAATGCCCATAGGTTAGGGAGGTAGTCACTACTGTGACCTCTCGGGTCAAAAATGATGCACGGCTCGCTGTATTCTGAATCCTCCCGCATCCTGGACTTTTTGAACCTATGGGCACGTTTAAAACCAAAGCTTGCACTTTCTTCGGTCTGGAAGGCCTCGAGGATAAAGGAGAAGGGATAATGGCCGTCAAGGCGACGATTGTCTCCCCTTGCGTAGGGAATAAATCTGGTAGAACTTGTACACTGGCTAATGCTATGGTGCTATTGCGGCATCTACTTACAATAGAGCAAAATGGCCAAGAGGGAAACACAACTGCAATGAGAATAGCGGGCCGAGCCGAACTTTTGCCCTGCCCGCGACAAATGTCGCATTTTAAATCAGAAGAGTGGTTTCTCCTCGATTTAAAGGCTCGTAAAAGGCGAGGGGGCCGGAGGAATCTTCCCTTTTTCTCCTTGGCCAAGGCGCCTTTATAGGCCTCAGGGTTGATTACAATTGGATGCAAATTGTAAGCACGTTGGTACTTTGACCCTGTTGAACGGGTTTAGAAGTTTCTACTGTTCTCGTTGCGACATATGTCGCATAAGGTAATGCCTCAAGAAGTGTGTTCATGAGGCAGCATAGTAGCCTTCCCAGAAAAGGCTCGAAAAGAAAGGAGAGAAGACCGCTATAGCGGACAAAACCCGTCCTAAAGGAAATGGAGGATCAAATCGAGACCATGGTAAAAGTAAAAGAGATGCTAGAGGCCCTCATGAGGGAGGGGCGGGAGATCTACCTGGAGCAACATCTCACCAAGGCCAACGGCTACTACACCCGCGACCTCCTTACCCTGGTGGGCCCCTTGGAGGACCTCAAAGTGCCCCGTGTACGGGAAGGCGGTTTCCATCCCAGGATCCCCTGCCGGAAGACGACCTCCCTGGAACTTTCCGAAGCCATCCACGCTCTCTACGCTGTCGGGGTAAGCACTCGAAAGATCTCCGTGTTTTTGGAGGGGAATTACGGCTTCTACTCATTCTAAAGTATCTCCCGCCTGATCCAAGAGCAAGGGAAAGCCTGGCGGGAAAGGCCCTTAAGTGAGAAGTACTGCGTGGTGTTTTTAGATGGGACCTTTCTCTCTATTCGTCGAGAGAAAACGGCGAAGAAACCCGTGTACATTGCTTTCGGGATCAAGCCCGATGGGCGAAGGGAAATCCTCGGGGTTTGGGTCTTCGGCGCGGAAGGGGAAAAGTGCCAGGAATTGGGGCGAGGTTCTCAAGGACCTCAAGCAGCGCGAAATCCAAAGGGTGCGGATCTTCCTCACCGGTGATCTTCCCAGTTGAGGGAGGCGATCAAGAAGTTCTTTCCTGTGGCGGCGTGAGCCTTTGGGTCCTCCATGCCATGCGGGATGCGCTGAACAAAGTGCAGAAGAAGGACCGGGATGCTTTGGCCGAGGCCCTCAAGAAGATCTATCGGGCCGAGACACAAGAAGAGGCCGAGGAAGCTTTGCGGAGCTTACGGGAGCGGTGGGGCATGGTTTATCCCAAGATTGTGGAGCGTTGGGAAACCACGGCTTATGCTCTTTTAGCTTTCCTGCGTCATTCAAGGCCCGTTCACTGCTACCTCTTATTCCCTCTAAGACCCGGTTGGGTCTCTCCTACAAGACCTCAAGAAGCTCTCGTGAGTACCCAGTCAGGCTTACATGCCCCTCTTCGGTAACTAATAAATCATCCTCGATCCGCACACCCCCCAAGCCAGGCAGGTAAACACCTGGCTCAACAGTGAACGTCATTCCTGGCCTCAGCAGTTCCTGGTTCCCCTCGACGACGTAAGGAGCTTCGTGGATTTCAAGACCCAACCCATGACCCGTACGGTGCACAAAAAATTCCCCGTAACCCGCCCTGTTAATAACCCGCCGAGCTGCCCGATCCACCTCTTGCACCGGGACCCCTGGGGCGACTACTCCCCGCGCAGCAGCATTAGCTTCTACCACAACTTCGTAGACTTCCTTGAGCTTAGTTCCAACAGAACCTAAGGCAAACGTTCGAGTAACATCAGATGTGTAATGTTGAAACCTAGCGCCACAGTCAATGAGAAGAAGATCGCCTACTTGAAGTCGTCGATCAGTGGAGATTGCATGCTGTAAGGCACTACGGGGTCCAGAAACCACAATTGGAGTGAACGCCAAGTCTTCAGCACCAGCATTTATCAGTTCTCTATGCAAAATATGTTGCACATCCAACTCAGTCTGCCCTGGCTGTACCTGAGCCACTGTTTGTCGGATAGCAACTTCGGTAATCATGACCGCTTGCTGCATAGCTCTCACCTCTGCTGCGTCCTTAACGCTGCGCAATTGTGCAAAGATTGGACGAGCATCTATTACAGTACACCCACGAGCAGCGATCTCAATAAGTCGAAGCTCCAATACCCGCGTATGAAGGTAATCAATACCAATTGTAGCGCCAGATAGCCCGAGGTTTTTCCCGGCCAGACAAAATGCGCTTTCCGGGCCCTCTTCGTCTGAGTAGGGGAAAAAGTGGCATTCTAACCCAAGCCTCTCAGAGACCTGAGAGACCTCGAAGTCGGGCAACACAAAAGCCAGCTCACCCTCTCGGGACAAAAAGGCCACCATGGGTCGCTCGCTTAGCATTCCCCAAAGCCCGGTAAAGTAAAATAGGTTAGGACCGGACAGGAGAGCTACCCAGTCCACCCTTGCTAACCTTAACGCTTGCGAAAGACGCCCGAATCGGCTTTTATAATCAAACATCTCCTGCTCCTTAACTTAAAGGCGCTTGCCAGCACCCTAAATGCAAATCAACTCCGTTTGGGGAGTCGTCAGAATCTCCGCACCACTTTCAATCACGAGTACATCCTCCTCGAGCCCAATCGGAGGAAAACCATTGGTGCCTGTCTGGGAATAGATAAACGGCTCTATTGTGTAGACATTCCCTGGTTCAAGGATTGCCTTTCCTCGGTTGCCGTAACGTGGCACCAAAGGGGCCAACAACCCGTCTCCGTCATGTACGAAACGCCCGATCTGATGCCCCAGAGCATGAGGATAGGGTTCCACCCCATGCTGAACTAAGTAGTCCCGGGCCACTTTATCGATTTCGAACCCACGCTTCCCGGGCACCATAGCTTCTATTGCCTTGTGAACCGCTTCTTTTGCGATCTCAAAACGCTTACGCACCTTGGGCGGCGGTTCCAGTTCCCCCGGCCGGAGAATATAGAAGGTCCGTGTGATATCCGAGCAGTAGCCGCGGTAGAAAACCCCCATATCAATGGAAACCACATCGCCCGGAATCAAAGGATAGTTTCCGGGGCTACGATGGCCCAGCCCAACCCGGCCCGTGCAAACAGCTGCCCCATACTCGCCAACTGAAGCGACCCCGTACTCCTTTTGCTTTTTCTCGATAAACGTACATATGTCTCGTTCCGTCATCCCCGCTTTGGCAAACCTAGCCACGTCGGCAAAGATCTGCTCAGTGATCTCAATAGCCTCCCGAATCCGCCGGATCTCCTCGGGAGACTTTCGCGCCCTGAGCGCAGATAATATAGGTTCAGAAGACACATAACTTAGATTTATATTCAAGTCTTTCAAAAGACATTCAAGTTTCTGAAACATTCCCATGGTTAGACTGTCTACTAGAAAATCTTCTTCAGAAAAATTAAGCGCAATTATTTGGGGTTGCAAGGCCTTAATCAAATCCTTAAGGTAATTATCAAGACCCTCTAAACCGTAAGCAATCACTCGGTCGAATACCCGTAGGTCCTCGATTCCTGCAGCATCATAATTAGCAACTATCGCGTACTTCTCACCGTTTCTGGTTAAAACGAAAGCCGACTCGCCAACCATAGGGTACCCTGTCAAAAGCCATGTAGAGGGATCTCTCCCCTCACGGCAGTACACAATCCAACAATCAGCCTGCATCCCTGACAACATCTTATCAAGTTGCGCGTGTTTTTCCTGAATCAAAATCAGATCATTACTATCCATCACTTTGCCTCCTTAATACCTTTTCCCTCACAATAATTACATTTTACCGCGCAATTTAGGATCAAGCATATCTCGTAATCCATCGCCTAACATGTTAATTATAAGCACCGATATCATAATTGCCAAGCCAGGGAAAGTAGAGATCCACCAGGCTGCTCGAAGTTGGTGTCGAGCAGCACTAATCATCGCTCCCCATTCAGGCGTTGGAGGGCGGGCTCCGAAACCAAGGAAACTCAATGACGAGGCTGAGAAAATAGCACCTGCAAGCCCGAGCGTAGCCATGGTCAAAGCTGGAGCAAACACCTCGGGTAGGATATGTTTAATTAGCAAGCGCAAATTACCCATTCCAAGTGCACGAGCCGCCTCCACAAAGGTTGCTTCCTTTACAACAAGAACACAACCCCGAACAACTCGCACAAACGGCGGAGTAGAGGAAACCCCGATCGCCAAAACAACACTTGGAAGGCCTGGGCCAACAACGCTGATGACTAAAAGAGCCAAAAGTATAGAGGGGAACGCCAAGCCGACATCGACGACGCGAGCAAGCAGAGAATCAATGACTCCACCCCAAAACCCAGAGATCAGTCCGAGCAGGGTACCTAGAGTTCCTGAAATAGTCACTGCTACGAGTCCGAGCACAAGCGAATATCGTGTTCCATATAAGACTCGACTGAATACATCCCGCCCCATGTTGTCTGTCCCGAACAAATGGCGGAAGCTTGGGGGTTGGAGATTTTCTTGAGGCGCGATTTTTAAAGGATCATAGGGAACAATGTAGGGAGCTAAAGCACTGAGTAAACACAATACTAAAAGAAACCCTATGCCGATGGCAATTCTAGGATCACGTAGCAACCTCATCATGGTTAGGAGGCCATCCTTGAATGAAGAAATCCAATACTAGCGTAAGCATTACCCAAAGAAGAAATGTTTAGGCCTTTCGGGATGTGTAACAAAGCTTCCCCCTCAATTACTCATATCTGATTCGTGGATCAATATAAGCATAGCTTAAGTCAACCAACAGGTTTACAGAGCAAAAGACAGCCACATTGAAGATGAGCAACCCCTGGACTAACGGGTAATCTTTGTTGCTGATTGCATTGATAAGAACATGACCGATCCCAAGGCGGCCAAATACTGTCTCTACGATAACTGCTCCCCCTAGCATATATCCTGCCAACAACCCAGCCATGGTAACCACAGGGATGAGCGCATTTCGGAGAATATGCCTGAGGCTGACCTTTATTTCGGATAAACCTTTAGCTCTTGCTGTGGTCACGTATTCAACGTACTTCACCTCAAGAACGCTGGACCGCGTGAACCGCGCTAAGTAACCGGCACCATACAGCCCTAATGTTAGACCTGGTAAGACAAGCCGAGAGATGCCTCCCACCCCACTGGTTGGAAACCAACCTAACCCATAACTGAACACGAGGATCAGCAGGATACCTAACCAAAAGCTAGGAGTCGAAACACCCACCAAAGCGAGGACCATCACAGTAATGCTAAAGAATTTGCTTGACGTCAACGCAGCCATGATCCCAGCTGGTACACCCAATGCAAGCGCCACAATTATGCCAGCACCGGCTAGTTCCAATGTAGACGGGAGGTTTTCCGCAATAATTGAACTGACTGAACGGGACTGCTTATAAGATTGGCCAAGATCCCCATGCACCAAGACACCGACCATATAATCAAAATATCTTACCACGAAAGGTTTGTTAAGCCCAAGCTGTTCACGTACGGCCTGCACCACCTCTGGTGAAGGCACAATAGGGAAAAACATTGCCAAAACAGGATCCCCAGGCACAAGTTGCATAGCACCGTAAATCACGAAGCTGGCAACAACTACTGTAACAAACATTTGCAAAAGCCTTCTAATGATATATTTAGTCATAAGCTTACTGAAACAACCGTCTGCCGTTCCGTTTCTCAGGAAACGATCAAGCGGGGGGACGCCCCGCTTGATCGTTTCCCCGAGCTTAGTCAGGATTTGAACTTGGCATCATAGAACATCGGTGTGCCATCCAGCAGGAACTTGACACCCTCCAAATCTGCCCTAACGCCTAACACCATAGAGGAGCAGACGATGGGCTTACACAAAGCCTGTTCCATCCAGATCCTTTGGATTTCATACAACGCCTCTTGTTTCTTGGCCTCATCTAGAGTACGGAGGGCTGTCTCGATCAGGGCGTCCAGCTCAGGCGTAGCATAGTGAGCAAAGTTGAAAACCCCGATCATAGAAGAGTGACAGAAGTAGTAAGCTTCCATAGCTGTATCCACAGCCGAGTCCCCACAGAGGCAGCTGTTATATGTACTATTGACCATGCCACACTGCTCCATCATTGCTGACCCAGTAGTTACGGTGATATTCATTTGAATCCCGACCTCTCGCAGCATAGCTTGAGCCATTTCTGCGGGTGCTTCGGCTACAAACCCTGGATATGTAATGAAGTTGATTACCAACTTCTGCCCGTTCTTCTCCCTAATACCGTCACCGTCTACATCTACCCAACCCGCAGCTTCAAGGATTTGTCTAGCCTTTTGGGGATCGTAAGGATACATGGTCTCCACAGCCTTGTTATAGTATGGACTGGCTGGCATGAACAACCCATATGCCGGTGGCCGCGTCCCGCGAAAAATTACCTCTGATATCGTTTTCTGATCAATCGCGTAGTTGATCGCCTGTCGGACTGCCAGCTCGTTAGTCGGGGGCAGTTGGGCATTGAGGTGGTAGACTTGAGCCACGCCCGGCTTAATATAGATCAGGACGTTAAACCTCGGGTCACTTTTTAGACTGTCCACCTGTGTTGGAGGGACTTCGTCAATCACGTCCACTTCTCCTGTTAGGAGGGCAGTAAGGCGCGTCTCATCTTCTGGAATGAAACGCCAAATTACCGTGTCAATGAATGGAGGACCCTGATGATCCATGAACGAAGGGCCCCAATTGTATTCCGGGTTTGCCTTGAACACAACCCGCTGTTGGTACACTTCTTCCGTCAAGATCCACGGCCCAGTGCCCTTGAGCTTATCGGGGCTTTTGGTGTTAGCTGGATTTTTAAAGGCTGTAGGCGATAGGAATCCACAAATCGGCTCGGAAATGGCCACTAAAAAGCCTGGTGTAGGCTCCTTAAAGGTGAGCTTAACCGTGAGTGGATCCAGAGCCTGCATCGACTCAATCCCACGGATCTTATCGATAAACCGTAGGGATTTTGTGGCAGGATCCAGAACCCGTTTAAAATTTTCGATTAATGCCTCTGCATTCCAAGGTGTCCCATCATGAAACTTTACCCCTGGCCGGAGATGGAAGATCCAAACACGGCCTTCGTCGGACACCTCCCAGCTTTCGGCAAGCCCTGGGTAGAACTTGCCATCCGGGCCAAGGCGCACCAGAGTGTCGGTAAACATATTGATCATCCACATTGATTGTGTGAAACATGAAACGTGAGGATCCAGTGTATCATAATCCCAGTTACGAATAGCAATTGTTAACGTAGTGCTACCTAAGCCCCAAACTCCTAAGCATAAAACCACGCATAACCACAATAACATTCTGCTCATTTTTGCCTCCCTTTGCTTTTCTTGCTTCTCTCTGCCCCCCCATCTGAGGCTTGCACACTTAAGTGCCAACTTTTCACAAATGCGAAAGACTCAACTCTCACCCCCTTTCTATCATTTTAACAATAGCTTCTTCAGGCTCACATGTCAAGAACATTGTTCCGCATCGTGAAATACGGCCAACCATTAACAAGAACGCATGTAGCTACCCTCGCCGAAATTCCCTTCGCCGCTCGCGGTAAATTGGGTCTAGTTCCCAATAACTATTAAGTCAGGAGCCACTCTTCCCCACAAGGAAGCACTGTACCTTAGATCTGAAGAACACTACTAAAGGCCAACAATAATCTCGTATCATCACTGGGGCAGCCACTCCTTGACAGAACAAAGTCTTGCAAACTTATATTAACAGAAAATATAGCGCCCCTTGTTTTCTTCAACAAATGGTCCCCTGGCCCTAGAGTAAATAACTCAATAACACGTTAGTTAAGGTTAGGATGGCAATTACGGAAGTGTAGCTTGTTGCCTTCTCCAAGTGTAAATAACTTAAAGTTTAACAAAAACTTGAGAAGCATGCAGCGCTGGCGCGAAGCCTACCCCTGGGGTGACTCAGCCTTAGGAAAAAGAGATGGAGCTGACTTTTCTTTTTAGATACGAAAAGGAACAAAGGTGTAGGATCTTTCTTTAATCCTAAGGCGATGGAGAAGCGAATGTATGTAAGATTCAATCGGGAAATACAAATATGAATGTGCCCTGCAAGGATTGTTAAGAACTATGAGGATATGGGGAATGGGAAAGAATGTTCACCAAGGGAGATTCTCAACCACTCATTGATACAAAATCTGCAATCTTGCCCATATCCCATTTACGTTGACCCACTGGACCCCCTTTCCTTGTTTGACGGCTGCAGTATTCAGAATAGAGGAGAGGCAAAGGTCGCAGAAGATTTCGAAGCTCGACCGGATCCTCAGGCGGGAAAAGATAAACACTTTCCTGCTCCAAAATATTAGTATTTTCGGGGAAGCTTTCTTTGGCGAACAACCAGTATTATCCAGGCCCAAGAGTATGTGAATCTACCTAATAGCAACACTAAAATACTCTCAACTAGCCTGGAACATTACAAATCTAAAACCTTGTTAAGGTTTTCCGACTAATACCAAAGTTTCAGCGTGCTCCGTCCCTACAGCCCAAGGCGCTCGAGGCCAGAGCAGCAATTCTTTGTACCACCTCTGCGTATTCTCTCAGCCGCTCCAACGTTAGTCGCGTGGTTGGACCAGTGATAGAGATCGCAGCCACAACCCGGCCCTGAACATCGCGGATAGGGGCGGCTACGCAGCGACCGCCAGGCTCAGTTTCCTCATTATCAAGGGCATAACCCTGCTCCCGTACCCGCGCTAGTTCCTTACATAGTTCGACAGGATCTACAATAGTATTTGCTGTCCGCCTTGGTAGCCCGTGCTCGTGGACTAGTCGTTCGAATGCTTCTTTCGACAGCGAACTGAGCAGTACCTTACCCACTGCAGTACAATGAAGGTCCAATTTTGACCCGGTTGGAGGTATCCCTTTGATAACATTCTGGCTCACCACTTGTTCAATATACACAGCATGCTCACCATCGAGAACCGCGAGCGAGGCGGTCTCTCCGGTCTCCCTCGCAAGTTGCTCAAGAAAAGGCCGGAGCACCTTACCCAAGTTGAACTGCCGCTCGGCTGCCTTCCCAAGATAGATTAATCCCCAGCCTAAACGATACCGACGGGTGTCCGGATCCTGATAAACAAAGCTGTGCCCCTTAAGGGTTGCCAGCAATCGGACCAGCGTGCTTTTAGGCAGCTCTGCCCGAGCGGCAAGCTTGCCAAGTTCAATGTCTTGATTCACCTCCGCCAAGAGATAAAGTACTTGAAGCGCTTTATCCAACGAACGCACCACCGATCTGGGGCCCTTCTTGCCTTCCGTCAATGCACCCTTTCTTTCCATCACTATAATTTAGTATACACAACTAGGGCGGCCGGCTTTGATTGCTTGGCGCGGTAGCCGAGGCAGGCCAAATACGTGCGGATTCGTGGCATACAGGTGGGTATGAGTTCCAATATTTAGATTCCTAGTTTGCGGGAACTGAGTTTCATATCTCATAGCAAAAATTTTAGGAAGCATGCTATACAAGGCGTGAATGCACAAGCCACCACAGTCAAAACGCACCTGTGCTCCATCTATGAAGAACTTGTCCCCTACCTTGTGCCCAGCCGCACACTTTCCTTCAGCCTTCAAGACCTCGATCTCTATAGAGTAGCCTTTGTCAACTATCATCCCCTCCTTTAATCAAATTCTTCCCGTAACCAATGCCAAAAGGGCCATACGCACTGGCACACCATTAGCTACCTGTCTAAAGTATGCCGCTCCCTCGTAACTATCCACATCAGTTGCAATCTCGTTGACTCGGGGCAAAGGGTGCATAATTATTATTTCCTTCTTGGCATCCTTAAGCACAGAGCGAGTAAGAATATAAACACCCTTTAGTCGTTCATATTCAGTTTGATCTTCAAACCTTTCTTTTTGGATGCGAGTCATATACAAAACATCACTCTTTTTAAGTGCTTCTTTCAAATCCTCAGTCTCCTCTGTTGGGACACCTTTCTCCTTAAGCTTGTTAATTAGCTCAGCCGGCATCCTTAAACTTATCGGAGACACAAAGATTAGCCGGACCTTGTATAAACTGAGAAGCTCAGCCAAAGAATGTACAGTTCGTCCATATTTAAGATCTCCGACACAAGCGATGGTAAGTCCATCAATAGTGCCCTTCTCTTTAAGGATCGTGTAGACATCGAGCAAGGATTGGGTAGGGTGCTGTCCAGCACCGTCCCCTGCATTAATAACTGGTCGCTCGGTAGCCGCAGCCGCTTCCGCAGCCGCTCCAATCTTGGGATGCCGTAGTACAATTACATCCGCATAGTTCTCAACTGTTTTGATGGTGTCGTGAAGCGACTCCCCCTTTGACACCGACGAAGACTGAGGATCAGCTACCGTAATCACTTGACCGCCCAATCGTAACATTGCTGTTTCAAATGATAGCCGTGTTCGTGTGCTCGGTTCGAAGAAAAGCGTAGCTAAAATAAGACCTCTACAGTTGTCAAGCATGCGGCCCTTGTTTAGTGAGTCCTCAAATTTCTGGGCGGTTTTTATGATAAGTTCAACTTCATCACGTGTAAATTGATCTGCACGCAGGATATCCTTTCCTTTAAGGTCTACCATTTTGCATCTCCTTATTTAGCTTGCTCGAGCCCGATTGACAGCCCAAGCCAAACGACTGATTGCCTCAGCAATTTCAGCCTCAGAAAGCGCACAGAATGGGAGTCTTACAAACCGAGAGGGATCACCATCAGGAAAGAAATCAGCGCTCCTGCTTAGGAGCAATCCCTCCTCCCCGGCGATTTCGGCTACACGCTCAACCCGGACTCCCTCCGGGAGCCATAACCCAATGAAGAATCCTCCTTCAGGCCTAAACCACATGCCTTCAGGCAGAAAGCGTTCCAAAGCTCCTAACATTGCTTGCAATCGTGGATAGTATAAAGATTTCAAACGCTCCAAGTTCTCGGCAAGCCACCCTCGCCGCAAAAACTCATAAGCTATCCCTTGACCGAGCATGTTTGGGGTGATATAGGTATCTTCTGCAATCTTACTTATTCGTCTGACAAGTGCGGCCGGACCTATGAGCCATCCAACCCTGATCCCTGGGCACAAGAGTTTGCTAAAAGAGGAAAGTTGCACCGAGCGTTCCGGGATTATCTCTCGGAAAGTAGTTACGTCTTCCCCAACATAGCGGAGTCTACGATAGGGGATGTCTTCAACAATGAGAAAATCATAACGACTGGCAAGTTCAGCGATAGCCTCCCTCTTGGCCAAACTCGTAGTGACTCCAGTGGGATTTTGGAAATCTGGGATCACATAAAATAACCTTGGCTTGTAAGACGAGAGAGCTTTTTGGAATGCATCGAGGTTCACCCCGTCCTGCTCAAGCGGAATACCAACCACCTTTAACCCTGCCCGGCGGAAAGTAGTGATTGCTCGGTCATAGCTAGGCCGCTCTACAAGCACGGTTTGCCCAGGAGATAGAGCCGCCTCAACTAAAAAAGCCAGGAGTTGGATTGAACCGTTGCCAACAATCACTTGTTCGGAACTGATTCCAGCTCCTTCGGCCAAAGCGTTGCGTAAAGGCTCGAAACCAAAAGCTGGCTGATACTGGAGAAGTACGTCGCCAAACTTTTTCAACGCTTCCTCACAGCATTCGATAACTAGATCAGTGGGCAGAGCCTCGGCTGGAGGAACCCCCCGTGTAAGTTTGATTGTTTTCAGAGCCTTGGTTGACATTTCTTCACCTCCGAGGCATAAGTTCTCCCGGATGAACTTTTCCGGCTTGGGTAGCAAGGAAAACCCCTCTCCCAGGCTTTGCCACCACTTCGCCTTTCTGCAGGATTACCTCGCCTCTTTGTAGGGAAAATACCGGTTTTCCCAAACACCTCCACCCTTCATATAAGGTGTAAGAAGCCCTGGAGTGCTGATTTTCCTTAGTAATCTCATGTTCCAATTGAGGGTCAAAGATCACCAGATCCGCATCACTCCCCACCATAAGAGCTCCCTTTCGCGGATACAGCCCAAAAATCTTTGCCGGGTTCTCGCTCAAAAGCTGCACAAGCCGTGGCAAGGTAATCCTACCCTTATTTACCCCTGCTTCGTACACTACCTCAACCATTGTTTCCACTTGTGGTGATCCAAAAGGTGCCTGAAAGAAATCGTCGTCCTTGTTCTTCTCCTTAGGCGCGTGATCACTGGCAATCACATCGAGCATCCCCTGTGCTAGTCCCCTCCATAATGCCTCCTGGTCATCCTTTCCTCGCAACGGCGGCCCAATCTTTGCTAACGCTCCTTGGCGGAAGATTTCCTCCCCAGTAAGCGTCAAATATTGGGGGCAGGTTTCACCATAAACTCGCCATCCCCGTGCCTTCGCTTGAGTAATTACCTCCATAGCCTCCTTAGCTGATACGTGAGGAATGTAAATAGGACATTCTAACACTTGGGCTATGCAGATAGCACGATTCACTGCCTCCCCTTCCAGAATCCCTGGCCGAGTCGCTTCGAAAACTTCCCGCGGGTCCCTACCTTCAGCGTTAAATTTGTCTTCAAGATAATCCGTAGCGAGCCCATTCTCTGCATGCACCATCCCCAATCCACCTATGCGTGCGATAATATCGAGGGTGCGTGTTAGTTGATAATCATCCGTCATCCAGCCCAGCTTGGCATAGGCCATGAACATCTTAAACGAAGTAACACCGAGCTTCCCCGCCTGGGGGATCTCCTGAGCTTGATTTTTGGGATCGAAAAGTCCACCATGAAGGCCAAAGTCCAAAACACTTTTTGCTTCACCTTCTTCACGAAAACGGTGTAATGTCTCTAAAAGACTTTGTCCTGGCTTAGCATAAGCGTAATGGATGAGGGTAGTGATTCCCCCATAAGCAGCGGCTACTGAGAGCGTCCCCATGTCATCCAAATACACCGGATGGGCATGTACATCAATGAGGCCAGGGAGGACATACTTCCCCGAAGCATCGATTTCCCACTCCCCCGGTCCTAAAGAGGCCCCGACCGCAGCGATCTGTGCGCCGGTTACTCCCACATCCCATCGATGGACTCCCTCCGACGTTATGACCAACCCACCGCGGATTACGATATCATATTTTCTTTGCATATTCGCTCACTTATGAGATCTGTCTCAAGAATTCTCTGGACCACTTGTGTTCGAGGCACCCAAATATCTTCTCTAACAACTTTCCTCGCAAATAATCCTACTGTTTTCCTCCAAACATGCAAACTCGTTCGCCCACTCTCTTCGCAAAACCTTCCTCTTTGCTCGCAATAGCCACCTTCCTTTTTACACTTTAGAAGGCATTCTATAAAGGGCCCGCTTGCTATGCCGCAGGCCCATTTCAGCCAAGCCTTCGGCAACTTTGAAGGTAACCGTTACGGGATCAATAACCACTATACCAAGCTTTTTCTCGATCTCTGAAGCATAACCAGCCATTCCAGCACAGCCTAACACCAATACTTCCGCTCCGTCCTCCTCAACTGCTGCCCTAGCTACATCCAGGATCCGCGCCTTTGTGCGCTCTGGTTCAGCCTCTGTTTCGGTCACAGTGAGCCCGAGTGCTCGCACAGACGCCAACGCCTCTCCTAAGCCCAGCCCTCGAACGTCGCGCTCTTTTTTGGGGACCCTGTGGGGCAAAGGGGTCAATATAGTAAAACGATGACCAAGCATCCCTGCTATATGGAGACTGGTTTCCTGAATCCCTAAAACTAAAATCTTCGAGATTTCTCGAGCAGCACCAAGCCCTGGATCGGAAAAACAGGCTATGATGACAACGTCATAGCCCTCCTCGTTAGCCTTGCGAACAAGGCGCAGCACACCGGGGACCGCTTGAGCAGCGTCTACATCCGTCTCAATAGCGGGGGGGGCGTCTTCTACCCGCACGACGGTTAAAAGAGTTTCTGGTCGCTTAATACCTAGTAGTACTCGCTCAATTTGCTTTGTCATTTCCGGAGAACTGTTGGGGTTAATCACCATGATTCTCATCGCGCTCCCCCTTGGACTAAGGCTCGGCCAGCTTGAAAAGCACGTAGGTTCAAGTCTCGATAAGTAGCTGGGACACGGTTTTTGATTACATTTTCCCAAACATCAAAAGCCACATTCAGCTGGGCGGCAAACGCTCCTAATAGGACCATATTAGCGAGTCGAGCAGTACCTAACTTCATAGCTACCCCAGTAGCGTCAAGAAAATACGTCTGGCCAGACCCACTTTTGAGAATATGCTTTATCTCTTCCAGACTGGGATAAGAAGCATCCCCACTGGAAACCGATACCGGTGGTATGGGATAAGTGTTCACAATTACAATGCTTTCCGGGGCCAGATAATCTATTACACGAAGGGCTTCCAGGGGTTCAAAACCTAAGAGGAAATCAACTTCCCCGGGCATTACCACCGGGGATGCCACCTCATTTCCCCAGCGGACCTGGCTCATCACACTTCCACCACGCACAGCCAGCCCAAGAATATCGGACTTTTTAATATCATAACCCAGAACCATACCTACTTCAGCCAAAATATCGCTTGCCAAAATAACTCCCTGCCCGCCTACGCCAACTATCAAGATGTCAAGTTTTTTCATCTCCCCTCCTTTTCCTGGGGCGCATGAATGGCTTTTGCAGGACATACTTGCCGACACATATCGCATCCTACACACAATGCAGAATCAATTGCGGCCTTGTGCTTCCCTGTTTTTGGATGCTTCGCTTCAGATTTAATTATGGCGGGACATCCAAGCCGGAAGCATGTGCCACACGCAAGACAAGCGTCCGCGTCCACCCAATAAACACCGCCGTGTGCTTTTGAAACCTGGACACATAGGCCGCGGGTAATGAGGACAGATACCCCTTCATAAGCTAGACATTCCTTTAGCCCATTTTCTACCTCCTTTATGTTAAACGCATCTACCACGCGGACTTTCTCTACCCCCATGGCTCGAACTACAGCCTCAATATCAATCGCCTTGGCCGGTCGGCCGTGTAAGGTCCACTGGGTGCCCGGATGGTCCTGGTGCCCAGTCATAGCGGTAGTGCCGTTGTCCATTATGATTACTACACCGCGACTGCCATTGTGGACCATGTTAACCAACGGAGTCATCCCGGAATGGAAGAAAGTAGAGTCACCAATTGTGGCCACGGCCCGCTCGGGAAGCCTTGCGATTGCCATCCCATGCAGGACCCCAATACTCGCGCCCATACAACCCATGGTATGCTGGGCGTTGAAAGGAGGAAGACATCCCAAGTTATAGCAACCTATGTCCCCTGCTACTGGTACCCCAAGCTTTGCTAAGACAAAAAAGGTAGAACGATGAGGGCAACCTGGGCAAAAAACAGGGATGCGTGGAGGTAGGCCCTCAGGCACTTTATATAGTGAGCGAGGTACTTTACGAGAGGAAAGAATGCCAGCCTCAGCTGCGAGCTCTATAATTTTTTGAGGTAAGAGTTCTCCGCAAGGGGGGAAAATATCTTTGCCCCTCACTTTCAATCCTAGTGCCCGAATCTGCTCCTCCAAAAACGGATCTAATTCCTCAACAACAATGAGCTGTTCAACATTTTTTGAAAACTCTAGAATTAGATTCCGCGGCAAAGGATAAATCATGCCCAGCTTCAGGACCGAGGCATTAGGCAAAACCTCGCGAACATATGCATAAGTAACTCCGCTTGTGATAATTCCAAGATCGCGGTCGCGGTATTCCACTCGGTTAAGAGGGGTCTCCTCCGCATAAAGGGCCAGACTTTTAATACGCTCTTCGACAACGGGGTGTCTTTCCCGGGCCCACATAGCGGTCATTACATACTTCTTTGGATTGCGTGGGAATGGCCCTATGTCCTTAGGCACTGGGGCTCTTTCTCCAAGAGTAACTACTCCCTTCGAGTGAGAAACACGCATTGTGGTTCTGAGGACAACAGGTGTGTTAAACCGCTCAGATATTTCAATAGCTCGAATCACAAAATCCTTAGCTTCCTGGCTATCAGCTGGCTCGAGCATTGGCACTTTGGCTAACTTGGCATACCAACGGTTATCTTGCTCATTTTGGGTGCTAAATAGACCGGGGTCATCAGCAGTCACCACTACTAATCCGGCCTCGCTTCCGGTGTAAACGGCATACATCAGTGAATCAGCTAAGACATTCATTCCCACCTGTTTAGTAGTAACCAAAGCGCGACGCCCGGAATATGCGGCCCCGATTGCAGCGTCCATAGCCACTTTTTCATTCGTAGACCACTCAGCGTAGATTTCGGTGCCATACTCTCGTGCCACTGTCTCCAATATTTCAGAGCTTGGAGTGCCCGGATATCCTGTGGCTATTTGGATTCCGGCCTCATAAGCACCGCGGGCAATTGCCTCGTTACCTGATAGTAGTACCTTTTTCATTCTAATTCCTCCTTTCTCCTCCGTTGTCCGTAGGCTTCACCTCCAGCCGAACATCTACTGCTCTGACTCCTTGACCTTGGGGTAAGACAAGCAACGGGTTAATTTCAAAAGCGTTAATGGTATTTCCAAAATCCAAGGCCAGGTTACTCACTTTCATTATGACATCCACAAGAGCATCAAGATCGCCCTTGGGTCGCCCTCGAAACCCTGTAAGGAGCTTCCAAACCTTAGTACTGTGAACCATTGCTAAAGCCTCTTCTCGGGTAATAGGTGGTAATCCTAAACTCCGGTCCTGCAAAACCTCCACTAAAATCCCCCCCGACCCAAACACTACCACGGGACCAAAATCTGGGTCTCGCAAAAACCCTACAATTACTTCAGCAACAGCATTAGTAATCATTTCCTGAACAAGAACACCCTCTATTTCTTCTTTGGGGACGCACCGAGTCACATTCGCCAACACTTCATGAAAGGCGCTACGTAATTCTTTTTCGTTCTTGATACCAAGCCGAACCGCTCCTGCTTCAGTTTTATGCAGAAGCTCACGAGAAATGACCTTCAACACTACCGGGTAGCCAATTTGAGAAGCGGCGGCAATCGCCTTCTCTTCACTTTGGCACAGCACTTCCTTCGGACAAGGAATTCCGTATTTGGCAAGAAGGGAACTGGCATCGCGTTCGCAAAGCACTCCTTTAGCTCTTCTTTTTGAAACAGGCGCAGACAAGGGTCTTTTTAAGGCCTGTGCGTAGCAAATCAAATGATGAACAGCGCGTAACCCTTCTCGAGTGCCTCGGAGTAATGGGACCCCCCCCTGGTCGAAGATGCGGAAAAGTTCAGGATGCAAACCTCCGGAAAGGTTGCTGATAGCAACAACCGGTTTACCGGTTTCTTTAGCTACTTGTACTGCAGCCTTGGCCACTACGGTATACTGCTCCACCTGGGCGGGAGCCATGCCTTCGGGAGCGTCCTGAGAGATCAAAAGAATATCAATTTCTTTGTCTCGAGCAGCAGCTGCCATACAAGGAGGGTAGGTTTCATCAATTTTTCCACTCCCCCAAGCATCCAAAGGATTAGATATTGTCGAGTAAGGAGGCAACACACTTTGAAATACTTCTTTGGTTTGGAGCGACCACTCCGGGAACTTTAAGTTTAAGCCTTCCGCTAAATCCCCAATGAGCCCAATCTCGCCACCAGATACTGTGATCATGCCTACTCGATTCCCTTTAGGAAAATTACCCTTGAGTTTTACTAACACTGCCGCTGTTTCCATCATCTCATCCAAGTCATCCACTCGCACAATTCCGTATTTTTTGAACACAGCATCACAAACCGCATCAGAGCCAACTAATGCCCCAGTGTGGGCTATGGCCGCACGCTGGGCTAACTGAGAACGCCCTACTTTAAGCACTACGATTGGTTTCTCCTTTGCGCGCGCACGCTGAGCGACCTCAATGAAACGTTCTGGCCGGCGGAATTGTTCTATAAAAGCCAAAATAACATCTGTATTAGGATCCTCAACCATATACGCTATGTAATCTGTGCTATCTAGTACAGCTTCATTGCCGCTGGAAACAAGCAAACTAAAACCTAAGCCTCGGTTAGAGTTTGCAAGAGCCAAGCATACTGATCCGCTTTGTGCCACAGCTCCTACCCGGCCTGCGGGCAAAGCAAGAGGGAGTGGAGCGCTATAAAGGGCTACCTTCCCTAGTGGATTTATGAAACCTACACAATTAGGCCCACATAATGCAATTCCAGCCTCGTTACAAATTTTAACGACTAAACTTTGCAAAGCTTTGCCATCAGGCCCAGCCTCTGCAAACCCACTTGCAAAGGCCCAAGCTGCCCTAACTCCAATCTCAGCAGCTTCCTCAAGCACTTGGGGCACCTTGTCTCGGCTGAGCAAGATCGCTACAGCTTCTACTCGATGCCCTTCACGCGCTAACTCCGATAAGGAAGAGTAACAGGGCAAGCCAAGGACAAATTCATAGCGAGGATTAATAGGATAAATCCGCCCCGTATACCCTAATGTAAGCAGATTCTCCACAACTTGTCGTCCAGGACCGGGACGCTCCGAAGCTCCTACAACAGCGATAGAGTCTGGAGCGAGCAGAAATCTAAGATCGATTCCATAGCTCGACACCATAGCCTCCTACCACACTGGAGTACGCCATTCGGGATAACGATTGTCGATACCTCGCACAATTTCTTGATATACCTTGCGAAGGGCCTGCGTAATTGGTCCCACTTGCCCATTCCCCACCGGCAACCGATCCACTGAGGCCACAGGCGTAATTTCCCAAGCAGTGCCCATAAAGAAAATCTCGTCTGCAATATAAAGCTCAGTCCTATCGATAACGCGCTCCTCAACGGGGACGTTTAGAATCTCTTTGGCGATACGAATCACTGTATCCCTAGTAATACTTTCCAAGATGCTATTAGTGACCGGGGGGGTGATTAGTGTCCCATCTCGCACCATGGCTAGGCATGCCCCCGGCCCCTCAGTCACCTTTCCCCGGTCATCCAACAAAATAGGCCAATCATACCCGTTAATTTTGGCCTCCATAGCTGCTAGCCGCCCGTTATGGTAGTTGGAGAAGCACTTGAGCCGTGGAGGCATGACATTGTCCGAAATGCGTGTCCAAGAGCTGACACATACGTGCATAGCAAACTGAGGATCTCGGTAGGAGCTAAACGGCCAGCTATCGATCACCACCTCCACAGGTTTACCCGGCTCAGCTTGGAGAAGCTCTCGAACTAATCCCTTTTGGAAAACATAGGGTCGGATATAGACGTCACGGCGGTACTCGTTAGCGCGGAGTAAATCCAATATGGCCTCTATCAAGTCCTCAAAGCTATAGGGAAAGGCAAACCGTACCATGCGGATAGATGCCAAAAAACGTTTTATATGGTCATTGAGCCTAAATACGTATAGCTGGCCTTGGTCTTCATTCCAGTAGGCTTTAATCCCCTCAAACACACCGGCCACAGAGGCATGGCCTACTGCATTTACATGTACCAGCGCCTTTTCCCACTGGACTAAATTTCCATTCCACCACAGGAATTTGGCTGTTTCCTCTTCGTAAATCTTCATATTGTCCTCCTAGGCGGGCAATGCAGTTACAACCGGCACCAATTCATTCCGCATTGTGAAACTACGTTGTATATTGTAGCGACTTTCCGGGGGATGGGCAATTTCAAAAGATTTTGTCCGAGAAAAGCTTAGGATTAGCCTAAAAGCGCCTAGACTCAAATGCGAACAGAATAGAGACAAAAGCATTTCGAGTACATAGCATATTTTGATAAAGTGAAATTTTTTAATAGTATAAGTTCTTGAGCTTCTTGTTGAGCTCTTTTTAGGATTCCAAAAATTCCTTTATACTTATTACTTATCCCGCGCAATCAAACAAAGAGGCGGGAGCAAAACCCTCAATATGCACCTCAAACTGAAGTCGGCTCGGCAAGGAGAAGGTCACCAAGATTAGCAGTGGCCCCAAAAGTACAATAAGAGGAAGAAGTCGCTCTTGCTCTCTTTGGATAGCGTATTCACAGTTAATGACTAGTATGCACCCGCACAATGTTTGTGAAACCGCCCCTCAGCCACTGGGGCTCTTGAACTTTTTCCCGCTAGGGAATCTCCGTGCTGTCTAACTATCTATAGAATGAGAAGGGGCTTTTTTCAAGGAAAGGGCGGGGTTCCTTCTTCAAAAGCTCCAAGAGCTTGTGGAGTTCCTTTCCCCGAGCTTTTTGCGCATATCTCACTTGAGGACCTGAAAGCTCGAGCAGGGTTCATCCGGAAAGAGATCGCGGAAGAAGCCCTCTGTCTTCCGGCGAGTCCAGTTGTAGTAAGAGTACGGATAAGTGGAAGGGGTTTTCGGTCCGTGTTTTGCTCCACCCCTTGGGCCATCTACAGAGCTAGGGCGAACCCCCGCTTTGGTCTGTACCCCCTGGCTTTCCTCGCTCCATAGCCCCAATGGGACTACCCTGAAGTTATTAAGTTATTAAACAGGTTGACAGCTGTTATGGGAGTGTGCTATAATAAACAAAATTCCACTATGCGGAACAAGTAAGGGAGGCCAAACGACGATGTATGAATTTGAAGGAATTAAAGCGGCGACTGTGTTGGTGAGCCATCTTCTAGGTGTCAAGCCCGGAGAAACTGTTGTTGTCACGGTAGACACAGGTAGCGATTTGGAAGCTGCCAAGGCTATTTCTGCCGCGGTTTATGCCTGTGGAGGCAAGCCTGTTCTGGTGAGTCATATTTGCCCAGGAACCATGGGAAAGAGTGGCGATCCAGTACTCCCTGTGGAGGCCTTAACGGCAATCCTCAAGGTTTGTGACGTGTGGGTGGAGCTTGATAGCTCAGGACTTATGTTTACTACACCTTATGACAGGGCGGTCAAGGAGAACAAAAAGCTCCGCCATATTTGCTTGGGTAGCGCAGATATTGAATTGCTAGTCCGATGCATTGGGCGTGTGGATCTGGCTATGATGTACGAGTTAGAACGTAGACTTATTTCTTTGCTCGCGGACGCAAAAGAGATAAGGATCACGACACCTGCAGGCACAGACGTTGGATTTCGACAGCATCCCAAGCATCCGATTCTAGGTAGCGGCGACCTCCTTACAGGCCACGCTGGCCCTGGTTCGTACACGCTTCCTGGCGCCTTGGCGTGGGCACCTGATCTCGACACTGTGGCTGGGACGATCGTGTTCGACGGGGCCATCGGGGTACCGGCAGTGAACTTGAGCGTGTTGAAGTCGCCAATCGTACTTGAAGTCCGCGCTGGTAAAATTGTGAAGATTAGCGGAGGACCGGAGGCGAAGAAACTTGAGGCTTACCTAAAAAGCTTCAACCACCCACAGACGTTACGTCTTGCACACACAGGACTCGGGTTCAACCCTGGTGCTATCACGCGGTGTCGCTTCGGAAACATGCTCGAAGATGAGCGCATTTGGGGCGCCACACATTGGGGCATTGGGGAAATCAGTGCTGGTCTTATTCCTGATAGTCCAGTAGTGGCACCTATGCATTGCGACGGTACTTGTCTAGCATCCACGGTGACTGCTGACGGGGTGGTCATTGTGGAGCAAGGAGAGTTTGTGCATAAGGACCTAGTGGAACCCGCAAAGCAGTTAAAGGTCGCCAGGGTATGAGGGGGTGAGAGCCGAGAGTCAACGTACTTTAAATATAGGGCATATGGAACCGGGGGGCAATTGGCTTGCGAGTGAAAAAGAAAAAAGGAGGTGCATATGAAAAGGTGGTTTATTGTAGGAGTTCCTGTGATTCTGGCGGCCGCCTTGGGGGTTCTCGGGGTGGCCAGGGAAACAGCAGTATATTTATATAGTGATCAAGTGTTGCTTCAATTCGATCCGAGCGACGAGTACTCTGTAACCATTGTTTGGTTTAACGTGTATGAGACATTGCTTCGGTATTACCCCGAAGAGGATCGGTTTGAAGGCGTGCTGGCCAAGAGCTACGAAGTGAGCGAGGACGGTTTGGTATGGACTTTCCATTTGCGTGAGGGGGTTAAATTCCATACCGGAAACGTAATGGATGCCTACGCAGTCAAAGCGTCCATTGAGCGTACAATCGCCCGGGGAATGGGGGTAAGCTACATATGGGAGCCTGTGGAGCGAATTGAGGTAGTTGATCCTTTGACCGTCCGGTTTATCTTGCGTGAGCCGGCACCACTAGACTTAATCGTCTCTTCACTCGCAGGTGCTTACATTTTTGATCCACAGTTCTCAGATCATGAGTGGTTCATGGCAGGTAACGACTCTGGGACTGGTCCTTACAGATTCGTGCGTCATACAGGTCTGGAAGAAGCCGTAATCGAAAAATTTGACGAATACTGGGGTGGATGGCAACCAGGGCAGATTGAGGCTGTCATTTTTAAGTACGTTCCCGAGGATAACACTAGACTTATGCTTCTCGAGACAGGGGCTGGGGACTTCACCAACCGCTTGGCTATAGAGCTGCTCCCCAAAGCGGAAGCTAACCCTAATTTGAAAATTATCCAGGGGCCTACATGGATAAACTCTCAGTTTTACCTTAACACACAAAAGCCTCCTCTTGATAATCCATTGCTCCGCAAAGCGCTAGCGTATACTGTGCCCTATGAACAGATCGTTGAAGCTGCGTGGGGCGGCTATGCCAAGAAGGCCATGGGGTATGTACCTTATACCCTATGGGGTTGGTCGGAAAATACGCGGACCTATACTTACAACCCAGATGTGGCCCGAATATTACTCGCCGAGGCTGGATATCCTAATGGAGGTATTGAACTGACACTTCATCATCAGCTGGGTGATGAATACGAGCGACGAACTGCAGAGCTTTGGCAGGCGGCCCTCGCCCAGTTCAACATTAAACTGAACATCCGAGCCATGCCCTGGGATGCTCGACTAGCCATAGCACAAGACCCTGACCCTAACAAACGTCAGGACATCTTCCTTATGTACTCCTGGCCCCTTTCCCCCAGTCCTATTCCACTGCTTCAGGATAATATTGGAACTTGGGTACCTCCTCGGTTAAACCTCTCCTACTATAGCAATCCATTAGTCGATAAGCTTCTTGTAGACGCGAATCATTTGGCAGCAACAAATCGGAAAGCCGCTGCAGAGCTGGTTCGGGAAATAATAAACATAGTGCTTGACGACGCGCCAGTGATTCCCATTGTTGATTGCCAACAAGCGGCAGTGGCGCGCGCGGACCTAGTAGGTCCGAGTTGGGCTTTCCTTAACCCAGCCTACCCACGGGCAGTTGATTGGTACCACATCTATCGAAAGAGGTAGTAGAACGGAATAAAAGCGCACGGACCTGCTTTTAGCAGGTCCGTGCGCTTCAAAATTAAAATTCATTGGGAAAGATAAAATGGGAGCATATCTGCTGCGGCGCTTAGTTATTGGCTTCTTCCTCATCGTTGGAGCTACGTTCATTACATTCCTGTTGACAAGAATCATCCCGAGCAACCCGGAAACGCTTTATGTAGGAAGGTTTGCCACTCCGGAGCAGATCGCGCGCGCCCGAATTGAACTTGGGCTGGATAAACCTTGGTATATACAGTACTGGCGCTATCTCAGTGGCCTATTCCAAGGAAACTGGGGGATCTCTCTTCGAACACATCGTCCGGTAACTAAGGAGTTGCTTGAACGCTTGCCGGCTTCATTGGAGCTTATCGTCGTGGGGATGACCCTAGGTTTTGCTAGCGGAGTATTGATAGGATTGATATGTGCGGCACGCCCGAACTCGTTTCTAGACAACATAGCACGGGTTGTTGCCGTGTCTGGGGTTGCCTTGCCGCAATTTTGGTTTGCGATGATCCTGCAACTTGTCTTCGGAAAAGTCTTGGGTTTACTGCCGCTGGTCGGGCGGATAGATCTGCGCATTGCCATGCTCAATCCCGTGCCGCAGGTGACAGGGTTTCTGATGATTGATTCTATCTTAGCAAAGGACTTTAGCGCTCTCAAAAGTGCGCTTACACATTTAGTCCTTCCCGCGCTTTCGGTGGCTATGTATCCCATGGCAATGTCTACCAGGCTTATCCGGGCAAAGGTGCTGGAGATCCTTGGCGAGGACTTTATACGGACAGCGCGGGCCTTTGGTATTCCGGAACATCGAGTCTTCGCTCGCCACGCTTTGCAGAACGCATTGGGGCCCATTGTGACGATGGGAGCGCTAAGCTTTGTGTTTACATTGATTGGGACGTTTCTTGTCGAAAGCATATTTGGCTGGCCAGGGATAGGATCCTATACAGCAGAGTCTATTCTTTCTAACGATTATCCGGTGGTGATGTCCATTGTAACGGTGGTCTCCTTGGCCACTATCGTTCTTAATCTCCTCGCAGACCTTATCCTGGCGTGGCTAGACCCACGGATCCGTCTTGGATAAGGAAGGGAAACCATGGCCAAACGCCTGCTAAGGAGACCACTCATGGTGGTTGGAGCCGCGGGGGTCCTTGCATTTGTACTAGTCGCTACACTGTCCGATGTTATCGCGCCATATCCAGAGGATGCCCGCGGGGCCGTCAGGGTCGAAGAACGACTTCAACCGCCGAGCTTTCGTCACTTGTTTGGCACTAACGAGCTCGGTCGAGATGTGTTCAGCCTTGTGGTCGCCGGGAGCAGAATTTCACTTATAATAGGTACAGTTACGGCAGCTGCTGCTTTTGGCATCGGAGTAACCCTCGGGCTCATCGCAGGCGTCATAGGAGGATGGCTCGACGAGCTAATAATGCGCCTGACAGACTTGTTTCTCAGTTTTCCGTTGCTTCTATTAGCGATGGCTATTACTATGTCTCTTGGTCCGAGTCTAACGAACGCAATGATTGCTGTAGCTATCAGTTGGTGGCCGTCGTATTGCAGATTAGTACGCGGAGAGGTGCTTTCGATCAGGGAACGACCGTTTATCGAAAGCGCACGTGCTATCGGCGCCGGATGGGTCCGATTGATATCCAAGCATGTGCTACCTAACGTAATTGGAGTGGTCCTTGTTAACATAACATTGGATATTGGTTTAATTATCCTTACAACGTCCAGTCTCAGCTTTCTTGGCTTGGGCGCGCAACCACCAACTCCAGAGTGGGGTCTAATTATAGCGACAGGCCGTGTTCAGTTCCTAACACAGTGGTGGATTGTGACGTTTCCCGGAATGGTGCTGTTTTTTGTGGTGCTATCATTTAACCTGCTGGGGGATGGGTTGCGGGAGAGGTTTGACCCGAAGCTTCGGTATCAAAGAAAAGGAGGCTAAGCCATGAGATTGGTTGGGCAAATATATGAGCAAGCAAAAAGAAATGCTGTCTACGTAATCGAGACAATTTTGGGGGTAACGTCCGAAGAAATGGTCGCTTTGTTCAGTGACGACGGATCTGTACCTGTAGGATGGGCATTTTACGAAGCCGCCGTGGAGCTTGGTCTGGTACCTGTGTTTATAGTATTCCCCAGCCTGGAACGCACGGGCGGAGAACCTCCACTCGCTGTGAGTCGTGCTATCGTGGATACTGATGTATACATAGCTGTAACTTCCCCGGGTGCCAAGAGCATGACTCATACCAGGGCACGGCGTGAGGCCTCTGCAGCTGGAGTTAGGGGATTGACGCTTCCTGGCATGACTTTGGAGCTTCTCTCGCGGGAAGCAATCATTGCCGATTATCAAGAAATAGCCAAAGCTACGACGGCGCTCGCCACATACCTTAACAGCGTACAAGAACTCACACTACTCTCAGACAACGGCACGCACTTGATGTTTGATGTGCGCGGCTGTACATGGTTCGCTGAGCAGGGGTTGTGTCGAGAACGTGGACAGTTTAGCAATTTGCCAGGCGGCGAGGTATCAGTGGCACCGGCTAACGCTGAAGGAGTCCTGGTAGTGGATGGCAGTCTTAGCCCGTTTGGCAAGCTTGACAATCCTTTGGTGATGGAAATCCGGGACCGACGCGTTGTCTCTGTCAGAGGCAAGCAAGCGAAGGCGCTACTAGAATTCTTACAGCCATTCGGGCCTGATGCCTTTAACGTAGCCGAGATTGGTATTGGAATGAATCCAGCGGCTCGTTTATGTGGCTATGTAGTTGAAGATGAGAAAGTTCTAGGTACAGTCCATGTAGGATTGGGTGATAACAGCAACATGGGAGGTACCACTCGCGGAAGGGTCGTGGCTGTCGGTGTTCACATCGACGGGGTGGTTGTGTCAGAACCAATATTGGTAGCGGATGGATCAGTTGTTAACCCTCGGAGCTTCTTTTCAAACGCCATCAAAGGGAAAATGGAAAGAAAGGAGGTAAAGTGAAACATTTAGAGGTAGAGGGCTTGAATATTCTTCCCGACGGCCGGTCGTTGGAGCTCTCTCAAGAGCTTTTGCACGGAGCTATTGACATCCATGTGCATGCTGGTCCACATCTGCCAAGCAGCCCACGCAGGGTAGACCCATTCGAGGCGGCTCGGGAAGCTCGAGACGCAGGAATGCGAGCTATTGTGCTTATGGACGTGTTCCAAATGTCTACGGGTACGGCTTGGCTGGTAAATCGAATCGTGCCAGACTTCTTGGTTTTTGGCGGGATCATCTTAAACACTGTATTTGGTGGGATGAATCCCCGGGCGGTTAAAACAGCTTTATATTACGGT
>Ga0078972_1006543_pt1 | contig 27405 bp, 36 predicted proteins | sample YelNatPaOPGAMG01_FD_67568 | JGI IMG/M metagenome (GOLD analysis project Ga0078972, IMG submission 67568) | Hot spring thermophilic microbial communities from Obsidian Pool, Yellowstone National Park, USA - OP-RAMG-01 (SPADES assembly) (version 2) | ecosystem: Environmental > Aquatic > Thermal...
TCCGGTGCCCGCCGGCCGACGGAAGCCGTATGGGCGCCCCTCGACGCCAACGGGACCCGGCTGCGCCTCATCGACCTTGCCGGCTGGCCCCGACCTGCCGCCTCGACCGCCCGCCTGGCCGAGGCCGTCCGCTACCGCCGGGCCACCGAGGAGGCGAGCTGACGGAGAAGGACTTGCAACCCGACACCGACGGAGCCCTCATGGAGGGGATCGAGCGAAGGAGCGTGATGCGATGCGCTGTGTGATCTACCTGCGGGTCTCGACCCGCGGACAGGTGTTGGCGGCACCGCTGTCTGCACACGCAGCGGCAACGATCACTGACCATGGGTCGGCAATGCTCGTTGGTGACGGCGGCCCGCGCTGGTGTGGTCCAGCAGTCACCACGACGCCATGTCCCCTCGGATCTCGAGGTTCACGGCCACGATGTCGGCACCGAGGGTGTTCAGTTCCTGCGTGACGAGGTGGAGTAGGCGGGCTGCCATCTCGGGGGCAAAGGGTCCAGGCAGGACATCGACGGCCATGATGATGCGCTGGGCCTCGACCTCGTGTTCACGGTCATCGAAGTGGGAGCGCATGATCAGTCCTTGGTCAGTTCGGCGACGGCTCGCTTGGCACAGGCATCGTCGACCAGTTCCTTGCCGTCGGCCGCCCCGGCCATGAGGGCGGCGATGGCCGCATTGTTGAGGGCCCGGGGCAGTCCGTTGGCCACCCGGTGGAGCCTGGCCACGGCGTCGTCGGCGAAGAGGGGCTCCTCCCGTCCGGCCAGGGCCATGTGGTGACGCAGGTAGGCGGCTGACTCACCGATGTCCATGGCCTTGATGGTGAACCGGGTGGCGATCCGCTGGTCGAGGGCGGCGAACATCCCCATGCGCAGCTGACGGGACAAGGTGGGCTGTCCGACCAGGATGCCGGCGAAGGGCGAGGCCGAGTCCATCTGGGAGTTGGTCAGCAGACGCAGCTCTTCGAGCTGGGCCCGGTCGAGTAGGTGGGCCTCGTCCACGATGATCACCACCCGCCGGTGGCGTTCGGCCTCCTCGGCGGCCAGCAGGTCGGCGGCCTGGGCCATGAGCTCGGCCCGCAGGTAGCGGGGCTCGGCACCGAGGGCCTTCACGATGGTCACATACAGCCCTCTGGTCCCGAAGGCCGGGTTGGCCACGTAGATGACCTGGTGACGGGTCGGGTCGAGGGAGGCGACGGCCGCCCGGACCGAGACCGTCTTTCCGGCACCGACGTCACCGGTGACCACCCCCAGGGCCGATTCGGCCACACAGAAGTTGACCCTGGCCACGGCTTCGGCATGGGCCTGGCGGCCGAACAGGTCCGAGGCGGCGATGGACTTCTTGAACGGGGTCCGCTTCAAGCCGAAGTGGGCCACCCAGGGTGCCGGGCTCACTGTGCTCCTCCGCCCTGTGCTGTGTCCTTGTTCCGGATCACCCGGTCATCGGATGGTGTGCCATCGACGGGGCCCTCGAACATGGCCAGTTGGGAGAAGTCGACCTTGGCCCCCGTCCCGGTGGCCTCGTCCTGGGCGGTTGCCACCATGTGGAGGTAGTCGATCCCGGTCGCCTCCGGCGTGGGCCGTGCTGCCTGGGGGACCAACCGGTGGGTGTGGCGTCCGATGACAAAGGGGACGGCCCGACCGGCCGGTTTCCCTTCGAAGAACACATCGATGCGATCGAGGTCAGCGGGGTCATAGCGGAGCTCGATCCTCCTTCCGACAAGGGAGGCATCGACGCTGTAGTGGTTCCCCTCCAACGACACGGTGGCGGTCTTGGTGACCTTTCTGGTGGTGGACCAACGGAAGGCGTCGACCAGGGTGTCGTGGTCGACCTGGCGGTGGGGGCCGGTCTTCTCGAACCGGGCGATGGGAGCCTCGCCCGTCTCTTTGTGCACCCTGGTGTTGCACACCTGGTCCACCCAGGCGCCGAACAGGTCGTTCAGCTCCTCGAGGGAGGCGATGCCCCGGTGGGTGGCCTCGGCGAGGAAGGCCTCTCGGATGTAGCGGTTCAGTCGTTCCTGCTTTCCCCGGCCTTCGGGCGAGTAGGGCGCAGAGTGGACCAGGCGCAGCCCCAGCACCCCGCAGGTCCGGGACAGCCAGGCGTTGGAGAACGGGGCTCCGTTGTCGGCATACAGGACCTCGGGGATCCCCCTTCGGGTGATGGCCCGACGCAGAAGGTCCTGGCAGGCCCGGGCGTTCTCGTGGGCGAAGAAGTGCCCGTCGACGAGGAGCCGGGAGTGGTCGTCGACGATCAAGAACAGCTTGGCCCGCACCGACGACGAGGTCTTCGGCCAGGGCACGTGGGGTCCGACCAGCACGTCGGTGATCCACCGCTCGTTGGGCCGGGATGCCTCATAGCGGCCGAAGACCTTCGGCTCGGCTGCCAGGGCCGCCCGGTGGAGGCCACGCCGGTGGAGCTGATCACGGATGGTCCGCTCCGACACGGTGATCCCGTGGCGGTAGAAGAGGATGCTGGCGATCTGGGCCGCCGAGCGGGACGGGACCTCGAGTCGCAGGGCCGCCGCCTCGGTGAAGAGCTCCGGGTGGGCCCGCACCGCCCCGGTGTCAGCCCGGGGCGCGGGGGAAAGGCCAGCGAGCCCGCCCTTCTTCCAGGCCCTTATCCACCGGTCGATGGTGTTCCTCGAATAGCGACGGTCCTCACCGTTCGGGTGGGCGTGGGTTCTTCCTGCCGCGGCCCGCACCAGTGCACCGCGTTCAGCCGGGGTCAACCGGTCGTTGGTCGCCTCGGCGATGACCGCCCAGCGGTGGAGGGCGATGGCCTCTCCTCGGTCGTGTTCCATGTCGTCTCCTCATCGGTTCTGGTCCCTTGATGGGACAGGAGGCATGAAACGCCGTTTGCCGACGATGAGATAGGGCGAGTTCGTGTTGGTGGCGATCAACCGCCCGCCGGTGACCGCAGAGACGAACCGCCACCGGCCACAACCGAGCCATCCCGGGAACGACGACACCGCCCGCCAGGCAGCACGAAGTGCATGCAGCGCGAAGCGGTGGACATCGGGAAGCGGCGTGACGACCTCCCTGCCCAGCTCTGCCGCCAATGCGGCGAAGGCGACCGCCAACTCGTCGGTCCGTGAGCAGAACCGCCGCACCCATCCCCGGGCCGTGGTGTGGGGAACCTCGAGGTCACTGGCGGCCGGTCGGATTCCACCGGGGCCGCAGACCACCGCCTCGAGGACACCCCCGACGGTCTCTGCCACGTCCAGCCGGCCGACCAGCACGAAGGCCGGGAGCAGGGCATGGGTTACCCCGCAGCCGACACAGCGGACCCTCGGAACCCAGATCGAGCGACACCGGCCGTCCTCTCGGATCTGGCGGCGATAGCCGGACCACAAGGTCATGGAACCAGAGCACTCAGGACAATCCGGTCGGGGAACCACCACCGTTCGACCGGCGGCCACGTACTCGTCGACGGACAGGGAACAGGGCCATACGATGGACACCGGTGGCAACACCGCCTTGGACCCCCTCCGCCGCAGTGCCAACTGGTGAGGAGGGGGTCCCTCGCGTAACAGGGACCACACATCTTCCTCGCCCCGGGCACCCGGTGCCCAAACACGTCCCCAAACATCCCTGCCGAATGCAGGGGCTACCTCACCAGGAAGTCATGCCGCCAACAGTTGCCGGCTCGGCCTCGTATGCCCTGGGGGTTGGAGGACCGCCAGAGGCCCTCGTGAAAGTAGCTGCGCACGGCCCGGGCTGGTTGCCCACCGAGCTGGGTGGTGGCCGCGTGGGGGGCGAGGAAGCAGGGGTGGCCGATGATGGCGACGAACCAGCCGCCGGGGCGCAGAACCCGCCGGGCGGCCACAACGGTCGCGTCCAGGTCGGCGATGTCCATGAGCCCGAGCTGGCAGGTCACGCCATCGACGGCACCGTCGGCGAACGAGGCCAGGCGGGTGGCGTCATCGACGACGTAGCTCACGGGCGCGGCTGGATCGGTGCGCTGGCGGGCCAGGTCGATCATCGCCTCGGCGGAGTCGACGCCGGTAACCGAGGTGGCGCCAGCCTCGACGAGGGCTCTGGTGGCGAGGCCTTGCCCGCACGCCACGTCGAGCACTCGGGCGCCGGTCAGGTCCGGTAGCAGCCTGAGTAGACAGGCAACGGCGGTCTCGTGCGGGCCACTCCTGGCCACGAGCAGCGAGTCGTACCACGAGGCCAGGGCGGACCAGGCCTCCGCCCCCGATGGCCGGTCAGCTCCACCCTCGACCACTACGGACACCTCGGGCACCGAGCCCGGCGTGGCATCGGAGTCCCGTGCGTCCACGCCCGCGATGATGCCAGGTCGGTGGAGCGCCCTCCCCGGGTATTGCGCTGGTGAGCTGAGCGGGACTACCCCGCCCAATGGTATGATGATCGTGTGAAGAGGATGACGGTGAGTCTCCCCGACGAGCTGGCCGAGCGGGTCAAGCGAGCCGCTGGCGGGGAGGGACAAGTCAGCGCATACGTAGCCGCCGCGTTGGCCGACTACCAAGAACGGGTCGGTCTCGATGAGATCCTGGCTGGCTGGCAAGCCGAGACCCCGGTGCCCGAGGAGGTCCGCCGCCAAGTCGGCGTCGAGCTGGACCGGGCGGGCCTCACCGCCTCACCCGGAGGCCGGCAGATAGCCGGGTGAGGGCGCCGCCCACCACCAGGGGGCTTACTTTGGACACCGGCGCCCTTTTGGCCTTGGACCAGCCCAGCAAGGCGCTGTTGATGCAGGCTCGCCTCGATGAGCTGCGGCGCCGGGGTGGGTCGATCTGCGTCCCGGCGGGCGCGGTCGCCCAGGCTTGGCGCAGTCCTCGCCAGGTTCGCTTGGCCCGGCTGCTGGGCGCCTCCGACGTCGACGTGGCGATCATGACCCTCGCCGTGGCCCGCAGCGTCGGGCTGGTCTGCGCGCAGAGCGGCCACAGCGACGTGATCGACGTGCACGTGGTCCTCTGCGCTCGAGGGCGTCATCACGCCGTGGCCACCAGCGACCCCGACGACATCGCCCGGATCGACCCGGCCTTGCCGCTGATCCCGGTGTAGGAGTGTCTGGTCGACACCTACCGCCAGCGACCGGACGTTCGTCTCTCAAGGATCCCTAACCGGTACGCACGCGCGTTCGATCCGACGGGGTCGGCGGGCGTCCCGGAGGGGGTTTGGCTTGCGGGACGACGAGGCGGGATGCCGGAGAGGCTCCCGCTCGCCGCCCAACCTGGTTGTCGACTAGTCGACCCTAAGCGACCTCTACGTGCCACGGCTGCCTGAGGTGCTGCAAGGTTTCTGCCCATTCGCCGTCGTCGGCCCACCGTTCGAGTCGCCCGAGACCACCGAACCGGCTCCTGCTGGATTACCTCTCCGACTGACGAGAGCGACTGCGGGTGGCCTCCTCAGGAGTCCCGGAGCAGCTCGTTCAGCTTGGAGCCTTTGTCCAGCTTCAGCATCACCGCACCGACTACCAGCAAGAAGATCCACGCTCCGACCGAGAAGCCACGCCCGAAGTAGTAGTGAGAGAACGCAAGGTGGCCCGTGAGGGCCGCCTTACTGATGCCCGGGATCGCCACGAATCCCGATACGAAGAACAGCACCAGGTTAAGGACGCTGTAGGCGAGTGTCGGGAGGTACCACATGCGCAGACCGAGCAGGTACACCATCGCGATCAGCACGTAGAGGACCACCTCCCCGTCCAGCCAAAGCGTCACCTCGGGGGACTTGGCCGGAGAGGCAAAGATGTGCGCCGCGGCGTCCACCAGGGCCACGAGTACGAGAACAAAGCGCACCCAGTGGATGTTGCGGACGCGCCGGTCCGGTATGTACCAGCGCTCGCGCTCCCGCCGGAGCGGCCCGGGCAGCAGCCGGGCCAGACGGTCGTCGGGTACCGACGGCGCTAGCGCTTCGGTACGATCTTCCACTGCTTTCTCGGCCATGAACTGCCTGCTCTTTCTGCGTTGGATGGCAGCGACACCATGATCGCAGCCAACCCGACGTCACCGATAGAGGCGGAGGTCCCGAGTTCAGAGTTCGCCATCCCCGCCGTCGACCAGGACCCCCGACCGTCCCCGAGGGTCCCATAGCCGATCGGCTACCGGGCACGCGGCGGGCTTCCGTGTTTTGGATCATCGTCGCTCGGCGTTCTATGCCTCGTAGTGGTAACGGGCCTGTAGGACGATCAACTCCTCGCCGTCAACGAGATACACCAGCCGGTGCTCCTCGTCGATGCGCCGTGACCAGCATCCGGAGAGCACGTGGCGCAACGGTTCCGGCTTGCCAATGCCTACCGTCGGATCGCGCGGAGCATCGTCGACCAGGCGATTGCTCCGCTTCAGGGTGGCCCGGTCATTCGCCTGCCACCAGACGTAGTCCTTCCACCCGCGAGAGGTGAATCAGGGGGAATGGCGGTTCGACGGCAGTTAGTGTCACTCGGGTGAACCTGACGCTGAGTGTTGTCGATGCCTTCACCGACCAGCCATTCACCGGCAATCCAGCCGCCGTAGCTGTCGTGGACCGGTTCCCTGACGACCGCTACATGCAGGCGGTGGCTCGAGAGATGAACCTCTCCGAGACGGCGTTCGTCGTCGCACGTCCCGACGGCAACCACGACCTACGGTGGTTTACCCGGTCACCGGCTCGGCCCACTGCACTCTGGCGATATTTTGGGGCGAGCGGCTCGGAAAAGGTCGCCTTGTTGGTGAACAGGCGTCGGCGCGAGGCGGGCGGGCACGCATGGAGTGCCGCGGCGACCGGGTCCAACTCGGAGGTCAGGCCGTAACAATGGGAAAGTGAGCCTTACCGCCTGACCGGTGCACCGCAAGGGGAACGTTCTACGGGACGGCGCGGACCACCATCGTGACGAACGGACGTACGTGCCGTAGAGGGATCGGTTACCGGGACACCGGGACGAAGTTGCAGGCGATCACTTGTACATCCCGGTAGCTCAAGGTACGCTTTGTACGTGTCCGGTCCTGTGGTGCTGTCCGTATCAAAGGCACGCCAACAGTTGGCGGAGATCATTGATCGTGCCCGCGCCGAGCACACGCCGATCTACCTGGCCCGGCGCGGCCGTCGGGTGGCAGCCGTCATCGACGCCGACGATCTCGACGCCATCCTGGAGCTGGCTGAAGACATGGCAGACATTCGTGCCGCTGAAGCTGCTCGCGCCGAGATGCGAGCCACCGGCGAGACGCCGATCCCCTGGGAGCAGGTCAAGGCCGATCTCGGACTGGCGTGACCTACAGAGTCACCTTGGCGCCATCAGCCGCGCGCCAGCTCCGCAAGTTCGACCCGGATGTGAAGCGACGCCTCCAAGCCGCCAGTGAGCTGCTCGCTATCGATCCCCGGCCACCAGCCGCGACCCGGCTCGTCGGTGGCTCGGGCGAGTGGCGAGTCCGTACCGGCAACTACCGGATCGTGTACGAGATCAACGACAACGAGCTCGTTGTCCTCGTCCTTCGCATGGGCCGCCGCCGCGAGATCTATGACCGATAGCCGATCCGCAAGCGGAGTATTTCTTTGGCGTCGCCGCAGTTTGTCAGGTCAGACTTCGATGGTGGCGACCGCAAGGGTGGGCGTGGCGTGCTGCCGGCGCTCCGGGGACGCAGACCCGTCCGATCTTTATCCCGACGGCGACCCTGGTCCGCTGCAGGCTGGCGAGGGCGTAGTCGACCGCCCTTGGGAGCGAATGGTGTGGTCCGGGCTGACCACCCCTAGCGCCGAGCAGTCCGCCATGGCGAAGCTCACGATGGCAGTCGTCTCTCAGCGGCTCGGCGGCCACCTGCGTACGCCCGAGTTGCCCTCATCAACGGGATCGCCGGCGAACCCCTCGTCCTCGAGGTCGAATTGATCGATCCCTATCTGCCTCTCGACATGAAACCCGCAGCAGCAGCCCGCCTTGCTGAAACGATCCTCAGGTCGTGACCGGACGACCAAGGGTCCAGTGAGCTATCCCGGCGGATGCCGCTGACGGCATCACTGCCAGCGGCGGCCTCCGCCCGTAGGGGGGCAGTACACGAACGTCGTTTTGGAGGGGTCGCTGTTGTGGTAATCCGGTGGGATGGCCAGTTCAAGTGGTGACGGCAACACCCCGCCCCTGAGCTGGGGGTGAGGGGGGTGGCCTGAGGTCCACCGCGTCTGACTCGGCTTCCTGCACCGATCGTTTGATCAACGCACTGCTGTCGAAGTACACCCGCACGTCAGACCCGGTCACCGCGATCAAGCAGATCTGCGCTGGTCACTCCCGGCGGAAGCCTCAGACGGTTGACGACCTTGCGAGCCGGCGCCCGCGGTGGGCAGACGGTTCCCGTGGAGACCAGCAGGCCGAGCTCGCTGCGGGCACTCTCTCCCGTTACGAGACCGAGATGGCGACCGATGGCTTCGCGGATCACTTCTTGCTGCGAACGCCCGGTCCGCTCCGCCTCGCGTCGAACGGCTTCCTCAGCCTCGGGACTCAGTCGAAGGTTCATCGCCACGCGCGGGATGGTACCACTGTGATACCACGTGCGGTACCAACGGGTCGGCTCTTACTTTTACGGCCCCACTGTCCCACACCAGTAGCCACCTTGCCGGCAGCGGAGCACGTGACCTCAGGGCGCGGTTCGTGTTGACCGACTTTGTGGAGGTGAGCGGACACAAGACGAACCGCTACCCCACGATCATCGGCCCACCGGTGAACCTTGGATAGCGATCAGATCCCGGGAAGGACAGAGGACAGCTGACCTGCTCCGTAGTCGAAGACGAGACTGTAGCACCTAGTGCTACGATTAGTTCCATGGCTCGAGACATCACGCAGAGGCAGCTCAGGAACGACAGCGGAGAGATCATGCGGGGATTGGACCGGGGTGAGACCTTTGTCGTCACGCGACATGGCGTGCCAGTTGGGGAGTTGACCCCGCTGAGGCGCCACCGGTTCGTGAGTGCCGACACTGCGATTGCGATGTTCCGGGGCGCACCGAGTGTCGACTTGGCTCGGCTTCGCACCGACCTCGACAGTGTCGCATCGCAGGACCCCAACCCTCGTGCCTGACGCACCGCGGGCCCAGCGCGGGGTCATCGACACTTCCGTAGTCATCGACCTCGAAAAATTGGAGGCAACCCAACTTCCTCTCGAATTGGCCGTCAGCGCGATCACCATGGCGGAACTCGCCGCCGGACCCCATGCCACGGTCGACGCCGAAGAGCGAGCGCGTCGACAGGATCGACTCCAACGAGCGGAGGCAGCGTTCGATCCTCTCCCCTTCGACGGAGAGGCGGCTCGCGCCTACGGGCGGGTCTATGCGGCTCAACTGGCGTCAGGGCGCAAGGCTCGCGGCACCCGCGCCGTCGATCTCTTGATTGCGGCGACGGCCTGTGCCGCTGATCTGCCGATCTACACCCGCAACCCGGACGACTTCCACCATCTCCAGGGGCTGGTCGATGTCATCGCCGTCTGACCGGCCGACTCATCGCCGAGCGGTGCGAGTGGACGAGATTGGGCCGCCTTGGGTCACACAATACAAACCGGGTGCCGACGCTCCGCTCACCAGCCTTCGGCCTGCAATAGCACGGCGATCCTGCCGCAGTGCACGTGGAGACCCATCGTTGGCGATGTGCCGATGTGAGCATTGGCGGGCCGCGCCATCGGCCAGATAGGAGTCGAGGTCGGCCTGGAAGGGGTACGTCAGTGACGTCCGTCAGTGACGTCCAAGGACACCATCCGTGCTTTGGTCTTGTGTTGAATGAGCGCTGGCGCGCTCAGTCGAGGAGCGACTCGACCGACCGTCGACCGATGGGGAAGATCCCCGCGCCGACGGTGGCTGCCAACTCGGCGATCGCCAGTGCGATGATGCTGGCCAGACCAGCGTCGGCCAGAACCGTGGGCCAAACGGGAAGCGGGTTCCCAATCATCGCAACGAGTACGACGGCGATTGCCGAACCCAACAAGTTGCCGGCCAGGGCACCGGCGAGGGTCTGGGTGACGTAGCCGGCGAGCAGACTCCTCGGAGAAGATCCGTAGCCGAGCTGGATAGCCACGGTGCGACGTGACCGGTGGGCCTGGACCCAGATGGCGAGGCCGACCGCAGCCCTCCGAGGAGTATCCCCGGGAAAGCCACATCGTGGGCGAAGGAGCCGACGATGCCGGTCAGCTGGCGACTGGCGGTCAGCACCTGGCCGGCGTCGACGACACGCACGCCGCCGGAGAGTCCGTCCACGGCCAGACTGCGTTCAACTTCGAGCCTGGCCTGGTGGGAGACGGCCCCGATCCGCCCGATCGTTGTCGCTTCGAGGAGGACTGCGACCACCTGGTAGGGATCGGGAGCGAAGTGGATGTCGAGGTAGGCGGCCGGTGGTGCCGGCCCCGACCCCGAAGCCGCGGTCACCCCCGCCAGAGGGAGGGGGAGCCCCGCTATCCAGACGGTCTCGGGCCGGTGGGCAACGACACCGAGCGCGTGGGCTGCCGTCGGGTCGAGGACCACGCTCGGTCGCGAAGTCGCAAGAAAACTTCCCCACTGCATGGTCGTAGCCGTCAAGGTGGCGTAGCTCGGCGTGGTCTCGATGACGGACAACTCGGTCGAGGCCCCCGATCGATCCTCGGCCAGCGCACTGGACTCGGCGACGGGGGCAGAGCCAGCGACGCCACTCATCTGGCGCAGCCCGGCGACGACATCGGGTGGAAAGGTGCTGTAACCGCCACTGGCAGTCGTGCGCAGCACGGTGAGCGTCTGTGGTGCAAGCCGGTTGATCTGGGCATGGACGACGCTGGTGAAGCCCTCACTGCGCAGGAACATGAACGCCACCGATGCCGTCATGACGAGGGCCGCGATCCCAGCGGCGACCATCGCCCCCACGCTCTTGGCGCCTCTCATCGAAGCCGACCATCCTCCAGGACGAGGGTCCGATCGGCGAGGCAGCGGTCGTCGGGGAGATGGCTGACGAGCAGGAGCGACCGCTGTGGTGCACCCCTGCGCCAGCCTTGAATCGCCTCGCGTACCAGGGTCATCGCCTCGGGATCGAGGGAGCGGGTCGGCTCGTCGGCCACCAGCACGTCCGGCTCGCACGCGATGGCCCGCGCCACTGCCGCCCGCTGCGCCTGCCCGCCAGAAAGCGTGCCTGCGGGTTGGCCGATGAGCTCCGCCAAGCCGAGCGTCGTAGAGACGACCATCACCCGGCGAATGGACTCTGCGGGACCGAGACGCAGGGGACGCAAGGCGAGCAGCAGGTTGTCCCGGACCGAGAGGCCCGGGACGAGGAGGATCCGTTGGGAAACGTATCCGACGGCTCTACCGCGGTAGCGATGGGCGATCCGCCAGGGCACCGGAACTCCCCCGACCAGGACGCGCCCCTGATCAGGCCGCTCCCAGAGGGCGGCAAGCCGGCTCAGGGTCGACTTGCCACCCCCCGTTGGTCCCTTGATCAGCACCGACTCGCCACGAGAGAGGATGAAGTCGGTTGCATGTAGGCCAGCGGTGCGCCCGCCGGACTCGTATTTGCGACTGGCTCCTTCCAACGCCAGCCCGACGTCGGTCACGATGGCAAGAGGTACACGGTGGCACCAGGTCGAAGGCCCGAGACCGCGACCTTGCTGGCCGATCTTGCAATGACGGTCACTGCGACCTGCTTGCGGCCCTTCCCCGACTGCACCGAGACGGTGGTCCTCCCGTCATGGTCGGCGATGGCCGACAGCGGCACCACCACCACCTGATGGAGAGTGGGCCCCTCCACCTGCACTTGAAGTGGGACACCTGAAGCAGTGGTCGCTCCGAAGGCCCCGGAGGAAGCGGCATTGCGAGGCACCGAGGCGGTGGCCAGGAAACCTTGAGCCCCCTGGTAGGTGCTGAGGGTTGCCGAGACGTAGAGGATCGAACCAGATGGCACGCCGGGGACGCGGACCCGATCGCCGACAGCCACCTTGGCACCCATCAGCTGGGGCACGAAGATCTGGAAGTCCGCAGTGGAAGACAGAGCAGGCGCCAAGCTAAGGACGGGGGTCCCTACTTGCACCGAGGAACCGCTCGCGACGAGCACGTGGGCGAGCACCCCATTGATCGGGCTGGTCAAGGTGGCGGCAGCGAGCGCGTCGGTTGCCTGCAGGACTTGGTAACCAGCGGCACTTGCTGCCGCTTGCGCCTCTGAGAGCTTTGCGGTGAGGGCGGTCACCGAAGGGTCCGAGGTCGCCGTCTCGTTCGCCGCGGCAAGAGCTGCTTGGGCCTCGTGAAGGTTGTTCTCGGCGGTCGCCACCGATGCCCGAGACGCCGCCAGTTGCTGTTGATAGGGCGCGAGCAGAGCGGAGACCGTGGCGGGGGGCGCCCCCTGGGTGACGGTCTGCTCCGAGGAGAGCGCCGCGGTCGCTTTCGCCTGGGCGGCCTGGGCTGCGGCCAGGCCGGCTTGCGCGGTCGTCACGGTTCGCTGCGCCTGACCGACCGCCTGTTGGTCGCTGGCCTGTTGGGCGGCGACCTCGGCCCTTGCCGCAGCGACCGCGGCGTTGGCCTCGCTCTGGCCGGCTTCCGCCTGGCTCACCGCTGCGGCGAGCGCCGGGGCGGTGATCGTGCCTAACTGCTCGCCGGTATGGACCGCTTGGCCGACCACCGTCACGTCCAAGACGAGTGAACCACTGGCTGTGGCATCGAGATGGACCGACGCAGGCGGCTGGTACCAACCGGTCAGAGTCGCGTCGGGTGTGAGGCTCGCACGACGGGCGACCACGGTCTTGACCGGGTGCCTGGAGATGCCGGCATGACTCCCCACGGTGGCTGTAACGGCTACCGCCATCGCCGCCACACCGAGGCTCGCAGTGCCGATGAGCACGGAGCGTCTCACGCGTCACCCTGGAGCACATCGAGGATGCGCTGGACCGCGGGCCGGGTGGTCTGCCACATCGTGTAGTGCTGGTAGAGGGCGACGGACGCGCTGGTCAGATACCCCATGAACGTGAGCAGACCGAGCAGCTCAGGCAGGCCGGCGAGTCCGGGGTGCTGGCTGGCGCCGAAGGCGATCACCGCGATCAGCCCAAGTGTGGGCATCTGGCTCACCGCTGCCCGCACCGGCAGTGACCAGATGGCTTGGTTGTAGGAGGTCTGCACCAGCTCAGGCCAGCTTTCGAAGCCGCCGTCATGGGATGCCCACGCCTTCGACACCTCGTTGCTGAGCGAGGACGCCCGGAGCCGCAGGCGGTAGGTAAGACCGCGCATGCGGGACACGAACGGGGTGATGACCGCCCCAATGACCGCGATCAGCCCGATCAGGAAGACCACCAACTGTAGTAGTCACCCACCGTGTAAAACCCACGGTCCAACCGATCGAAGGCGTCAGCCAACTGCCCACCGAGGCGGAGTGACTGACGCCGCTGTGCGAGCGCGGCAAGCCAGGTGGTGGCGACAGCAAGGATGCCGCTCACGACCACAAAGGCCGCTGCCAGCACAATGAGCCTCGAAGGCCTAGTCAGCAGGTACGGCACCGAGGCCGAAAAGCCCGTGCTCGCAGCTCCGGCCAGCACCCCCATGGCCAAGACGCCGTAGCCGTAAAGGAGCGACCTGCCGGACGAGAACACCAGCCCGAACGCGGCGAACAGCGAGTCGGCCGCCCCCTCGGGCACGAACGCCGCACGCTCAGCGAGGCCGCCGGCGTCTTGCTCACGTGGTCGCAAGACCACCGCGATACCGTCCCAGTCGGACAGGAAGTCCTCGATGGAGATGCTGGTGAGGCCAGCCGCCGGATCACCGAGGAGCACCCGCCCACGGCGTTCGTCCACGGTCCACACCGTGACGTAGTGACGAAGCCTCGGCAGGTACGCGACAAAGGGCAGCAGCTCAGATGGCACGAGCCCGGTAGGGACTCTGCCTACCTCGACCTCGAACAGATCAGTCAAGCCCTCGACAAACGCCATGATCGTCGTGCCGCGCAACGGGTCGGTGCGCAGCCGATCCCGTAGCCGGCGGATGGTCACGGGCGTGGGCCGCGACAGTCATGGAAGGCGCTATATACCTTTCTCACGGCACAGTGACGAGACACACTGGCCCACGCACCTTGCTGGCACGACGATCACGATTCCGCACTCGGAACCGATATGAGACGCCCAGCTCGGCGACATAACAGACTTGTCACTATCGCAGTCGCAATGAGCGAGATGACACCGACACACCAGGCCGTCACTGCGACAATATTCTCATACGATGATCCCATTAGGCGCAACAAGCTGAGTGATGCCAGCAAACTCACGCTATTCATGACGATCTGCTTAGGAAGTTTCCTCCGCCCACGGCTGATCGATAACATACATTGATCCACCTCGTTTACCGACAACTCATCAACATGTAGACGTCCAGTCGATAGCTGCAGAATCTGCGGCATCCATTTCCACCCGCTCGAACGTTTCAATCGTGTCACATAATGATCGTCCGACCGATCCACCGCTACACGCGTCAACAATAAGAGCAAGAGAGCGAGCTCTGCAGGTGCGATCCACGGTGACCGATGCACGAATGCTCTCAATACACTCGCGTTCAGTGGAAACGACAATAACCCCGAAAACGTAATAGAGAACTCGACCGTGATCACCCAGTCCAAGTGCTCGGCTAGCCGGAACATTCGGCGTCGAACTGCAATAATCACAATAGACCGCGGCTATCGAATATTGAGGTGTCCGAGCCCGTTACCGATATAAATACGATGGGTCACCAACCCGAAGATAGTCGACTCCGGCAGCACTAACGAACAGGACTTCACACATTCGACGCATGAATTGCGACATTGACCTGCCCATGTGATCGGAACGACAAGAAGCTATCGGTCCGCCACTGACAGTATCAACGCAAGATGCCGCCGATGCCGTGGGCCAGTTCGAGCGACCACTGCACGGTCCGTCTACGTGAGTAGGCCGGATAGGCAAACGATACGTCGGCAATAGCTATCCCCTAGAGCCCAGAAGTCATCATCACCACGTGGTGATCGACATGATCGGTACGGTACAACGCAATTGTCCTTCATTTTCTCTGGGCTGTGAACGGCTCAGAGCGACATATAGTGGTCTTGCAATAGACAGCCGGTGGGCCATCTTGGTCCCGCTGGGCGACCCACCAACGAGATCTTGCACTCCAGCCTCCACGAACTCCTTACATTTCGACCCTGGAGCAGGTCCCAGTACTGAGATGGAGAGCCCTTTTTGCAATGTGCCCGCTTGCAGTTCTTCACCTGACCAGACTGTCGCCACGCAGATCAATGTCAACGTGCCCCGTCGCAGGCTCAAGACCTGCAAGCCCGGTCGCAACGGGGAGAGCCGCGGTGAACGAAGTGCCAGACAGGACTTCTTGAGCGGCGACCCACTGCCATGGTCAGGCCGATGAGCATGCAGAACACAGAGCTGCCTAGGCCACCCGCAGGGCATGGCCTTGACAGCTCTGTGACACGCCTTCCGCCAGTCCATCGTGATGCCGTCGTCAGAGCACTGGTCAAGGCCCACCCTCGACTGCACCTCGCAACCGCTGTGATTAGGACTACCCACAGAGAACCCGGAAGCGCCTTCTCGCGAAACAGGTCCCACTACGGCGCGGTCCGCTAGAATAGCAAGAACGCTCCCCACACTGCAGAACCTGCCCCCCCGCCCAACGAGACCGGGCCGAGCCACGCCGGAGAGTCACTCCAAAAGTAGTCCACAGCACCTCCAACTGCGCTGGCTTCACCGAGTCCCCAGTCTGCAACGTCTTCCCACCAGCTGCCACCATCCATCTCAAGCTCTTGTGCCGTCAGTGGGGTCAGTACATCATCAAGTTCATGCATAGTCGAGTCCTGTAGCAATGTAGGTGAATCCCACCCGATTGTGTCCCGTGATGCCAACAGTGTCGTCATGTTGAGGTGTTCCCTTACGCTCGGTACATGCTGACAACGCGGCTAACGTACCCTGACCCCCCCCGCCGTTGTCAAGCATCTATTGAAATAATTAAAGAAAGGCCAGTAACCGCGCTGCTTCGGGCCTTATCGGCAGTAGTCACCGAGTCAAGCTTGGGAGGGAGAAGGTCTCGTACCATAAAGCGGCCTCTTTGGATAAACGCCTACGCGGCTGCTTCACAGGCCCGGCACGGTGACAGCGCTGCGGCTGTCTCCTCAGTGCGCAGTGGTACTCAGCAGTGGTCTAGTCTGCTAAGTGAGACGACCCTACTGAACGCGTCATCCGAGAGATTAGAACATGAATTTGTCTCTTTGTTGCTTGCCGAAGACGACCTGCTCGCCTCAGGGTGCCACAAGCTCTGGAAACAGATTGAGACGTTGAAGAATGCACCACTCACCCTGGAGACTGCCGAGCAGTTAGGTCAGGCAGAGATGGCATGGAGAGAGAGTTGGACAGCGGTGCTGCAGAGTTCCTAAGCAGAGTTCCTAAGCAGAGTTCCTAAAGGGGTGACCGACACCGAGCTGACCAGCGACGCCGAGACCTCGACGATCGCCGAGGACACCTACCGCTGCCTCGAAGCGGAGCACGAGATCGTGACCAGCCTCGGTGCCTTGCGCCGCGCCGCTGGACTGAGCCAGGCCGAGTTACTGAACGGTGGGGACATGGACAGCCACACCTCTCCAAGGTCGAGCGGGAGCCCGCCAGCGTCGAGCTGGGCATCCTGACCGGGTACCTCCGGCGCCCTTGGGCGGACGACTCACGATCACCGTCGAGGCCGGCAACCACGTGTACCACGAGGACCTCGTCGCCGGCTCCTGACCCCCCCGCTTTTCGCACCGGCAATGAAGTGTGCGATGAAGGATCCGCTACTGCGACGCTCGGATGTCCTTCATCCGTCGGCAGAGCCGAAGAGGGTGGTCGGGGACCGCGACGAAGCCATGATGGGCGTAGAAGCGGGCTGCGGCCTCGTCGATGGTATCCACCACGACGAGGCGGGCGGCAGCGGCTTCTCCGGCAGCCACAGCCTTTCGCAGCGCCTCGGCGAGGAGTAGGGCACCGCGTCCCTGGCCGTGATCGCGAGCGTCGACGGCCAGTCGGGCGAGCAGGACCATCCCGACGGGGTAACCCGGCAGGCCGCGTACCAGCGCCGGGGGTGCCTCGGCTCGCTGGACGGAGCCCATGGTGAGGCTGAAGTAGCCGGCGACGCGTCCCGCGTCGACCAGCACGAAGGTGCGAGCCATGTCCATCTGCTGGGAGGCGAGGGCATGGGCCTGCAGCCAGCGGTCGAGGATCTCGTTGCCGGAATGAAACTCGCCGAGCTGATGATGGGGGCCGAGCCGCTCGAGGCGGCGACCGCTCACGTCTCGAGCAGCTTCGGGTGGCTGCGAAACAGCTCGACCAGCTCGGGAACGGGCTCCTCCGGCTTGTCCAACTCGGCGATGAAACGATCGAAGGCCTCGTTCGACAGCACAAGGTCTCGGTGAGCGTCGATCACACTGCTCGCCTGCGCGGTCACCGTGTCGAGCACGAAAGCGGTCACCGTCGTGCCCTCAAGGTCTGCGGCGTGGCGGATAAGCGCTTCTTGCTCAGGGGTCACCCGCATCTCTAGGCGGTGACGCTTCGAGGGGCGGATAGCGGCGTTGCTCATGGTGGAAAGTCTACCGCGTCCGGACAACGTCCGGACGGCGAGACCGGCGCGCTGCCCCAGATGGCGAGTGCCGGCGGCGGTGCTCCCTCAAGGATCGGCAACTGCGACGGGCGTCTACGTGTGGCAACCAGAGGGGCGAAGCCGGTCGAGGATTGGGTGGTGCCGTGCACGAGCACGATGTCGGACACTCGCCGAGGTTACGCCGGCGAGGCGAGCCCCGGCCACGGGTTGTGTTGGACATAACCGGTTTGGTCTGACAGCATGGTAGAGGTGGAGATCCGGTTCACTCAGTCGGCACGACGACACCGGATCGGCCGAAGCTCCGTCCGCTTCGTCATGTCCAACGCCAGCCCGACCGGCACGACCACTTCGAGAGGCGTCTCCGGATGGCGTTGGGTTAGCGACGACGAACGAGGTCGCCAGCTCGAAGTGATCGCCGTGGAGGTCCAAGGCGACTAAGACGCCGAGCCAGTCCTGCTCGTGATCCACGTCACGCCCACCCACTACCCCAAGGAGCCGACATGACCAAGCGCCGCACACCGATGGTCACCACCGAGACGCCGATCGGGCCGGATGTCGACCTCGAACGAGAAGACGTCCGCTTGGCGGACGGCACCCGCCTCACCCAGAAGGTGGCCGAGGCCATCGTCGAAGAGGTACGCCGAAGCGGTGGCCGCCCTTCTCTCTCGGGCGCCCCCGCCCGATCCCCACAGATCGCCTTCAGAGTCTCACCCGAGGTCCGCGACCGGGCGGAGCGAGCAGCAGCGGACGAGGGCAAGACCGTCTCTCAACTCGCCCGTGAGGCACTCGAAGCGCGCCTGCACACCGCCTCTTGAGCTGTCCGTAACCCGATCGCTATTTGAGGATCAGCTGGCGTGGCGCCGGATGTACTCGTCGAGTGCCTCACGGCTGATGTCCGCAAGACGGCGGCCCTGGGCTGACGCGATCTCTTCGAGTGCGGCACGGGCAGCGCGAGAGACGCGCACGGTCATGACCGGGGTTCGTTCCCGCTCGCCGCTGACCGAAGGTCGGCCGGGGTAACGGCGGTGGACTCGTTCAACGATCTCGTCGACCTTAGCTTCGGTCAGGCGGCTCCCGTCGGGGAGCCTGATGTCCTCGGCCTCGAGGTCGACGTCAGGGTCGGTCCGGGTGGTGGGCTTGCGGGAAGTCATCCGTTCCTCCGATAGTGAGTGGGCATCACGTGGACCACGAGGCGACAGTCCGGCCGTTCGATGGCGATGATCTCCAACTCCCGGCAGCGCTCATCGTTCCCAACCCACCTGACGATCACGGCCTGGGTGACGTCGTCGGTCTCGATAGTGGGAGTGACCGTCTCGATGACGTGACGAGCGGTCGCACGACCAATCCGGTGCTTTCGGCTTCCGCGGGTAAACCGGACCGGCCTCGCTTCCACCCGCTTATTGTGTCATACACTACAAAGTAGTGCAATACACAAACCTAGCCGCTGAAGGAACGGCTTACGGGATGGCGGCGGCCACCATGGTGACGAACGCATGTACGTGTCGGAAGGGGATCCGCTTGTGGGAAGCGGATCGTCAAGCGGAGATGAGCACCATGGAATCGGGGGCAACGTCAAGGCGAAGGTTGATGCCCAGCTTGCGCGATAGCGTGGCCAGCGTGGCCAGCGACGGCTCGTGGTCGCCGCTCTCCAGGCGGGCAACAGCAGGCTGCTTCATGGCCAGCTGGCGAGCGAGAGCGGTCTGGGTCAGCCCGTGGTCTACCCGGTACTGGATGACCAAGATGGCGAGCTGATTGGCCACAGCCGTGCGCTCCAGCTCTGCGGCGACTTCTGGGTCCCTCCGGTCCTCGGCCACCAGCTGTTCCCCGGTCTTCAACTCCGATAGCTTCGTCATCTCTTCGGACCCTCCATCTCGGCCAGCCGAGCCTCCGCCCGGCGGCATGCAGCCACGAACCCTCGCGGATCGACCTCCGCCTCCGGACCGACGGCGGCCACGACGAAATCGTCGCCCACCTGGCGGTACAGCGCTCGCCACGGGCTGCGCCCGCCGCGAGGACGAACCTCTCAAAGCCGGTCGGCGACCCTTACAGCGCTGCTGTGCGGGTACGGCCAAGCTGGCCCGAACACGGCCAGCTTGGCCTCGGCGTTGATGAGCGCAGCCTTCTCTCCCGACCCAGTGCGTTCCGTTCGTCCTCGGCTCCGTCCAGTTAGCGGTAGGTCCACACCGCACGGTACTATAACATCGATGTTATCAGGCTCCGGGGCTGACGCACAAGCCGATCCGGCAACGGGAACGCCGCTGCCGGTCGTTGATCGGCCTCGAGGTGTTCCGGAGCGGGTTCGTCTTACGATGACGCCGGGGATGTGCGGCCCCGCCGGTGCATCTCCCTGCCCCGGTCGGTAGGAGGTTTTCACCTCAAGGTCTGCTGAGGTGTTTGGCGATGACCTCGGCCGGTCCGAGGCTTCGGAGTCCGCTTGGCTGGTCGGCCTGGTCGGCGGCGACTAGCCCGGCGCCGGCCGCGCGCACCAGCTGTGCGTTGCAGGGTTGGTCGGCGAAAAGCGGGCAGATCGCGAGCGGCACGCCGGCAGCGAGCGCGCCGAAGGTCGTGCCGGACCCGCCATGGCAAACCACGGCCGCAGCGTGGCCGAACACGTCAGCCTGCGAGACCCACTTCTCGACGTGGGTGTTGGCCGGTATCGGGCCGAGATGGTCGGTGTCGACGGCGCGGCCGACGGTCGGCAGTACACGCGCCGATAGAACAGAGACGGCATCGAGCGCGCTGCGATAGACGCCGGCGGCTTCCCGAAGATAGCCGATCACGCTGCCAAAGGTCACGTATACGAGCGGACGCTCGTCGCCCGGCCACCACCCGGGCAGGTCCTTGACTGCGGGAACTGGCGTGTGGAACCTCAAGGTGATAGGCCACGGGGACGCGTCAAGGGAGGCGGGGAACGAGGTGAGGTAGGGCGCAGCGCCGATCGCCTTGGCGACCCCGGGGCCATGTCGCTCGATGATCGGGGTCACCATGTCCAACACGCCTCGCTCGATGGAAGACACCGAGATGCCGACCTCCGCCTGGGTGATCCTGGCCTCGTGAGCGGCGACGGCAGAGGCGTACTCGCACGGCTCTCGGACGACAAGGTCAGGCCGCCACTCGCTGCATGCGGCGCGGGCAACTCCGAGCATGGCTTGGGTGGCACGTTCGGCGAACAGCTCACGGTCGATCAGACCACGGTCCGACTCCGGACCCCCGGCGCGTAGCTGTGCCCAGACCTTGTCAACGACGGCTTTCGACGGCTGGTGACCCACCCGGTAGGCTAGGCCCGTGCGCACGGCCTCGGCCGCGAGAGACGGGGGGACGAGCAGCAGGGTGTCGTGACCCAGCCGGCGACACGCCTGAGCCACGGCCACTACTGCTGTGAGGTGACCGGCCCCACCGAGCAATGAGGCCAACAGGACGCGCGCCGTGCAAATCTAGACCGGACGGCCAGACCTCTTCGCGGCCATTGACCTTCCCCGCGTACCGATCGACAACTGCGACTCTTGCCGATGACCCGGGCGCTATCCTCGAACCCATGGCCGCCGTCGATCTAGACCACCCGCCCGAGGGCGTCGTGATCCTGCCGGAGCCCAGGGGCACCCCGGGGCAGCTCGACCCTCAAGCATGGGTTAACAGTGTGCGTCGTTCGACCCCTCGCCACTTAAAGCAGGGGGTCGCTGAACATCTGGCCGTAGCTCGCGAACTCGGCGAGGTCTGAACTGCCGGTCGTCGTCCTCGATGGCTCGGCCGCCGTCGAGATAGCACTATGGACCGACGACGGAAGCATCCTCAGCACCCACGTCCTCAATGCCGAGGAGGTCGTCGTTCCCGACCACTTCCACGTCGAGGGCGTCGCTGCTCTACGGCGCATGGAGCTGCGAGGGGAGCTGACAGCGGCGGATGCCCACGAAGCGCTCCGTCAACTGCTTGCGTTGCAGGTCCGGCGGGTGAGCACCCTGCCGCTCCTGCCAGAAGCGTGGACAATGAGGCACAACGTCACGGTGGCCGATGCCCCCTACGTGATCATCGCCCGCCGTCTCGGGGTCGCACTCGTGACCGGCGACAACCGCCTTGCCCGCGCTCCGGGGCTCGATGTCGAGGTGATCACTTCCTCGTCGCCATCTCGCTGAGCGCTTGATGAGCGGACAGCTGTAGCGGCGCGCTGGCGACAGCTCGGGAACCAGCCCGCGCTGCCTGACGGACTGAGCGATGATGGGACAGTGCCGATGAGTGAGGCCTTGGTGGTGAGTCGTGGAAATGTTCGGCTGGCCGGGGAACGCTGGCCCGGGTCTGGCCCTACCGTGGTGATGCTGCACGCGGGGATGACGGACCGACGGAGCTGGCAGGCCGTGACCGCTGGCCTTGACGGGCGAGCGACCGTCATCGCCTACGACCGACGCGGCTTCGGCGAGACGGCCCCTTGACCGAAGCGCTCTCTCACGTCGAGGACCTCCTCGCCGTGCTCGACGAGGTCACGGACGGTACCGCATGGTTGGTGGGAAGCTCCGCCGGCGGCGGCGTGGCCCTCGACGCTGCGATCGCCGCGCCCGAGCGGGTGGCCGGCTTGGTGTTGCTTGCCCCGGCGATCAGTGGCGCTCCCGAACCGGAGTTGGACGCCGACACCGCACGCTTTGACCGCCTCCTCGACCAGGCCATCGAGGCCGGCGACTTGGACGAGCAGAATCGCCTCGAGACCTGGCTGTGGCTCGACGGCCCGGCCCAGCCCGAGGGGAGGGTCAGCGGACCAGCCCGCAGCCTCCTGCTGGACATGAACAGGCTCCGCCTTGGCAACGCGGTTCCAGAAGACGCGGGAGCCAGTGGCACCGACGCTTGAAGCCAGCTTCACCGCGTGAACACTCCGGCCACCGTGGCCTGCGGGGACCTCGATGTCAGCTTCCTGGTTGCACGCAGTCGCGAGCTGGCCGATCGCTTACCCTATGGGCGTCATCAGCTCCTCCCCAGCATGGCCCACCTGCCGCAGCTCGAGAACCCCGCCGCCGTTGCCGGCGTGATCACCGACGTCATCGCCGGCTGACGCCTGCAATCCCACAAGCCTAACGGCTTACGGGACGGCGGGGACCACCATCTCGACGAACGCCCGTTCATACCGGTGAACGATCGACTACCGGTTCAACAGGTTGGCTCACCTGTGGCGGGCGACGTGGTCTGCGGCCATGAGCATCTGGCGTCCGATCGGCTGTAGGTCGACGGAGGTGAGGAGCAACCCGGTCGAGACGCGTTCGACCACACCCCACTCCCAGATGGCGGTCTGGCACCAAAATTTTGAGCACCGCGGTCGTTCCACCGCCGAGAGCGGCTTCAATGAACAGCGCTTCGGTGGCGTCGTCTAAGACCCGGCCGAGCGCCAGCGACCACGCCTGTGCCAGGCCGGCCACCAGCTCGGGCAGCCCAGCAAGCCACTGCCCGTCGCCGGCAGCGAACGCCTTGTTGCGAACCACGGGCGGTACCTCGGGCACTCCTCCACAATGCCGGGCCCCGATGGGGGCGCGAGCCGCCGGTCGGGATGCGGTGCGGCTCAGCTCCAGCCGAGAGCTCTCCCGACGTGGCCACTGACGGATCCACTTACAGGGGTGAAGCCACTGGCACCATTAGCCGGCGTGTGGCACACTATGTCCATGGATGCCACGGTAGTGCTCGGTCAGCAGGGACGACTCGTCATCCCAGCGGATGTCCGTAGTGCGCTTGGGCTCGCCCCCGGGGACCGGCTCCACCTCCATGTCGCTGGGCAGCGACTCGTGCTCACACGCCAGCAGGACGCGGTTGGCGAGCTACGAGGATTGGCTTCCGCGGTCCCTGAGGAACGCTCGCTCGTCGACGAGTTGCTGGCTGAGCGCCGGCTGGCCGCAACGGCCGAGTGACGGTCTTGGACGCCTCGGCGCTCCTGGCCCTCATCCACAACGAACCTGGCGCCGGCCTGGTCGCCTCCGAGCTTGCTACGAGCTCGCTCGGGACCGCCAACCTCGCTGAGGTCATCGGCAAGCTCGTCGATGCCGACATTGACGTCAGGAGAGTCCGTGAGTTGCTCGCCGCTGCGGGCGTCACGATCGAGCCCGTCTCCGAAGCCGATGCAGAGCTCGCGGGCGCAATGCGGTCACTGGCCGGTGGACAGTCGCTCTCGCTCGGCGACCGTTGCTGCTTGGCCCTTGCGGTGCGCAGCACGCCAGCCGAGGTCCTGACGGCCGACCGGGCATGGGCGAGCCTTGAGCTGCCCGTACGAGTCCGATTGATCCGATAGAGGATCGGCCACTGGGACACCGGTCCCAGCAGGCTCGCGCTCCCTACCGTGGTAGGTCACACCGTGGTAGTATGGGAATATGAAGGTTGACAAGCTGAGCGTTTCATTCGAGCCAGAACTCGGCGACGCCGTACGAGCTGCTGCTCGACAGCAGGGCGCCGGCCTCTCGCGGTGGCTGGCGGACGCGGCAGCAGCCAAGCTCCGCAGCGAAGCTCTGGCTGAGTTCCTCGACGCTTGGGAAGCCGAGCACGGGCCGCTGACAGCCGACGAATTGGCCACTGCCGCAGCTGAGCTGGCGCTGCCGTCGCCTGCCAGCACCGAACCGGCGGCGTGAGCGCACTTGTGCTCGACGCCGGCGCGTTCGTGGCCGTGGATCGCGGAGATCGAGCGATGATGGCGCGCCTACGTGTGGCTCAGAACGCCGGACTGGAGCTACGCACCACTGGCGTCGTGGTCACCCAGGTGTGGCGCGACCCGGCCGGACGACAGGCGAATCTTGCCCACCTGCTCAAGTCCGTCGACATCAAGGCCGTCGACGACCACTTGGGCCGAGAGGCGGGCGTCCTGCTCGGTCAAGCCGGCATGACCGACGCTGCAGACGCGAGCGTGGTGGCCGTGGCCGCAACAGGAGATAGCGTCCTGACCAGCGACCCCGGTGACATCCTCCCGCTCGTCGTGGCCTCCGGCCGGTCGATACCCGTCATCCCGTGCTGAGCAGTGCGTCCGCAGATCGATCCTCGACGCACCACCACCGAGGCGATAGGCCACGATGTGGTGATGGAAGTGATCTTGCACGACGATGACCTTCTTGACCGCCTGGCGGCCGGCGATGCGGTGCGATGGTCGGGCGAGGCCGTCGATGCCCACCATCGCGGCGAGCTGGTGGCGCCGCCCCGGGCTCACGCGGACTTTGGCGACGACGGCTCGGCCTTCACGGCCGGACGGCTGCGTGGCTCGTGGTTCGGGTACCGCTCCTAGGACACCTTCCCGTCCGAGCCCGGTGCCCAGGTCGTCGTCGTCCACGACAAGGCGTCGGGGCGGGTACGGGCGGTCGCCATCGGCAACGAGCTCGGCCCTCGACGCACCGGGGCCATCGGAGCGGTAGCCGCCGACGCCCTCGCTCCCTCCCATGCCGGCGTAGTCGCCATCATCGGCTCCGGCACCCAGGCCTACACCCAACTGTGGGCGCTCGCCGCCGTTCGGGACCTACGCGAAGTCCGGGTGTACTCCAGGGACCCGGCCCGCCGGGCGGCGTTCGCCAAGCGGGTGGCTCCTCTGGTGGATGCTTCTTGCCGCCCTGCTCCACACGCCCGAGCCGCTATCGAGGGGGCGCAGATCGTGATCCTCGCCACCAACAGCTCCACGCCCGCGATCGACGCCTCCTGGATTGGACCAGGAACCTACGTCACCACGCTCGGGCCCAAGCAGCAAGGTCGGGCAGAGTTCGGCCCCGATCTCCCCGAAGCCGCCTACCTGCTCGCCACCGACTCCCCCGAGCAGATCACCGCCGTGTACCGTGACCTGTGTCGATGCCTGGCCGAAGACCGCGCCTTCGCGTAGCGTGCCGCCCAAGCTCATCCGTATCCGGCCCACGGCCGCCCCGCCCTGTGGACGCCGCCGATGAGTCCGCCTGTTCGCCGCGCGGGCGATTCGGCCTCATCCCTCGCTACGCACGAACTGCTCATACAGCCGTGCGTACTTCCCGTCGGCCGCCAACAATTCGCGGTGCGTGCCGCGCTCGACGATCCGGCCCTCGTCGATCACGAGGATCGTATCCGCGCGCAGGATCGTACTCAGGCGATGCGCGACGATAAACGTCGTCCGGCCCTCGAGCAGCTTTTCCAGGGAACGCTGCACGAGCAACTCCGTTACCGTATCCACGCTGCTGGTGGCCTCGTCCAGCATGAGGATCCGCGGATCGGCCAGGAACGCCCGCGTGAAGCAGATGAGCTGCCGCTGGCCGAACGACATGTTCGCCCCGCGCTCGCCGACCTCGGTCTGGAAGCCGTTCTGCAGCGATTGGATCACCTCGTACGAGCCGATAGCGCGGGCGGCCCGGATGACCTCTTCGTCGCTCGCCTCCGGCCGCGGGTAGCGGATGTTGTCCATGACCGTTCCGGTGAACAGGTAGTTGACCTGCAGCACGAGGCCCATCTGCCGGTGGAGCGACTCGCCGGTGACGTAGCGGATGTCGTGGCCGTCCACAAGGATGCGGCCCGCCTGCGGCTGATAGAACCGCGCGAGCAGCGCGATGATGCTGCTCTTGCCGCTGCCCGTCGCCCCGACCATCGCGATCATCTCGCCGGGATGGCCCTCGAACGTGATATCGTGCAGCACCGGCCGATCCGGCTTGTATCCGAACGTGACGTGCTCAAACTTCACATGGCCGGCAATCGGCGGCAGCGGCCTGGCTCCGGGCAGATCGCGGACGTCGGGTTTCGTGTCGAGGAGGTTGAAGATCCGCTCGGCGCCGGCCATGGCCATCATGAGCTGGCTGTAGAAGTTCCCGAAGTTGACGATCGGCCCCATGAACCAGTCCCAGTACAGGAAGGCCGTTACCACCGAGCCGACTCCCCTCGCCATGGGGATGCCCCCGCCGGCCACCAGGTACCCGCCGTAGAGCAGGATGATGACCTTGCCCATCAGGCCGATGAAGTGGAGCAGCGGCTGATAGAGGCCGTTGATCCGGGCCGCGCTCACGTTGTTCGCCGTGTTGATCTCCTGCAGCGTATCGAACACGCTCAGGTTCCGCGCCTGCCGGTGGAAAGCGGTGACCACTCGAACCCCGCTGATATTCTCCGCAAGGTTCGTCGAGACGCGGGTGTAGCCCTCGCGGACGATCTGCTGGGCGCGGCCGGCCTTCGTGCGGTACACACGGTTCACGGCGAACAGGATCGGCCCGAGCCAGGCGACCGAGGCGAACAGCCGCGGCTCCGTCTTGAGCAGCATCGCCGCCGCCACGCACATCATCAGCGTGTTCTTGACGACCGTGTCGATGCCCCAGACGTTCACCTCGCGGAGGCTGTTCACGTCGCTCGTGCATCGGCTGATGATCCGGCCGAGCTTTGTGCGGTCGTAGTAGCTCATCGAAAGCGACTGAAGATGCGAGAACAGCCGGCGCCGGATATCGAACTGCACGCGTTCGCCGGCGTCCACCATGATGAGAATCGTCTTGCGATGAATGAGAATCGCGACTCCGAGCACGCACGCCCACAGACCCACGAGTTGCGCCACGTGTCCGATTGCCCGCGCCTCCGTCGGCATCGGGGAGAGCGTCCCGCGGGCGTATCCGGTTGCCCAGTTGACGATCGCGCCCATGAAGAGCGGGCCCTGCATCTCGAGCACGACCATGACCATGCCCAGCGCGATGCCCAGGGCGTAGCGGCGCCGGTACGGCCGCAGGAAGCCGAACAGCCGGCGGATCAATGACCAGTCGATGGGCCGATAGCGCGGTTCGTCCTCTTCTGCGGCGGGAGTGCGCACGACCGCTGCCGCCTCCGGGGGCGCCTTCTTCTTCAGACGGATTGTTGCTGTTGCCGCCACCGGCCGCTCACCTCGCCTGTCGTTGCTCCGCGTTCCCCGTCGTCTTCGGGTTGCCGGCGGCTGCAGACGGCGCGGCCGCCTCGCACGCCTCGCGCAGCCGGTTTCGG
>Ga0078972_1006546_pt1 | contig 27395 bp, 26 predicted proteins | sample YelNatPaOPGAMG01_FD_67568 | JGI IMG/M metagenome (GOLD analysis project Ga0078972, IMG submission 67568) | Hot spring thermophilic microbial communities from Obsidian Pool, Yellowstone National Park, USA - OP-RAMG-01 (SPADES assembly) (version 2) | ecosystem: Environmental > Aquatic > Thermal...
CCGCCGGCGCACCCGTGGAGGGTGGAGGGACCGCTTATTCTAGGCAAGGCTGGGTCTGGCGCCCGAAGGGCGGCGGAGGGCCTGTGGACGGAGCGCGGCCACGCTGGCGTGGACGCGCCCGGACCAGGCTCCCATCGCCGCGCCAAAGGCGCGGCTGAGACCCAGCCGTGGTTCGAAGCCGGCAGGGCAGTCTATTTTGGACAGGCATGAAGATCCATAGGGATTTGCACTGCCATTTCGCCTTCCATCGCGGGATTGGGGCCACCCTGCTTGCATTCTCCGCCTACAGGAGTATGATATTCAGCGCAGCCGGTAATGACCAGCACGATGCCGAAGTAGGGGTTCCTGGGTTTGGAAGTCGGCGTGTTCAGGAGGAGGTGCGGCAATGAAAAAACTGGTGTTCTTGGTTGCCCTAGCGGCTATGGCTTGTCTGCTGGTGGTTTGGGCCCAGCCGCCGTGGAACCCGGGGGACGATCTCGGCGCCCGCGTGCGCCAGGAGATCGAGGAGATGCGGGCCCAGATCAAAGCCAACGGCTGGAACTTTACGGTGGGCCCCAACGCTGCCATGCAGTACGATCTCAGCCAATTGACCGGGTTCCGGCCGGAGCTGGAGCCCAGCTCGTTCCGCTATCACAACGCCGGGCAGCCGGGATATCCCGAAATCAAACCCATGATCACGCTCCCTGCCGCTTATGTGGGCTGGTGCAGCACCGTCAAGAATCAGGGAAGCTGCGGCAGCTGCTGGGCCTTCTCCACCATCGGCAACCTGGAGGGAGCCGTCCTTAAAAAGAACGGCGCTCCAGAGGCTTACGTGGCCACCAATGGGACGATCTCGGTGAGCGGGAGCGTGCCCGACCTATCCGAGCAGCAGCTTGTCTCCTGCAACCCCTGGGGATGGGGCTGCAATGGAGGCAACATCGCCTACGACATGCTCATGCCGTCTAACGTGGGTTCCGCGGGATACTTCCCGGGCGCCATGACCGAGACCTGTTTCCCCTATGTTGCATCCAATGCCACATGTTCCTATTGCCCCTCTCCCACCTATACGGCCGTCACGAACTGGGCTTTCCTGACCAGCGGCACTACCACCCCCACCGTCAGCGCCATCAAGACCGCCATCTACAATTACGGCAGCGTCTCCGCCTATGTCTATGCGGACCGCTTCTTCCAGGCTTACACGGGCGGCGTGTTCACCAGCAGCAAGAAATACAAATCCACCAACCACGCCATCGTCCTTGTGGGGTGGGACGACAGCAAGGGTGCTTGGCTTCTGAAGAACTCCTGGGGACCGAACTGGGGCATTGGAGGATTCATGTGGATTCAGTACGGCGTCTGTAACGTCGGACAAGGGGCCGCCTGGGTCACGGATTGAGGCCGGTCCATTCTCCGGCTTAAACTGGCCAGCTCCAAACACCGAGCCCCCGCTGAAAAACGGGGGCTTCGGTGTTTACGTCTCTCGGACAATAAAGCAAGACCAGAGCTTCCAGGGGTCTCTCCTCCCCCAATTCCGCGATCGAATGGTCCCTCCTTCGGCGGTGCAGGCCGCGTAAGGGGGGAAGGCTTTTTCCCCGATCGGGGAGGGCCTTCTCTTTCGCGTTCCGCTGGCGAAGCCAGACGGAACGCTCGGCTTGCCTTTCGGGTCTTTCGCGTTCCGCTGGCGAAGCCGGACGGAGCGCTCGGTTTGCCTTTCCGGTCCCTCCCCGCTGCGCGCTCAGGCCCGCACAGCCTTACCCCATCCTTGGCGCATTCTTCCTCCGGATCCAGTCCGGGGCCGAATACCCCCCATCCCTTGGCAGGTGGCTGTGCGGCCATGCCGATCAGCAATTCCACGGGGATTGGCACCACCCTTATGGCTCCCATCGCGGGATTGGGGGTTCTGGACATCCCTGTCCCCTGTCCCTTGTCCCTTGTCCCCGATGGACACAGCTCTTGTGGCAAAATGGTCACAGGGCTTTCTCCGGAGCCCCGTTTCTCAATGAGTTAGAGCTGGCATAAGGTTTGCTATACTAGCCCGCGGAGGTAGGGAGTGTACTACCAGAGAACCCTCAGGCAAGGCATCGAATGCAGCGGCATCGGGCTCCACTCGGGGAAGAACGTGCTCTTGCGTCTTCTGCCCGCCCAACCCGACACGGGTATTGTCTTCCGCCGGATTGACCAGGAGGGATACGAGATCGCAGCCAGCGCCCTCAACGTGAACAAGGTCGATTTTGCCACCACGCTGGGTGCCGGCGGGATCCAGGTGAAAACCGTGGAGCACCTTCTCGGGGCCTTTTACGGACTGGGCGTGGACAACGCCGTGGTGGAGCTGAACGCCTCCGAGGTGCCCATCATGGACGGCTCGGCGGCCCCCTTCGTCTACCTCATCCGCGAATCGGGCGTGATCAACCAGAACCGGACGAGACGCTACTTCAGGGTCACCAAGCCCCTGGAGGTCAAAGAGGCCGATCGCTGGATCAAGCTCCTGCCCGCCGACGAGCTCCGCGTCACCTACACCATCGAGTTCAACCACCCCATGATCCGCCAGCAGACCCTCACCATTCCCGTGAACGAGAACACCTTCGTGGACCAGATCGCCCCGGCCAGAACCTTCGGCTTCATGCGGGACGTGGAGGCGCTGAGGGTCCGGGGGCTGGCGCTCGGCGGCTCGGTGGACAACGCCATCGTCCTCGGCGAAAGCCGCGCCCTCAACTCGGACCTCCGCTTCGTGAACGAATTCGTGCGCCACAAGATCCTCGATGTCCTGGGGGACATCTCCCTGGCGGGATTCCCCCTCAAGGCCCATCTGCTGGTCCACAAGGGCGGCCACCGCCTTCACACCCAGATGGCGCGCCTGCTCCGGACCTCCATGGCCTCTAACCAGATCGAGTCCTCCAAGGAGAGCTGGTCCCCCGCCCTGGGCTTGGCGCCTCCTTTCGCGTAACCTCCTTACTCAACTTCCTTCCTCCAACCATCGAGGGCCGAAAGGCCCTCCTTTTTTTGGGGAGGGGCAGGGGATGGGAAAGTGAGAAGTGAGAAGTAAGAAGCGGAGGAACAGGAAGTGCCGGAACCATGTCTTGCGGTCTTCCCGCCCTCATCTCCTCATCTCGAAGAGCGCTGAGGACTGAGTGCTGAGGTGCGGCGCCCCTTTTCCCCTCATCACCTACTCACCTCCTCACCTCATAGCGGCTCGCTGAAGGTACAGCCCTTGGCAGGGCAGACCTTGGAGGCTCCCGAGCGGCCGCGGCGCTCCACGAGGTAGGGGCTGCCGCACAGCGGGCAGGGGCCGGGAAGGGGCTTGGACCAGGAGACGAAGTCGCACTCGGGATACCCCGTGCAGCCGTAAAAGAGCTTCCGGCTCTTGGTGAAACGCTTGGCAAGGGGCTTGCCGCACTTGGGGCAGGGGACCTCCACCGTCTCTTTCTGGATGTATTTGCAGTCGGGGTAGTTGGAGCAGGCCACGAAGGGACCATACCTTCCCTGCTTCTTCACGAGGGGGCTGCCGCACTCGGGGCACTTCTCATCGAGGACCTCGTCCTTGGCGGCCACGACCTTGCCCTCCTTGCTGCGCCGGAGCTTGATGGTGGTTTTGCAGCCGGGGTAGTTCTCGCAGGCGAGGAAGGGGCCGAAGCGGCCCTGGCGGACGATCATGGCCCCCCCGCACTTCTCGCAGGTCTTGTGCTCCTCAGGCACCTCGGGAGGGTTCTCGTCGGCCACGGGGCGGGTTCCCTTGCACTCCGGGTAGCCCGTACAGGCCAGGAACCGTCCGAATCGGCCCATCCGCAGCACCATGGGCCTGCCGCATTTGTCGCAGACCTCGTCGGTGGGCTGCCCCTCCCGTCGCAGGTCCACCATGCTGCCTTTGGCCGCCTCCAGCTCCTTGGCGAACTGCCCCCAGAAACGCTTGAGCAGGGCGAGACGCTCCTCCTTGCCGCTTTCCACCCGGTCGAGGTCGTCCTCCAGGCTGGCCGTGTAGCCGACGTCGAACAGGGCTGGAAAGTGCTTCACCAGGATGGCGCTCACGAGTTTGCCCAGGTCCGTGGGCACGAGAAAGGCCTTCTCCTTGACCACGTATTCGCGCTCCTGGATGGTGGAGATGATGGCCGCGTAGGTGGAGGGCCGGCCGATACCGTTCTCCTCCAGGGCCTTGACGAGAGAGGCCTCGGTGTAACGGGCCGGCGGTTCGGTAAATTTCTGCTCGGGCACCAGCTCCAGGAGGCGTAATGGTTCGCCCTCCCGCAGGGGCGGAAGCACGCCCTTCTCTCCGTTCTCCTCCACCTCGTAGGCAGCCAGGAATCCCTGGAAGACGCAGACCGATCCCGCGGCCGAGAAGATCCCTTCGCCGCAGGCCGCCTGGACCTTCGTGGCGTCGAAGACGGCGTCGGCCATCTGCGAGGCCACGAACCGTCTCCAGATCAACCGGTAGAGGGCGTGCTCGTCCCTGGAGAGGAATCCCTTCACGGAATCGGGCGTCCGGGTCACGTCGGTGGGGCGAATGGCCTCGTGGGCATCCTGTGCCGCCTTGGCCGGCGCGTAGAGGCGGGGTTTGGGTGCCAGGTAGTCGGATCCGAAGGCCTGCGGGATGAAGGCCCTCGCAGCCTCCACGGCTTGAGGCGAGACGCGCGTGGAGTCGGTGCGCATATAGGTGATGAGTCCGACCGTTTCGCCATCGGCCAGGTCCACGCCTTCGTAAAGGCGCTGGGCGACGGACATGGTCTTCTTCACGGGGAAGTGCAGAAGCCGGGCCGCTTCCTGCTGGAGTTTGCTGGTAATGAAGGGAGGCAGGGGGGAACGCTTCTGTTTTTTCTTTTCGACCTTGGAGACCGACCAGGGGCGCCCCTCGAGGCCCTGCAGGACGGCCTCGCTCTCCGCGGCGGACCGCACCTCGGCCTTCTTCCCCTGCCATTGGGTCAGCTTGGCTTCGAAGGGGGTACGGGCCTCCCCCTCGAGGCGGGCCGTGAGGGTCCAGTACTCCTCGGCCACGAAGGTGCGGATGGCCTCCTCGCGCTCGCAGATCATGCGCAGGGCCACGGTCTGCACCCGGCCCGCGGAGAGCCCCTTCTTGACCTTGTCCCACAGCAGAGGGGAGATCTGGTAGCCCACCAGCCGGTCGATCACCCGGCGGGCCATCTGGGCGTTCACCTTCCGGGCGTCCACCTCGGTGGGGTGCTCCACGGCCTCCCGGATGGCGCCGGAGGTGATCTCGTGGAAGAGAACCCGCCCCACCGGCTTTCCCGTATCCTTGAGGATCTCCTGGAGGTGGTAGCAGATGGCCTCTCCCTCCCGGTCGGGGTCGGCCGCGAGCAGGATGGCGCCGGCCTTCCGGGCGGCGGAGTGAATCTCGGCCACGGCGGTCTTCTTCTTCGGCAGGATCACGAAGGTGGGGCGGAAGTCCTTCTCCACGTCCACCGCCATCTTGTTGGAAGGCAGGTCTCGCACGTGGCCCATGGAGGCCTTGACGGTGAAGCCCTTGCCCAGATACTTCTGGATGGCCTTGGCCTTGGCCGGCGATTCCACGATCAAGAGGGTCTGAGACATCAGTGGGGCTCCTTCATCCGGCCCTTCAGGGCGTAGCGCATCCCGGGCAATTCTACACAGACGCCGGCCATTTGCAACTCGAGAAGGCCCGAGAGCACTTCCGACGCGGGCAGATCGGAGCTCCGGCACAACTCGTCCACGCTCAGTCCCCTATCGGGCTTCAAGAGGGCGAGGAGCCGCCGGTTCATCGCCGACCGCTCCGAGAGGGTATCCGGGGTGGCCCCCGCCGGTTCCTCCGTCTGTTTCAGCTTGCAACGAAGATGCTCGGGCAACTCCTCCAGGAGGTCCTGCCCCCGTTGGATCAGCTTGGCACCCTTCTGGATCAAGGTATTAGGGCCAACGGCCGTGCGGCTGGTGATGTTTTGCGGAACGGCGAACACTTCTCGGCCTGTTTCAAGGGCGAAACGAGCGGTGATGAGAGAGCCGGAGCGCTCGGTGGCCTCCACGATCACCACGCCCCAGACCAAGCCTGCGATAACCCGGTTCCGGATGGGAAAATTCCTGGGCGCCGGCGGGGTGCCGGGCGGGAACTCCGTCACCACGGCTCCTCCACGCTCCACGATCCGCCGCATGAGCCCTTCGTTTTCCCGGGGGTAGGGCACGTCGATCCCGGTGCCCAGAACGGCCACGGCCCTGCCGGGGACCACGAGGGAACCCTCGTGGGCGGAGGAGTCGATGCCGCGGGCCAGGCCGCTCACCACGGTCAATCCAGACCGGACCCATTCGGCCGCCAGAGTCTGCGCCACGTTCTGCCCGTAGACGGTGCATAGGCGGGAGCCCACCACCGCCACGGCCGGACCCTCCAGCGCCTCGACCGAGCCTAGCAGATAGAGGGCCGGAGGAGGATCGGGGAGGGTTCGGAGGGCGGCGGGGTACCGGCCGTCGTCCCAGCTCAGCAACTGGATTCCACGGGCCTGGGCCTCCCTGTCCTGGCGCTCGCACGCCTCCCAGTCCAGTTTGGCAGCGGCCTTGCTTATTGAAGGGTGCAGCTCGGGGACTTTTCCCCCGGAGCGGAGCCGGAGCAGCAGCTCCTCCCGGCCCAGAAGTTCGGCTCTCCGGATGGTGGAGAGGCCCACGAGGCGAGTCAAGGCTCCATAGAGGTAGGACGGCACGCAACCTCCGGCGGCAAAAGGATTCCAACCTATACCACAGGGTTCGAGCGAGGCGCAATCGCGAGACCACTCGAACGGCGGCAAGGAAAGAGCAGAAAGAGCAAGGGGAAAGCCCATGGTATCCAGAGCCTATTTTGAACAGACCGCCCTGATCCATTTGGATTTCTTGTACAACCTGGCACTGAAGATCACCAGGAACGAGGACGACGCCCAGGATCTGGTCCAGGAGACCTTCCTTCGGGCCTACCGCTTCTTCGACAAATACGAACCCGGCACCAACTGCAAGGCCTGGCTCTACCGCATCCTCAAGAACACCTTCATCAACCACTACCGCAAACAGCACAGGCGGCCGAACGAGGTGGATTTCGAATCCATCGAAGAGACGCAGGAGAGCCAGGTCGAGCACACGGGCATGAGGCCCGCCGACCCCGAGGCCACCCTGATGAACTCCATCCTGAAGGAGGACGTCCAGCACGCCTTCGAGACCCTCCCCCCGGGCTACCGGGAGGCTTTGATGCTATCCTTGGTGGGCGGCTTTTCCTACCGGGAGATCGCCGGCATGATGGATTGCCCCATCGGAACGATCATGTCCCGCATACACCGGGCCCGGAAGCTGATGCAGAAGCAGCTCGGCGGGCACACGCCGGATCGCGGCTGGAGCTGGAGCCAGGAGGCCGAACTCGTGGCCCCGGCAGTGGCCCAGGGGGCCTGAAGAGGAAGAGGCGCGGACGGGGGCACCGCCGGAATTCTCTGGGGCGGTGAATAGGCGCACCGTGGGGAGGGATAAAGATGACAAGTTGCGGACGGGTGCGGGCCAAGCTCGGGGCTTACCTGCGAGGACAGCTCGACGAGCGCGGCAAAAGGGAGGTCGAATCCCACTGTTCGGCGTGCCTCCCCTGCGCCTCGGCGCTGAGGGCCCAGAGGATCCTGGTGGAGGCGTTGATTCCGCTGGGGCGCTCCAACGAGCCGGCCCCGGCCAAGCTGCGTGACGCTCTGGGCGTCTGCATGGACTGCATGGACGACCCGGGCAGGGCCATCTGCCGCCGCCTCAAGCACCGGTTGCGGCTTGCACCCCGTCCCGTTTCCGGCGTATCATTCGCCTCCGAGGAGAAGAGCCATGGCATTGAACGCTAAGAAAACGACGACCATCCTGGCCGCCGCCCTCGCCGGAGTTCTGGCAGTGGCGGCGGTCTTTGCGGGGACCGACGTGGGGCAGACCGCGGAGGATTTCACTCTCCAGCCCGTGCAGGGCGGCCAGCCGGTGAGCCTTCTCAAGAACGACGGCAAACCCACCCTGCTGTTCTTCTGGGCCACGTGGTGCCCGCCGTGCAAGCGGGAGATCCCCGACCTGAAGAAGATCCACGAGGAGTACGCCAAGAAGGGGCTCCGCATGCTGGGCGTGGCCCTCAACTTCCGGGAGAGCCGGGAGGATGTGGTCCGGTTCCAGCAGGAGCAGCAGCTCCCCTACACCGTCCTGTGGGACGTGGACAACAAGATCGCCACCGAATACGGCGTCGAGGGTATCCCTACGGTGATCCTCCTGGATGGTAAGGGGGTGATCCGGTACCGGGGGCACCAGATGACCGAGGAGTTCACCAAGCTCCTGGAGAGCTATACCGCCTCCCAGAAGGGCTGAGATCGAAGACGGGCGGGTTTTCGACGGGGGCCCCGCTGCAGGCGAGCGGGGCCTTTGCCGTCTTCATGGGCTGAGGCGGCGAAAGAGCCGGTACGACCAGTCTCCGTCCCGGTAGCGGTAGACCATGGGGCGGCCTTCCGTCAGCTTCAACAGAAGGGCGCCGTCCCGGTCGGTGCGGTAGACGCGGGCGGGCAGGGAGGCATAGCGGGCCAGGACGGCGGGCGACGGGTGGCCGAAACGGTTGGCGCGTCCCACGCTGATGAAGACCACCTTGGGGGCTACGGCATCCAGCCAGGCCTGGGTGCTGGAGGTGGCGGACCCATGGTGGGGCGAGATCATCGCGTAGGCCCTCAGGGGGAGGCCGGCCGCGAGGATGTTCTGTTCGCCCCTCCGTTCGAGGTCTCCCGTGGCGAGCACGGCGGTGGGTCCGAAGGTGAGCCTGGCCACTAAGCTGCGATCGTTCTCGTCGGGGAGGTCGCACGGCTCGCCGGGGCCGAGGACCGCGAGAGGGGGACCCGAGGTGATGAGTTCCTCTCCGCGGGCCAGCGGAATCAAGGGAACGTGCCTCGACGAGGCTATCGCGGCGATTCGCCGCGGCAGATCGGGCTCGGGGGGATCGGAAGCTGGATAGGCCAAAAAGCCCACCGGGAGGTCTTGGATCAGGTCCTCGGCGGCTCCGCAGTGGTCGCGGTCCCAGTGCGTCAGCACGATGCCGGTCAGGCCCTTCACCCCCGCCCTGGCCAGGAACGGCTCGATCACGGTGATTCCCGATCCGGGGCCCTCGATGCCGCTGGTGCCCGCGTCGATGAGGAAACAACCGCCCGGCCAGAGTACGGCCTGGCACGAGGCCTCCCCGACGTCGAGGAGGGCCACTCCCCTGGCGTCCCGAACGGCCGGCCCGGCGGGCCAGGACCAGAAGGCCACGACGGCGGCACCCAAGAGCACCCAGCCCGCTGCCCGGCGGCGGGACGGCCAGGCCAGCAGGGCGAGACCCGCGAGATAGAGAGCCGTCCAACCCCACCACGGAAAGGGGACGAAGAAGCTGCCCCAGGCGCTCCTGCCCAGCCCCCGTGCCATGGCTAGGAATGGCCTGGTCGTCAGTGCCAGGCTCCAGGCCAGAGCCTGGTGCAGGCCCGGCACGAACCCGAGGCCCAGGATGTACAGGAGCCCGATGGCCTGTACGGCCATGAGCGGGAGGGAGGCGGCCGGAGTGGCGAGCCAGCCCCAAGGGGAGAAGCGGTGAAAGGTGGTCACCAGGATGGGGAGCGTGGCCAGTTGGGCCGAGAGCCCCACCCAGAGCAGCTTGAGGAGCCACCCCGCCGGGCCTTGGGAAGGCAGGAACGAGGGGTAGGCGCTCCAGAACAGCAAGATGCCCAGGGTCGCCGCGAAGGTGAGTTGGAAGCCGGCGTCCGAGATGAACTGGGGGCGGTAGACGAGGAGCAAGGCCGCCGCCAGCGTCCATGCCGTGAGCGCGCTGTGGGGTCTGGCGAGGAGGCGCAACAGGAGAAACAGCGCCGCCATCAGGAGGGCGCGGGAGAGGGAGCTGCTGGGCGCTACGAGGAGGCCGTAGACCCCCAGAAGGGCCAGCCCCGCCGCATCCCGCCAGTAGGGCGGGCACCGGAGGGCGTGGGCCAGCCCCATGAAGAGGAGCAGGACCAGCCCCACGTTGAAACCCGAGAGCGCGATCAGGTGGAAGAGGCCGGACCGGCTCAGGTCGGCCGTGCTCTGGGTGTCCAGGAGCCCCCGTTCGCCCAGTAGCAGGGCCAGCAGGGCGCCCTGGAGATCGCCCGAGTCCTCCTCCAGGCGAGACCGGATGGCCTGTCTGTAGCGGCCGATCAGGTGCCATTTCCCGGGAGGAGATTGGCGGACCAGGGCGGCGCTCCGGCACGTCCCGACGAGAGCAATGCCCTGGTTCGCGAGGTAGGCCGCCGAATCGAACTGGCCCGGGTTGGAGGCCGAGCGCGGGGTTGTGAATCCCAGGCTCGCCTCCAGCCGTGCCCCTTCGACGGGCGGCGGGATAGGCAGGTAGGCACGGACGAGGGAGTGGACGGGAAGCCAGGCGGACTTTGCGCGGGCGAAGTCGAGCTGAAGGGTGACCCGGCTTCCGTCGGGCCACGGCTCGGTCTCGGCGACCCTGCCTTTCACCCAGAAGTAGCTGGGGCCCGAAGCCCGGGACACGGATTGGGTAAGCCAGTCGGGGGCAGGGGAGTGAAGGCGAGCTCCGCCCGCAGCCAGCCCCACGATGGCCGCCAGAAGGGGCAGAGCGAGGCGCAGGCGGGACAGGCGCATCACCGGTGCGGCGGCGGCGAGGGCCGGCAGGGCAATCCAGGCGGGGGCGACGATCCACGGGGAGCAACCGACCCCCGCCGCAAACGCAGCCAGGATGGCTGTGCGCGCCTCCCATGACCTCACGGAGTAATCCCCCCTTCCACCCCGGCCGTACGCGAAGCGCCCCGGCCGTCAACCGCGACCGGGGCGCCAACGTTCGCGCCGTAAAGGCCAAGGGCGGGTCAGTGCTTGACCTTGCTCCCGCCGGCCTTCAGGAACTTGGCGCGCTGCCCCTCGAGGTAGCTGTCGCCGGGCTTCTGCTGGAGGGCCCTGTCGATGGTCAAAACGGCCTGGTCGCTCCTCCCCATCTTGTAGTACACCTCGGCCACCGTGTCCAGGATGCCCGGATCCTGCTTGCCGAGTTCGGCGGCGCGCTGCGCCGCCGCCAGGGCATGGTCCAGCTCCACCCCGAGCTCGGCGCAGTGCCAGGCGTAGTCGTTGAGGAACTGGGCGTCGTTTTGGTGGGAGGGAAGCAGCTCGTGGTAGAGGGCCATGAGGCTCTCCTCGGCCTTCTGCTTGGCGGCCACGTCTTTGGCGTTCTTGGCCTCCCGCTGGTAGTGGCCCGAGAGCGTGCTGAAGGCATCAGCGGCGTTGGGGTCCTTGGCATCCGTGGCGACCGCGGTGAGGGCCTCGATGCCCTTCGGGGGATCGGTGGCCAGCCAGGCCTGCGCCTCAATGAACCTCAGCGCCTGCGCGGTCTTCTCGTCCGGACCTGGCCGGAGCCTCCGGGCCTTGTCCACCCAGGCCAGCGACTCCTTCGGCTCGCCGCGGTCTAGGTACTTCTGGGCGATGGCGACCTCTTCGGCCACGGTCGGAGCGGCGGAGGCCCGATCGAGGTAGTCCTGCAGCGTGTCCACGCCGTAGAGGTAGCCCAACAGGGTTTTGAGCCACTCGGAGCGGCCGTCGTATCCGATGATGCGGTCCACCTCCTCCCCCTTCGTGTCCAGCACGACGGTGGTGGGAATGCCGGTGACGTGGTAGCTCTTGAGGAGGGGCTTGTTGTCCGGAAGGTCCACGTTGGCTCGGTACCAGATGACGTTTCGGTGGAAACGGTCCATCGTGTTCTGCGTAAGGACGTCACGGTCCAGTTTCTGGCAAGACCCTCACCAGTCAGCGTAAAACTTGAGGACCACCATCTTGTTCTGGCTCTTGGCCGCCGCCTCGGCCTGCTCCAGCGAGCCCTTGAACCAGGGCTTCCCGCCGGCCAGCAGGGCCACGGGCAGCAGCGCCAGGAGTCCGATCAGAAAACGCTTCATGGGCACCTCCCCGGGAGAATTCAGAGGCGGCCTGGATCTCCCGGCCGCCCCGCCAATAGAAACCTAGCATAGCGCAGGGCCCCCGCCTGTTCCATAGCTGGAAGCGAGCTAAGAGGGGAGGAGGATCCGGAACCCTGCGCCGCCCAAGGGAGAGGCGAAGGAGGAGAGCTCCCCGCCGTGCTCCCGGACGATCTTGCGGGCGATGGCCAGCCCCAGGCCTGTGCCGCCCGGCTTTTGGCTGGCGAAGGGCACGAAGAGCTCCTGCTCCGCTTCGGGGCTCAGGCCCGGCCCGTCGTCCTCCACGCGGATCGCCACCCCATCGGGCTCCAGGCCGCACGAGAGCCGCACGTGCCCGCGGCCCCGGCCGCCCTGGGAAAGGGCCTCGGCCGCGTTGCGCGTGAGGTTTCGGATGGCCCTGGCCAGGGCCTCACGGTCCGCTCGAACGCTGTCGCCGTCTCCGGCCGAGACCTCCACCTGGAGCTCCGGAAACTGCTGCCTCAGCGCCTGTGCCTCCTCCTCCAGGAGGGGCCCGAGGGGGATCGTTTCGGTCACCAGGGGCAGGGGTCGTGCGAAGAAGAGGAGGTTTTGAACCACCGTCTCCAGTCCGCGGACCTCCTCCAGCAACCCCTGGTAGTGGGCCTGGCCGGCCACCTCCGGCCGGTCCTGGGCCAGAAGTTGGATGTGGGCCGTGAAGGTGCTGAGGCTGTTGCGCACTTCGTGCGCCACTCCCGCGGCCACCTCGCCGAGACGGGATAGGGCCTCGCGCTCGCGGATCGTCCTGCGCATCTGGTAGAGCGAGGTCTGGTCCCTCATGATCAGGAGGTAGCCCCGTAGCTGGTGGAGGAGGTTGAACAGTGGAATGGCCACGAGCTGGAGGAGAAGGCCCGGGGCACCCGGCACCTCCTCCCGCAGGGTCAGGCTCCGCTTGTCCATAGACTCCCTCAGGGCGGCCAGGGCTTCCGGCCTGGCCGCGAGCAAGATTTCGGCCCCATCGCCCAGCCTGGGGACCGTGGGCAAGCCGAGAAGGGAACGGCCAGCGGCGTTGAGGCCCGAGAGGCGAGCCTCCTCGTCGAACCGGAGGTACCCCGCCTCGAGGTTGGCGCAGAGGGCCTCGGCGAGCCCCTCCACCTCCTCGGCCCTCCGCTTCTCCCGCTGGTGCAGCTCGGCCAGCTCCTCGCTGCGGGCCCGCAGCTCCTGGAGCGTGTGCTGGAAGACCTCCACCATGGCCAGGGCGGGAGATCCCCCGCCGGACGGGGGAAGGTACTCGCTGGCGTCCCGCGCCGTGCTGGCCAGGCCCTGGTAGGAGCGGTAGAGCCTCAAGGCCAGCCAGATCCACAGCAGGCCCAACAGGGTCAACCCCACGGCCTCGAACACCGAGAGCAGGAGGTACCGGCTCCGGAGCCGCTCGTAGGCGGGTGCCGTGAAGGCCACCATCAGGAGCCGGCCGTCCTCCAGACTCCTCAGGTAGAGCCAGCGGCCTCCATTCCGGATCACCTCTTCCGTCCCCTTTGGCGGAGCCTCCACCCTCGGGGGTGCGAAGGCGGGCTCGGTCCACAGCACCCGCGTCCCGAACAGCAGGGCCGTTCCCTGGGGCTGGATCGGTGAGGGCGGCAGGTCGGGCGGCAGGAGGGCCAGCCGCCAGGCCGGCCCGGAAGGTTGCCGGAAGCCGCCGGCCTCCAGGGCCTTCCATCCCCTCCTGCCGAGGAGGAGGGCCTGGTCCGAGACCGCTTTCCGCTGGACGGCCAGCGATTGCGACAGGGTCACGAGGCCGCTCCCCGAGGCGAAGAGGAAGAGCGTGCAGGTGGCCAGCAGGGACCAGACGAGGAGCCGCCTGGTGTCGGGCTTGAGCAGGCTCATGGAGAGAGGCGGCCGAGGAGGGCCCCGTACCAGGCCCAGAACCGGCCCGCGAAGAAGAGGCTCGCCAGGGCGGCCGCCGAGAGGAAGGTTCCGAAGGGTAGCGGAGTCCGGCGGTCCTTACCGGTCACCAGGAGGTAGCCGCCGCCCAGGAGCGTTCCCAGCAGGGCGCCTCCGAGAATCGTGAGGAGGACCCCCCTCCAGCCCAGGAAGGCGCCCACCATGGCGAGGAACTTCACGTCTCCCCAACCCATGGCCTCAATGCCAAACAAGGCGTAGAGCGTGATCAGGAGGGCGGGGATGGCGGCGCCGAGGGCGGCGCCGGCCAGCGAAGCGGTGAGGTTGGTCCAGGGAAGGAAGGGAGAAAACAGCAGTCCGAGCCCGATACCGGGCAGCGTCAGGCGGTCGGGAAGAATCTGGTGCTCCAGGTCGATGAGCCCCAGCACCACGCACAGGAGGGCGAAGAGGCCCGCCGCCGCGCCGGCGAAGGTGGGGCCCCAGACCCAGGCGGAGAGGAGGAAAAGGACTCCCACCGAAGCCTCAACGGCGGGATACCGCACGGCAATGGGGCCGCCGCAGGCTGCGCACCGGCCCCGCAGGCACACCCAGGAGGCCACGGGGATATTCTGGAACCAGCGAATGGGACTCCCGCACCGGGGGCAGTGGGAGGGCGGGTTCACGATGGACTCGCCCCGTGGCAGGCGATGGATGAGGACGTTGGCGAAGGAGCCCAGGACCAGCCCGAAGAGCAGGGCGAAGGCGAGGGTGAGGGTTACCATTGTCCGAATTTCCCGCGGAACTTGAAGGGCGTCTGGCAGGTCACGGTACCGGTCTTGGGATCGTAGAGGTAGGGCTTGCCTTCAGGATCGACGGGCAGAGACTTCAGATACCCGGAGCTGACCAGGGCCCGCAGCGTGGGAGGCGGGGCCCCCTTGGCCTGCCGGTACATCGCCACGGCGCTCGTGAGGTTGCGAAGGTCAATCTTGATGGTCAGGTCGAAGATGTTGCGCTCCGCCGCGAAGCGGAAATAGGAGGCCTGGTGATCCTCCTGGCCGGCGTACTCTTGGGCGATGCTCTGCCAGTAGTGCAGCGAGCTCTCGTAGTCCCCCTCGTACTTGTAGGCGTTGGCCAGCATGTCTTTGAGGATCGGCCGGTTCGGGTTCCTGGCGTAGGCGATGTGGAAGTACTGGAGGGCCTTGGCGTAATCGTGGGCCTGGAAGAAGGCGTAGGTGCCCGCGTCCCAGGCCACGAGCCAGTCCTTGGGGTCGGCAGCGATCCCCTTGTCAGAGAGGGAGTAGAGCATGTCCCACTTCTTGTCCAAGCTGAGGAAGAGGTTCCCCATGATGTAGGCCTCGTAGAAGCGGGGATCGAGGTCCGTGATCACGTCGTAGGTGTGGAGGAGGTAGGTGTCCCTCACGCTCTGTTTGTACCGGTCGAAGTACTGGATGGACCAGATGAAAATGAGGTCGGCCGCGAAGTTGTCCTGCCCCAGGCAGGCCACCTTGAGGTAAGCGCTGGAGGGGATGTAGTAGGAGCGGAACTCGCTGGGATAGGTATCGTGCAGGGCGGCCATCTGCTGGTGGAGTGGAACCACCGCGGCGAGCAGCAGGACGATGACCAACACTCCTGCCAGGGTGCGCACGGTCACACCAGGTCGCGCCGCTTGAAGCAGAGCGAGGAGGCCAAGAGAAGCACGGCCACCATGAGGAGCGTGTAGGTAACCCCGCGGACGGCGAAGCCGGGCGCCGTGGCGATGTTGTGCACCACCAGGTTGTTGATGTCCAGCAGGTTGAGGTCGGGCAGAAGGTGGTAGAGCAGGAGAAGCGCGCGCTTGGCGAAGGCCGACTGCACCAGCGGGACCAGGAAGGAGGGGATGCTCGAGCTCGTGTGGCCGATGAGGTAGAAGGCCACCGTGCAGATGGCGCTCACCACGGGCGAGCTGACCGAGGAGAAGAAGAGGGCCACGGCGGAGAGGATCATCAGCTCCAGGTAGATGTACCCGACGGCGGAGAAGATCCGGGGCGTGAAGGCCCCCACCGAGGCCAGGACCCCCGCCAGCACGAGCGTCATGGCTACCAGGTTGACCAGGAGCACGCTCATGATCCCGAGGTACCGGCCCAGGATGAAGCTGCTTCGGGAGAGGGGCTTGGAGAGGACGTTGTAGATGGTCTTTCGCTCCACCTCCTTGTAGATGAGGCCGATGCCGATGAAGATGGCGGTGGCCGCCGAGAAGTAGGCGATGGTCGCGAGCCCCATGTCGAGGATCACGCGGCGCAGGCTTCCGATGGCCAGGAGCCCCATGATGAAAGAGAAGAGGAGGAGGCACAGGGCGAAGGCCAGCAGGATGTAAAAGATCCGGCTCCTCACGGCCTCTTTGAAGGTGTTCTTGGCGATGGCGTAGACCTGGACGAGGGTCAACCTCGGCGTGATGACCACGGGGCTCATGGTCCTCCTCCCGGAATCTGGGCCATGAAGAGGTCCTCCAGGGAGACCTTGTGCGGCATCACGGAGCGCACCGAGGCCCCCTCGGCCCTGGCCTTGTCCAGAAGCGTTTGGAGGATCGCCTCGGACTCCACGCGCACCAGCACCTGGCCGCCGCGGTGGGTCAGGACCGAACAGCCGGGGGGAGGCGAGAAGGTCTCCAGCCCCCGCAGGGTGACGTCCCAGAAGCGGACCTCCGAGCCCAACAGCACCTCCAGGATTCCCTCCTGAACGACGCGGCCCTTGACCAGGATGGCCACCTGGTCGCAGAGCATCTCGGCGTCCGCCAGGATGTGGGAGGAGAAGAAGACCGTCTTACCTTGCTCCTTGAGGGAGAGGATGAGGTCGCGGATCTCTCGGCGGCCGATGGGATCCAGGCCGCTCATGGGCTCGTCCAGGATCACGAGCTCGGGATCGTGGATGAGGGCCTGGGCCAGCCCGATGCGCTGGAGCATGCCCTTGCTGTACTTGCGGAGCTGGAGCTTGCCCTGCCCCTTGAGGCCCACGGTCTCCAGCAATTCGGGGACGCGCCGCGAGAGCTGGGAGGGCGAGAGGCCGTAGAGGCGGCCCATGAAGGCAAGCAGTTCGGCTCCCTTGAGGTAGTCATAGAAATAGGGCGTCTCGGGGAGAAAGCCCATGCGGCGGCGGACGGAGCGGTCCGCGGAGCTCCTGCCGAAGATGCGGGCCTCGCCCGAATCGGGGAAGAGCAGGCCGCCCAGGATCTTGATGGTGGTCGTCTTGCCCGCGCCGTTGGGGCCCAAAAAGCCGTAAATGACCCCCTTCGGCACCGAGAGGTTGATGCCGTCCAACACGTGGTGCACCCCGATGGAGAGGTGCCCCCGGAAGGACTTCTTGAGTTCGGTCACCTGCAGCACGTAGTCCATCGCGTCCGCGCTCGACCGCCCTAGGATACCTTGCCGGGAGGCGCGCGGCAAGGCGGGGGAGGGGACAATCGGAACTCGGAAAGACGGAATGACCATAGAGGCACAGAGACACAGAGGGATTGGGGATCAGGAGCCGGCTGCGGCCCTTTCTTGCGTCTCGCCTTTCGCTCCATCGCTCCATCGCCCAATCGCCCAATCGCCTTATCGCGTCCCTCTCTCCTCACCCACCGGCCGGCCCGGGTATACTACCCCCTGATGGAGGTGCCCCATGCCCGACCACTTCGTCGATCTGCGTTCGGACACCGTGACGCGCCCCACACCCCGCATGCGCCGGGCCATGGCGGAGGCGGAGGTGGGCGACGACGTCTACGGTGAAGATCCCACGGTCAACCGGCTCCAGGAGCTGGCGGCCGGCCTCATGCGGAAGGAGGCGGCGCTCTTCATGCCCTCGGGCAGCATGGCCAACCAGACCGCCGTGAAGGTCCACACCCGGCCGGGCGACGAGGTGATCTGCGAGGCGCAGTGCCACATCTACAACATCGAGACGGGCACCATGGCCGCCTTCTCCGGCGTCCTGCCGAGGCCCGTCGCCGGTACGCGCGGCGTCATGGACCCCGACCGGGTGGCCTCGGCGATCCGCCCGGCGAGCTACTACCTGCCCCGCACCTCCCTCGTGGCGGCCGAGAACAGCCACAACCTCGCGGGCGGCGCGGTGATGGACGTGCAGGCCTCGCGGGCCATCGGCGAGGTGGCGAGGAGGCACGGCCTGGCCAGCCACCTCGATGGGGCGAGGATTTTCAATGCGGCCGCGGCGCTGGGGGTGGAGGCCGGAGAGCTGGCCGAACCCTTCGACTCGGTCATGTTCTGCATCTCCAAGGGGCTCTGCGCCCCCGTCGGTTCGCTCCTCTGCGGCACCCGGCCCTTCGTGGAGGAGGCGCGGCGGGTTCGCAAGATGCTCGGCGGCGGCATGCGCCAGGCGGGCATCTTGGCGGCGGCGGGCCTTGTCGCCTTGGAGGAGATCCTGCCGCGCCTGCCCGAGGACCACCGGCGGGCCCGCGTGCTCGCCGAACACCTGGCCGCCACGCCGGGCTTCGAGGTGGACCTGGCTACGGTCCAGACCAACATCGTCATGACCCGCGTGAAAGACCCCCTGACCGCCCAGCGCGTGGGGGAAGGCCTGAAGGCCCGCGGGGTCCTCTGCCACGTCCTGCCGCCGGACCATATCCGCTTCGTCACTCACCACGACGTGGACGACGAGGGATTGGCCCGTGCTTTGGAGGCCCTTGCGGCAGGGTTTTGAAGGGGAGACGGGCTGGGGCGAGACGAGAGACGAGAGAGGCGAGACGCGAGACGCTAGACGCGAGACGCTAGACGCGAGAGGCGAGACGCGAGAGGCTAGACGCTAGACGCGAGAGGCTAGACGCTAGACGCTAGACGCGAGACGCGAGGGAAAGGATTCACCACAGAGGCGCAGAGGACACGAAGGAAAACACGGCTCTCGAAAGCCCTGTAGGAGCGCTCTCCAGAGCGCGATTCGGGCCCATGAAAATGGAATTCACCACGGAGAGCACGGAGGCCAAGGGGGAAGGCCGTTAGGAGAATCGGGGTCAGGAGAATCGGGGCCAGGTCTTTAGGGTTAGTGATCCGAGACGCTAACAGTAAAGACTTGCCCCCCCTATCTCCTAGGGCCACGCTCATCGTCTACAGTTGCGGGGGGATTGGGGTGGTATTTTCGTTGTAACTCCTTGAAATCGTTGGATAGGGTTTTAGGCTGGCATTGAAATGTAGTGCCAAGAGGCGCGGGGCTGTGCAGGGGGGGGATGGAGGCCGCCAACAGCCGGCGACGGACCACCGGCTACCGTCTCGCGTTTCGCGTCTAGCGTCTCGCGTCTCGCGTCTCACCCCTCCAGCAGGATGGCGCGCTCGAGCTCGGCGGGATTGCTGGAGGCCAGCTTGGCGGCCTCCAGCTCGACCTTGCCCTCCTTGACGAGCTGGAGCAGGTGCAGGTCGAAGGTCTGCATGCCGTACATCTCCGCGCCCTTGGCCATGTGCTCGGGAATGTCGGAGGTTTTGGAGGGGTCCCGGATGCACTCCTGGATGGTCCGCGTCACGCGGAGCACCTCCACGGCCGGAATCCTGCCGAGTACGCCTTTCTGGGGCATGAGCCGCAGAGAGACAATGGCCATGAGGGCGTCGGCCAGCCGTCCGCGGACGCTGGCCTCCTGGTCCGGCGGGAACATGCCGATGAGCCGGGAGATGCTCTTGACGCTGTCCGTGGTGTGCAGCGAGGCCAGCACCAGGTGCCCCGTCTCGGCGGCCTTGAGGGCGATCTCCACGGTCTCCAGCTCGCGCATTTCGCCGATGAGGATTACGTCCGGATCCTGGCGAAGAACGGCCTGGAGGGCGGAGGCGTAGGAGGGAGTGTCGCTGCCCAGCTCCCGCTGGCTCACGATGGACATCTTGTGGCGGAAGAGGAACTCGATGGGATCCTCGATGGTCACCACGTGGGCCCGGCGGGTCTGGTTGATGAACTCCACCATGGCGGCCAGGGTGGTGGACTTGCCGTTTCCCGTGGCGCCGGAGACGATCACCAGCCCCCGCCGGAGGTTGGCGATCTGCTCCAGGACGGGCGGCAGGTGAAGTTCGGCGAAGCTCTGGATGGTAATGGGGATAACCCGAAGGACGATGCCGAGGCTTCCCCTTTGGCGGAAGATGTTGGCGCGGAACCGGCCCTGGCCCTCGATGCCGTAGGAAACGTCCAGCTCCGAGAGCGTGGCCACGTCCGGTTTCTGGTAGGTGTGAGCGATGATCTCCTCGGCGATGGCCTGGGTCTCCGAGGGATCGAGGGGATGGTACTTGACCTCCAGGAGCTCTCCGTTGATCCGTAGCATGGGCGGGTGGCCGGTTTGCAGGTGGACGTCCGAGGCGCCCTTCTGGATGGCGCTCATGAGAAGTTTCTGAAAGACCGTGGAATCCATGGTCGAGCCTCCGATTCTCCCCAACCATACCACGGCCCATGCTTATCCAAAATAGACGGCTTTGCCGCTCCCAGCCTTGCTCGGTGATGGCGATCCTCCCACTCTCCACGGGTGCGCCGGCGGCGACGGTCCGGCCTGGCCCGGAAGGCCCGCTTCGAAGAGCGGCGCCGGGCCAGGCGTTCTTCAGACGGCTGCTGGCCTTCGGCGCTGCATGTCTTCGCGCCTTAGGCCGCATCCGTAACTTCGAACCCTCCTGCCGCGTCGGGTTTCGGCGTCCGCATCCTCAGCGCACAGGGAGTACGCTTGCGGTGTGGCCGTCTCACCTTCCTTGCATGAGGCCCATCGGCGCCGGGACGCGCCTTCCTCCGCTTCGCTTCGTAAGCCAAACCCTTAAGTGCGAGCTGAACTAATTTTGGACAGCAATGACCACGGCCCCGCCGGCCCTTCAAAGGGGCCTCAATGCTTTACTCGCGGGGGGTGCTGTGTTATAAGCATGCCTTTGTCGAAGGAGCCCCAAGCCATGAGTGTACCGGTGTTAGACCTGACGAGGCAGCACGCCCAGATCCGCGAAGCGGTGCAGCGGGCCCTTCAGGACGTCTTTGAAACCCAGCACTTCATCCTCGGCAAGCACGGCAAGGCCCTCGAAGAGGAGGCCGCGGCCCATCTGGCGGCGGGCCACGCGGTGGGGGTCGCCTCGGGCACCGACGCCCTCCTCCTGGGGCTGAGAGCCCTGGGACTCCAGCAGGGCGAAGGCGTGCTCACCACCTCCTTCACCTTCTTCGCCACGGCCGGCGCCATCCACAACGCGGGCGGCCGCCCCTTCTTCGCCGACATCGACCCCGAGACCTTCAACCTCTCCCCCGCCGCCGTGAAACGGTTTCTGGAGGAGGAGTGCGGGCCCGGGCCAGAGGGGCTTCCCGTGCACCGCGCCACGGGTGTGCCCATCCGCGTTCTGCTGCCGGTCCACCTCTACGGCCTTCCGGCCGACATGGACGCCCTCAACGCCGTGGCGGCCTCCCACGGCCTCAAGGTCTTCGAGGACGCCTGCCAGGCCTACGGGGCCCTGTACAAGGGGCGTCGCGCTGGCACGCTGGGCCATCTCGGCGCCTTCTCCTTCTTCCCCACCAAGAATTGGGGCGGAGCGGGGGACGGCGGCCTGCTGACCACGAACGATGCGGCCCTCGCCAGCCGCCTGGCCATGCTCCGCGTGCATGGGAGCAAAGAGCGCTACATCCACGAAGAGATCGGCTACAACTCCCGGCTGGACGAGGTCCAGGCGGCGGTTCTGCGGGTCAAGCTGCCCCACGTGGATGCCTGGAACCGGCGGCGCGCCGAGGTGGCGGAGCTCTACCGGCGCGGTCTGGCGGACATCCCCTCGGTGCAGGCGCCCAAGGCGCCCGATGGCTATACCCACATCTACCATCAGTTCGTCATCCGGGCGGCGCGGCGGGACGAGCTGAAGGCGCACCTGGCCGACCGGCAGATCGGCTCCATGATTTACTACCCCGTGCCTCTCCACCTCCAGCCCTGCTTCCGTTTCCTCGGCTATGCACAGGGATCGCTTCCCCACACCGAGCGCGCGGCGGCGGAGGTGCTGGCCCTGCCCATCTTCGCCGAGCTGACGGAGGGCGAGGTCCAGGAGGTGTGCGAGGGAATCCGGAGCTTTTACGCCGGAAGGCGCTAGATGCTGGTGGACCTCTCGATCGCCCGGCGGGTCTGGGCGGTCCTGGCTTCAAAACCCCGCAAGGAGCAACCGGCGCTGGTGTTCCTCGGGGAGGAGGGGTTCGAGGCATATTGCCCCAGGGTGAAGAACCGGTACACGGGCTCATCGCCGCAGCCGCTCTTCCCCGGCTACCTCTTCGTCCTGCTCTCGCCACAGGTGGAGCTCGCCAAGGTTCGCTATTTCCCCTGGATCCTCAAACCGCTCATCTTCGGGGGGCAACTCGCCTGCGTGGAGCCGGTGCTCATCGAGCGCTGGCGGTCGCGGGAGGGCGGTCGCGGGTACCTCCGTCCGGAGGCGCCTCCCCCCTTCCAAGTGGGCCAACGCGTGCGGTTCCAGGCGGGCGTCTTCGCCGGTATGGAGGGGACGGTCCTCGAGGCCATGCCCTCCAAGGACCGCGTGCGCCTCCTGCTGGAGTACCTGGGGGGGACATTCGCGGTGGAGGCGGACCGGTTCGTCCTGCAGTAGCCTCCGGGTGTACCATGAAGGGGCCGGAGCTAAAGGCTATGCGGAGGGGAATGCTGTGAATGCGGATCACCGGGCGCGCCTTCACGCGGCCATTCTGGCGGGGGGATCGGGGACCCGGCTCTGGCCGCTCTCCTCGCCCGCGCGTCCCAAGCCTTTCGTCCCCCTGGGCCCCCTCGGCACCCTGTACGGCGCCTGCGTGGAGCGGGCCCTCATGCTGGAGCCGGATTCCCTCACGGCGGTAGGTCCGGCGGCGCTGGAGGGCCTGTGCGCGGCCCCGGGCGTCCAGTTCCTCGCGGAGCCCGCGGCCCGGAACACGGGGGCGGCCGTGGCCCTGGCCGCCGCGCGGGCCTGGTCCAAGACGGGGCCGGAAGGCCTACTGCTGGTTCTTCCCTCGGACCACCACATCCCGGATACGCAGGCCTTCTGCGCGACGATCCGGCGGCTGGCGGGGCTGTGCCGGGAGCGGGGAGCGCTGGGCGTCATGGGCATCAGGCCCACGGGCCCCGATACCTCCTACGGCTACATCCAGCCGGGGGCCCCCACGGGGGAGGGCTTCTCGGTGAGCCGCTTCGTGGAGAAGCCCGGCCGCGAGAGGGCCGAGCTCCTGCTCGCCGATCCCGGCGTGTCGTGGAATTCGGGCATGTTTCTGCTCCCGTTGGGAGTGCTGAGGGAGGAGCTGGCGCTCCACGCGGCCGGCTTCTGGGAGGCCGCCGAAGCCTGGCTGGACGGGACCGAGCCGGAGCCGTACAGGGCTCTGCCCTCGACTCCCTTCGACCGGCTCGTCATGGAGCGGACCCGGCGGGCCGTCGTTCTCCCCGCCGATTTTCCCTGGAGCGACGTGGGTACCTTCCCGGCGCTCTACGCGCTGCTGCCCAAAGATTCGGAGGGAAACGCCGGGTGGGGGCCCGGGCGGATGGAGGAGTGCAGGGGTTGTCTGGTGATCACGACGGGACCGCGGACCCTCGTGCGGGGCCTCGCCGGGCAGGTGGTCGTGGAGAGCGAGGCGGGCCTCCTAGTGACGCCGCTCGCCGGGGCCGAGGAGCTTCGCGGACCGGTGGAGAGGCTGCTGGGCGCGCGGCCTCCCTCTTCGCTGGAATGAAGCTGGGCCCGCCCTCCCGCGTCGCGGCGGAAGGGCGCGAGAAAAAGAGGAATACCCATCGTCGTCGCTGACGAACAAGGAGCGTTCATGAAAGGCGTCGTGCTGGCCGGAGGAACGGGTTCGCGGCTCTTTCCGCTGACCAAGGTCACCAACAAGCACCTCTTGCCCGTGGGCCGGAAGCCCATGATCTACTACCCCATCGAGAAGTTGACCGAGGCGGGCATCGAGCAGATCCTCATCGTCACCGGGACGGAGCACATGGGCTCCGTGGTGGGCCTCCTGGGCTCCGGCCGGGAGTTCGGCTGTGCCTTCACCTACAAGGTGCAGGACGAGGCCGGAGGCATCGCCCAGGCGCTGAGCCTCGCCGAGAACTTCGCGTCCGGAGACTCGCTGGCCGTCATCCTGGGGGACAACCTCTTCGAGGATCCGCTCGCCCCCATGATCGAGAGGTTTCGGCGGGATCAGGGAGACCGGGGCGCGCGCATCGCCCTGAAAGAGGTGCCGGACCCCCACCGGTTCGGCGTGGCCTCGCTCCAGGGCGACCGGGTCACCAAGATCGTGGAGAAGCCCCGGGAGCCCGAAAGCCACTGGGCCGTGACGGGCATCTACCTCTACGACGGCGGCGTCTTTGAGATCATCCGCACCCTCAAGCCCAGCGCCCGCGGCGAGCTCGAGATCACGGACGTGAACAACCACTACATCGCCAAGGGGGAGATGGGCTACGATTTCATCCATGGCTGGTGGACCGACGCGGGGACCTTCGAAAGCCTGTCCCGCGCCAACCTGTACGCGGAAGGAGAAGGGTCATGATCCACGACGTCAAGGTCAAGAAGCTGCGGGTGATCCCCGATGACAGGGGCCGCCTGATGGAGATGCTCCGCGCGGACGATCCGGAGTTCGAGGCCTTCGGGCAGGTCTACCTCTCCACGACCTACCCCGGTGTCGTGAAGGCGTGGCACTACCACAAGCTCCAGAAGGACCACTTCGTCTGCGTGAAGGGGATGGTCAAGCTCGTCCTCGCCGACACCCGGGAGGGATCGCCCACGAAGGGAGAGATCGCCGAGTTCGTGATCGGGGAGCACAACCCCCTCCTCGTGCAGGTCCCCATCGGTGTCTACCACGGCTGGAAGTGCCTCGGGAACGAGGAGGCTTACGTCATCAATCTCCCCACCAAGACTTACAACTACAAAGAGCCTGACGAGTACCGCCTGGACCCTCACCACAACGGCGTCATCGACTATGACTGGGCCACCAAGGACCGGTAATTTGGAATTCGGGGAAAAAGACCAACGCCACGGCACCAAGACACCAAGGAATGGGGAATGACGAACCGCGAAAGCCGATTGGAAAGGGCCATCCGCGATCCGCTCTCCGTGGGAGCGCTCTCCAGCGCGCAAGGGGCAGTCCCGCGTCCAGCCTCTCGCCTCTCACGTCCAGCCTCTCGCGTCTCGCGTCTCGCCTCTCACCTCCCGTCCCGCAGCGATCGGCCATGCGCCTGATCCTCCTCGGCGCGAAGGGCATGTTCGGCACGGACGCCGTGCCGATTCTGGAGGGCGCCGGCCACAGGGTCGTGCCCGCCGATCTGCCCGAGGCGGACATCACCGACCCGGCCTCGCTGGAGCGCCTTTTGGACGCGCACCGCGCCGAAGCGGTGCTGAACGCCGCCGCCTACACCGACGTGGACGGCGCCGAAAGGGAGCGCGAGAAGGCCTTCCGGGTGAACGCCTTCGGCACCCGCATGGTGGCCAAAGCCTGCGCCGACCGGCGGCTCCTCCTCGTCCACCTGAGCACCGACTACGTCTTCCCGGGCACCCGCCCCGAGGGCTACCTTCCCGGCGATCCCCCTGGCCCAGCCGTCAATGCCTACGGCGAGAGCAAGCTGGAGGGAGAGAGAGCCGCCCAAGGAGAACTCCCCCCGGAAAATCTGCTCATCTGCCGGACCCAGTGGCTTTACGGCCGCCACGGCAGGAACTTCGTGGATACCATGGCGGGGCTTCTCTCCAGCCGGGAGGAGGTGCGGGTGGTCAACGACCAGTGGGGGGTCCCGACGCACACGAGCGAGCTGGCCCTTCAGGTGGCGGCCCTCCTCAAGAGCGGGGCCCGCGGCGTAGCCCACACGGTGGGTGGCGGCGGTCCCATCACGTGGTACGAGTTTGCCCGAGCGATCGCGCTCAGGCTGGGGCTTCGAACCCGCCTCGTCCCGTGCTCCACGGCGGAGTTCCCCCGCCTGGCGCGCCGCCCGGCCCACGCCTGGCTGCGCGGTGAGGGGATGCCGGATGGAGTGGTCCGGCACTGGCGCGAGGCGCTCGAAGCCTACCTGGCTGGCGCTCAGGAGAGGTTCGCGGGACAATGACAAGCCGCTCGGGGGCGGCGCGGTTTCGCGGCCGCCCATCCTCGATCGGCGCGAGGAAAAGAGGATGGACCTGCAGTCTTTATTGAAGCCATTGGAGGAGCTGGAGGAGAGCTTGGGCGGTCTCTACGAGTGGTTTGGCCGGCTTTTCGCGGAGGACGAGGAGGCGGCCAGCCTCTTCCGTCGCATGGCGCGGGACGAGCGGTCGCACGCGACGCTCATCCGGTACGAGCGGCGCCTCCTGCGCCAGAACAAGATCGAGGTTCCCACTCCCCTGGAACGGAGCCAGATCGGGGAGGCCCTGGAGCGCATCCGGGCCTTCTCCCAGGAGGTCCCGCCGACCCTCGAGGAGGCCATCCGCTTCGCCCTCGAAATCGAGAACCACGACGCTGAGAACCACTACCGTTTCACCAAAGGGCTCCTCCCGCCCAGCCTCACCCAGCTCCTCGGCCGGCTGGGCCGGGAGGACGAGCGCCACTACAAGGGCCTGCTTGCCTTTGCCGGCCGGCGGGGGAAGCCCTTTGCGGCCGGGGAGGAGCGATCATGAAGACGCTGCTCGTGACGGGCGGGGCCGGGTTCATCGGGAGCAATTTCGTGAGGATGGCCCTCTCGGAGCACCCCGAACGGCGGATCGTGGTTTTGGATGCCCTGACCTACGCGGGGAACCTGGAAAATCTGGAGGGGCTTCAAGAGCTTTACCCGGGACGCTATCGCTTCGTCCGGGCGGACGTGACGGACGCGTCGGCGCTGGCCTCCCTCTTCGCCGAGGAGGCCGTGGAGGAGGTGGTCCACTTCGCCGCCGAGAGCCACGTGGACCGCTCCATTCTCGGCCCCATGGCCTTCGTGAAAACCAACGTGATGGGGACCGCCACGCTGCTCGAAACGGCCCGTCAAGCGTGGGGCGGCGGCCGCGGGCGCTACCTCCAGGTCTCCACGGACGAGGTCTACGGTGCCCTCGGCGACGCCGGCGCCTTCACGGAGGAAACCCCCCTCGATCCCTCCTCGCCCTATTCGGCCAGCAAGGCCGGAGCCGACCACCTCGTGCTGGCCTACCATCGGACCTTCGGCATGCACACCCTCATCACGCGTTGCTGCAACAACTACGGCCCCTATCAGTTTCCCGAGAAGCTGATTCCCTTCATGATCGCCCGTATGGTCTCGGGAGAGACGTTGCCGGTTTACGGCCGGGGAGAGAACGTGCGGGACTGGATCCACGTGGACGACCACAACCGCGGCGTCTTCCTCGCCCTGGAGAAGGGCGGCCCGGGCCAGGTCTACAACCTGGGAGCGAGGTGCGAACGCCGGAACATCGATCTGGTCAGGACGTTGATCCGCGAGGTGGCCGCCCAGACGGGCCGGGACCCGGCCGGGCTGGAGAGGCGCATCGCCTTCGTGCAGGACCGTCCCGGCCACGACTGGCGCTACGCCATCGACCCCTCCAAGGCGGAGCGGGAGCTGGGCTTCCGGCCCCGCGTGGCCTTCGAGGAGGGGCTTGGCTCCACCGTCGCCTGGTACCTGGCCCACGAGGGGTGGTGGCGCCGCATCGTCAGCGGCGAATACCTCGAGTACGTCCGAAAGCAATACGGGGCGTAGACCCCAATCCCGCGATGGAACTGTAACGGAGCCCCCAAATGTTGATGAACAGGTGGTTTAGCTCCAATGCTCTTTCACCTGATAAGGGATTGGGGGCCTTTGAGCCGAAGGCGAAAAAGGCG
>Ga0078972_1003342_pt1 | contig 27394 bp, 26 predicted proteins | sample YelNatPaOPGAMG01_FD_67568 | JGI IMG/M metagenome (GOLD analysis project Ga0078972, IMG submission 67568) | Hot spring thermophilic microbial communities from Obsidian Pool, Yellowstone National Park, USA - OP-RAMG-01 (SPADES assembly) (version 2) | ecosystem: Environmental > Aquatic > Thermal...
TTTACTCATCCATCATAGTGTTGCTAATGCTACTCCCAATGCTATTCCCAACTCTAGCCATCTCAGCAACTCCAATAAACCCTGAGGCCAAACGTGTTGAGAACATGCTGAACGTTGCCTACAAATCTAGGGATAGGATTGAAGCTTTGGTGAATAGCGTTGAGGGTAATGTTACGCTTATGAAGTTGATTTCAGCTGCTGGGTTGATGGATGCATTTAATGGTAATGTAACACTCCTCCTAAAGAATGGTGAAAACTTACTGGATAAAGCTAATGAGACATATTCTGCTGGAGATTACATTATGGCTTTGAATTACACTTTCCAAGCATTCGACATATTTAGGGATGTGTTTAGGAATATTCATGTGATAGTGGGTAAGGCTGGTGGATGCTTAGAGAAAGAGAGTGTAATTGTAGCTGAAGGTTTGATTGTGGCTGCAAATCGCACATTGGAGCGCATTAAGAGTATACGTGAACTTGGCAACATTTCCTCAGAGGCTGATGAGAAGCTATCTGAAGCGGAAGCTCTTCTAAATACAGCTGAACTTAGAAGTCTCCTCACTAAGGGTAATGTGAGTGAAGTGGCCCATAGGATTGCTGATGCTGAAAAGCTGGTTGCAGATGCTCTTAAGATCATTAAGTCTAAGGCTGAGGAGAAGTGTGCTGAAAGAATGGATAAGTTCATTGCTAAGGTTAATGAAACCTTTGATAAGATTGTTGAAAAAGCCAGATCTCTTGGAGTTAATGCCAGTGAAGTTTTGAAGATGTTTGGATTCAAAAACCTAAGTGAAATTCAAGAAATGAAGAACAACCTAATTGGAAAGGTGAGGAGTTCTATTAAGTTTGGAAATATAACTCAAGCTGTAAAAGAGATGGATAATGCTATGGAGAAGATTAGGAATATGAATATGGAGATGGAGAGGGTTCGCTATATAGCTCAATACCACTTTAATGCTGAACTTGAAGTTAATGTTGAGAAGAATGTTAAGAAGCCCTTCATAATACTCGATATAACAATAACCAATACTGGGAATGCTACGCTAATATTCCCCAATTCAGCGTTCGGCTTAACCATTGAGAGGAGTGTTGATGGTTCTTGGAAGCCAGTTTATACGCCTATATCCGCTCAAGTTCTAATGATGCTTAGACCTGGAGAATCTAGGCATATAACGGTGAGGGTTGAACTTCCTGCAGGCACATATAGGGTTGTAGTTCATGCCATGTGTGAGAAGATTTTCACTCCAGTCACTGCCTATGCTGAATTTACGATACCATAGAAGGTTAATGTAAAATAAAAAACCTTAATTTTTTATTTTAGTTCTATCATGTTTTGTAATCCAACCTTTTTAACTTTCACAATCCCTTTACTTTCCAGTCTTCTCACCATTCGCCATAATGTTGTTCTTGATATGTTTGGGAATCTCTCCCTAAGCTCCACTTCCAAAGCTTTTCCACCCCTTTCCTTTAGGAATTTAATTATCTCAGCCTCTTCCTCAGTTAGCTCCCCCATTTTCCCTCTGCTCCTGAGGCTTTTTATTGGATATTTCCATATTAGGTAGGCTGCAATCACAGCTATTCCTACAGTTGCAACTATGGTTATTGGCGTTATTAATGGAGCTCTATACTCTCTTACAGTTAACGTGTATGGTATAGTTTTTGTAATGCCTCCACCCTTTGCTATTATTGTTATGGTGTATATTCCTGGTGGAGTGTTTTGTGAAACCTTTATATTCATTACGCTATTGAATGGCGGTATCCCCATGGGTGGGTTGAAGGATATCTCCACGCCTGGAGGTTGCCCTATTGCTGATAGTGTTATTTGGCTTGCAACTCCTGAGGTTAGGGTTATGGTTATGGTTGATGATATGCTTTCACCTTGAATTATTGTTGCAGACGATTGCACTAATGTTATTGTGTAATCTATTGGTGGTGAAACAGTTACTTCATAGCTTATCTCGCAGTATCCGGTTGGCATTGTAACCTTAATTCTTCCATCTGTGGTTGATATTTGTGTTGGTGGCGTGTTAACGTAGATTATTGTGGAATTCTCCGGTAGTACTATATTTATTGGGAAGGTGGAATTTAATGTGAGGGTCCATAGCCCAGCTGTTTTTGAGGTTAACTCTGTGGTGTCGTATTCTATGGTTGTGAAGGTTGCTCCAAGCGTGTATACTATTATGTTTGTATTGTTTATTTCATAGTTTAGTGGAGTCTTATTTTCATCGTATGTTAATATGTTTTCCACGTTCCTTGAGAGTAGTGGTATGGTTATTAGTGGTGTTGTTTCATTGACGTTTACGCTTATTTTCACATGTACTAAGCCATCCTTATACACGGTTAGAGTTGCATCCTTAATGCTATATGTTTGTTGTGCAATGGTTTTCGATGTTAAAGTTATTGTGAAAAGCATTAAAATTAAGAATATTGCTGTACTCTTCCTCATCGTAATCCCTCTTGCAGTATAAACTATTACTCAAGTTTGAAATTTAAGTTTTTACCCCTTCCTTGTTTCAATGTATGATAGTATTGAGAAGGATATGTATGCTAATCCTGATATTATGAATGCTGCATCATACCCCAATATTTCCACTATTAATCCAAATATTATGAGTGCTGTGGATTCAAATATCCTCATTGGGATGTGCAGTACACCTATATCTACTGATATGGTTTCATTCCTATTCCTGGTGGCTTTCACTATTATTGCTTCATAGAATTTTGCTCCTAAACCATCTGCAAATGCCATTACGATCATTAGTATTGGTAGGAGGTTTGTATATTTGGCTATTCCTATGCATGCTAGGAAGTATATTATGCTTTGCGTTACTGCTCTGGCAACGTTTAATGGTTTCTTGAGGGTTAAATATATTGTTAGTGATGATGTGAGATTGTAAATTGCAGTCATAAATCCTATCCCCATATAATCGTATCCAAGAATTTTAGCCATGTATACTGGCAGTATCATGTTAAATAATGGGTATCTTGCTAGGCTGTTTATGGCCATTATTATTGATGTGTACCAGAATTTTAGGTTCCTCCCCCTCAAATCCAATGCTTTCAGCGCCTTCACTATGTTTAATCTTCCACTTTTCAATCCAGTTTTCCATAATAGTATTGTGGGGTATAATTGAATCGTCGATATTGCTGTCAGTATTGGGAAGGCTGCATCCACATTTATCATGTTCATTAAAAGTCCAGTTGTTGCTCCACCTATAGCTCCACCTATGGATACTGTTGCTATAACTCTTGTGGCTTCACTGGCCTCCCTCCCTGGGGATAGCTCGTATGTTGCTGTTCTACTTACGGCCCAGTATGCTGACATTGTTATTCCTTCAAATATTTTTCCAATGGCGAATTCCAGTGGGGATTTTGCAATACTATATATAATTGTGGCTGTGGTCATGCTTATCGTGTTTACTAGGAATATTGGAGACCAACCTATCTGGTCTGCTATTGCCGCAAATATTACCCTAACAACTAGGAATACTGCTGGCATTATTGAGAGTATTGCTCCAATCTCCACTAAACTTACCCCTCTATTCAGTAGGGCTAGTGGTACTGCTATTCCAATTCCACTGGATATGAAGTTTGTTATGAATGATATTGCCAGTACCCTCTTCAATTAAGTTCACTTAGTGCTTTTGATGATTATATGTTATAGTTATAAATGGTTTTCCATGAATTCCATTGGGTTTAATTCAAGCTCCTTAATCATTTCGTATAATGTGTTTATTGGGAGGCCAACTACATTGTAGTAGTCTCCATTAATCCATTCTATGAATAACCCTCCAAGACCCTGTATCTTGTATCCTCCAGCTGCATCCATGGGTTCCCCCGTTGATATATACCATTCCACCTCTTCCTCCGATAGCTCTTTGAATTTCACTTCAGTTTCAACGTGTCTAAAGGCTTCAACGCTCCTAATGTTGTCATATATGTATATTCCACTAATCACTTTATGCCTTCTCCCAGAAAGCTTCCTCAATATTTCACGTGCTTCCTCCAAATTTTTCGGTTTCCCTATTATCTTGCCATCAATGTACACTATGGTATCTACTCCAACATATAATCCCAATAGATCTGCATTTAAATTGTCTAGAACCTTCCTCTTCGCATTCCTCTTAACGACTTCTATTGGGTCACCCTCAGATTCCTCCTCTACTCTTGGCGTTATTGTTTTGTATTTGAATTTGAACTTTTTGAGCATCTCACTCCTTCTTGGAGATGAGCTTACTAGGATTATGATCTTCCCATCCATTATTCCTCATTAAATTATCTTTCTAGCCACCTTTATTAGTATATATATTGTTGTGGCTGTTGCGGCTATTGTTCCGCTTGTTGGTAGATTTAGTGTTAGGGATATTAGTAGTCCAGTTATCCCTGATGTTAGTGATATTGTGAATGTGTATATGAAGATTTTTGATGTGCTGTTTGATATTTCTATGGAGGATGCTGCTGGAAGTATTGCCAATGCATATATTAATAGTGCACCCATGGCTCTTGCCAGTACAGCCCCTGCAGCTCCAATGAGTGCGAATGCCATGTAATCATATATTTTTGTTTTTAATCCTAAGGCTTCAGCCCCCTCAACGTCGAAGCATATGTATAGCATCTCCTTATAAAATGCTATTAGAACTATTAATCCTATGAATGATATGAGTGTCATGCCTATTAGGTCGCTGTAGGTTATTAGTAGTATGTCTGAGAGTAGGTAGCTGCTTCTCCATTATTGAGTATTGGCTTATGACGTCTACTCCATTGAATGGTTCATCGAGCATCAATATTTTCGGTTTTGATATTAGTGCCCTTGCCAGTAAAACCTTCTGCTTCTGTCCACCACTAAGCTGATTGAACGTTTTATTCATTAGATCCTTTATCCCAAGAAATTCAGCCGTATTCTCCGCAGCCTCTAAATCTTCCTTAGATATTACTCTAGGCCACTCCCTCTTAGTTGCAATACCCATCAATATTACGTCTAGAACTTTCATTGGTATCCCCTCCATAACTTTATCCCTTTGTGGTATGTACCCCATTAGCCTCCTAACTTCGAAGGATTTCTCCACTGGATTCAACCCTAAAACCTCTATTCTCCCCTTCATGGGTTTCACTAGTCCCATTATGACTTTTAGTAGTGTGGTTTTTCCAGCACCGTTAGGTCCTATTATAACGTTTATTGATGGAGCATCTATTTTGAATGTTACATCTTCAAGCACCCTCATTTTATCATAGGCCACTGTTAGGTTTTCCACGTTTATTATATTCATCTTCGCATCCCCCTCCTAATCTTGTATATGTACGCTGATTCCATGGCTACCACTATTCCAAGTATCGCCGTTATTATCCATGATGTTTCTTGGTTTGTCTGTGTAGGCGTATATGCTATGTTTCTATTTAGTAGTGTACCCCTTATGACGCCAATATTGTACATCATTATGGACGTATACCTCCCCTCCATGGAAATCATGACTTCTATTATTGGAGCCCCTGTTTGTTTAGATAATTCCTGTATTGTGTTGTATACTGGCATTTTTGATGATACATCTGAAGCTAGTATTATCCCTCCCTCCTTCAGTGTATTGTATGCGGTTTCCATGGTTTTAGGTGTTGGTGAAGTTCCTTCCTCAACCGTCAATATTGATGCTACTTCTAAGCCGAACATGTATGCTACATATTGCTCCGCTGGGAATGCCAATACTGCTTTAACACCGCTAGTCTTCCCCCTTAAATCCATTATCTCATTTTTCAAGGCATTTATCTCTTCACTAAGTTTTGCGAAGTTTTCCTCGTAGTACCCCCTTCCATCTGGATCTATTTCTGATAGCTTGTTCTTTATGGCTTCCGCCATCACCATCACGTTTTCTGGGAGTATCCAGTATCCATGGTAATTCTCGCCTGAAATCCCTGTCCATGGTGGCATTTCCAATATTGTCATTTTATTCTTGTAGTCCATGAGATTTAATGATATGTCACTTTGCTTTACACCCTTCACATTGGCAACTTGCTCCAAAAGTTTCATTTCCCAATCCATATGTCCATCAATTACTATCAGATTGGCTGTGGATGCCTGATATATTACTTGTGGTGTTATTGTGAATGTGTGTGGTTCAACGTTGGGTGGAACTATGCTGAAAACTTCAACTCTGCTTCCACCAATCTCTTCAACTATATCCTTCAATGCTCCAATACTTACGGCAACCTTAATTTTCCCATAATCCCCCTCAACATTGAATGCTGTTAATGTGGTTATCATGATTAATAGTAGTATTGCATTTACCCACTTCTTCATCAACTCACCCCGCAACACTCTCTATCACTTGGTATTTCATCTCCATGGGGGCATCTCTTCGGATGACCCATACATGCACACATGGTGTCTATAACCTTCTTCGGCACGTATACATCGAATTTGGAGGCGCATTCACATGCCTCATCTAAATTCATGTTGCATATTCTGTGGAGGTATGTTTCAATTATCTTATACTTCCTAATTAGCATCTTGTATTCCATGATTCCCTTATCTGTGAGTTTTACGCCTCTCCATGGTGTATGCTCCACTATGCCCATGCTCTCAAGCTTCTTTATCATATCGACTGCTGATGGTGCTTTAACCCCCAATTCCTTAGCTATCTCTATGCTTGATGTGGGTTTCTCTCCACCATTGGTTAGTTTCCCTATCACCTTTATGTATGTGGCTTCTCTGGCTGATATCTCCATGGACAATTTAGGTCGAACCTAAGTTAGGCTGAACCTAAATTTAAACTTTTCCATCATGAATAGTATACAACGCTCAATTTTTCAATATTTAATTAAATTTTAAACATAAATGAAACGAATTCTTTATATTAAACATGTATAATATAATGCTCAGTGATCATTAATGTCGATAGACCCCTCTTTCAAACCCTCCGAATTCGTTGCTAAAGCTGTGGAGGATGTTAGGAGAATTGTTGGTGGAGAGATGGCTGTTGCAGCATGTTCTGGTGGTGTGGATAGCACCGTTTCAGCTTACATTGCCAAAATGGCTTTAGGTGATAGGCTTAAAACAGTCTATATTGATGATGGATTTAGACGTGAAGGTGAAGTTGAAGAAACACTTAAAATACTGGGAAATTTAGGGTTAAATCCAATACTATTGGATAAGAAAAGCCTATTCTATAGAAACCTTAAAGGTGTAATTGATGCTGAGAGGAAGAGGAAGATATTCAGGGAAACATTCTACAACGTGATTGGAGATTTCATGAAATCTAATGGTATAAGGTTTCTAGTTCAGGGGACTATAGCTGCAGATATAGTTGAAACTAAGGGTGGAATAAAAACTCAACACAACGTTCTGGAGCAGATAGGTGTTGATTATGGGTTTAAAGTTGTTGAACCATTGAAGGAATTGTATAAACCTCAAGTTAGGGAGGTTGCTAGATACCTAGGCTTACCAAAAGAAATATCCGAGAAGATGCCATTTCCAGGTCCAGGACTAATGATTAGAGTTGTGGGTGAAGTTAATCCGAAGAGGGTTGAGATCGTTAGGAAAGCCACCAAAATAGTTGAGGAAGAGCTTAGGGATGTGAATGCATTCCAGAAATTTGCAGTGCTACTTCCAGGTAGAGCCACTGGAATTAGGGATGGTAGGAGGAAGTATGGTTACATGATCGCCATTAGAGTTGTGGCATCTGAGGATGCTATAACGGCCAACCCATTGGAAATCCCATTCAGCAAACTCAAAAGGATTACTGATAGAATAACTTCTGAGGTAAATGATGTTGTTAGAGTATTATATGAATTGACGCCAAAACCCCCATCAACCATAGAGTTCGAGTGAAATTCAACGCCTTTACATATTTAACTCCCATCATTTTTTATGAATAAATACCCGTTTTATAATTTTGAAAGTATAGGATGCTGATGGTCATGGATTCATCATCATCTTAATATGTTCCATAAACTCACTTTAAATTTGAGGGGTTGTACGATATGTCCATAGCTAAATTTCTTGAGGAAGCTAAGCTCTCACATTTCCATTACATGCTCCTATTGATATGTAGCCTCATATACTGCCTCACAGCCATGAACACAATGCTTATAGCCGCAGTTCTAGTTCCAATAACCCGTGAGTTTGGTTTAGAATCAAACCCACTCCTTTCAGGGCTTCTTGTTAGTGCTGGTTATCTTGGAATGTTTGTGGGGGCATTGAGTTGCGGTATTCTTGCTGATAGGATTGGTAGGAGGAGGAGTTTGATAATAACTACATCGATGATGAGCGTGTTTACGGCTTTAAATTCCATTGCCAGAGACCCATTGAGCATAGCAATCCTTAGATTTGTGGCTGGTATTGGTTTAGGAGGATCTCTACCACAACCCGGAATATACATTTCAGAGTATATTCCATCGAAGTATAGGGGGAGATTCCTAGGCCTTGTGGAAACTTCATGGGTTTATGGTGCTCTACTCTCACTACTATTCCCATACATACTGCTCCCAAAATATGGTTGGAGGACTACATTCCTAGTTTCCCTAATACCATTGATATTGATTCCACCAATAATCTTGTTCGTTCCAGAATCCCTCAGATACCTCCAACTTAAAGGTGACTTCAAAAAAGCCTTAAACATATTGAAGAAGTATAACCTGATACCTGAAGGCGTTGAGTTTAAGGGTGCATTTGAAGGTTATGTTGCCAAGAGTTATAGGGTTTCAGAGGCTTTGAGGAGACTTTGGTCTAGGAATTATTGGAAGAGGACTTTGATGCTATGGATTTTATGGGCATCCCTAGTATACACTTATCATGGAATATTCACATGGCTCCCAGCAATCTATGTTAGAGAATTCGGCTTCACAATCGTTAAATCCCTTGAATGGACTTTGATAGTCACCCTCGCCCAAGTTCCAGGCTATTATAGTGCTGCCTTAATGCTTGATCATGTGGGTAGGAAGCCCATAGAAGTTCTCTACCTCCTTGCAGCTGGATTTGGAAGTTTCATGCTAAGCATATCTAGGGATCCAACATCAATCCTGATATGTAGCATCATAATATCATTCTTCAATTTGGGGGCATGGTCTGCACTATACGCATACACACCTGAACTATATCCAACTGAGATTAGGGGGACTGGTTCCGGTGCAGCTGCAAGTATTGGTAGGATTGCCGGGATAATAGCTCCAACAGCCACTCCACTCATATACACGTATTGGGGTTTAAATGTTGCATTCACAGTTTTTGCATCAATACATTTCCTTGGCGCATTGGCCACATTAATCCTTGGATTTGAAACTAAGGGGAGGACACTTGAGGAGTTAGCTAAGTAATAATATATTAATATATTATTATGTTTTCAACTTGTTATTGTGGTCTTCTATGACTAGCAGAATTGTTTCAGCTGAACATCCACATACCGTTGAGGGGGTTCAGTATCACATTAAGTGTAAGCCTGGTGATGTGGCTAAGTACGTGTTGCTCCCTGGGGATCCTGATAGGGTTCCTAGGATAGCTAAGTATTGGGATGAAGCTAGGGAGGTTGCTAGGAATAGATGCTATGTAACTTATACTGGAACCTATAAGGGTAAACCCATATCTGCAACTTCCACTGGTATAGGTTGCCCATCTACGGCAATAGCTTTGGAGGAGCTTTTGAGGATTGGAGCTAAAACCTTCATTAGGGTTGGAACTACTGGTTCCATACGTTCAGAGGTTAGGGTTGGAGATTTGATTATTAGTTCTGGTGCTGTTAGGCTTGAGGGTACTAGTAGGCAGTATGTTATGGTGGAGTATCCTGCAATTGCAAGTTATGAGGTTGTTTTGGCATTGGTTGAGGCTGCTGAGTCTCTTGGGGCTAGGTATCATGTTGGTTTAACTGCCAGCACCGATAGTTTCTATGTTGGTCAAGCTAGACCTGGATTTAACGATTATCTTCCAAGCTTCTCTAGGAATATAATTTCTGATATGCAGGCTTGTGGTGTTTTGAATTTTGAGATGGAGGCTTCCACAATATTCACTTTATCCAGCATTTATGGTGTTAGGGCTGGCGCTGTTTGTGCTGTTTTGGCCAATAGGGTTACCAATGAATTTGTGGAGGATGCTGGGGTTGAGGATTGCATTAAAGTTGCCAATGAAGCTGTGAAAATATTGAGTGATTGGGATTCCCTTAAGGATTATAGCGGTAAACGGTACTTCTATCCGAGCCTGTTGTCGAAGTAGCTTCATCCGTTAAACCCTTAATTTTCATAAATTCTTTAACTATTTCTATCCCTGAACTTGTCCCTATCCTATCTGCTCCAAGCATAATATAGTGGATTGTGTCTATCAACGTTCTAATTCCACCTGATGCTTTAATCTTCTTGTCTAGGCATGCGAAATTGTAGTTTAAACTTTTCTCAATGAATTCCATAACCCCCTTTACTCCCACTTCTGGTTTTAGCATGGTGTTATCTATGTGTTTGGATAATTCTTCAATGCTCATTTTGCTTATGTAATCTCTTATGATCCTCATTGATTAAATATGTCTTTAATCTAGCTTAAAGCTGTTTTGCTGGGTGCCTCTCAGTCCTATACCATTCAACTCTTGGTTTTATTAGTGAGTATAGTGTTGTTAAGCCTATTATAATCCATATTGGGAATGGTATTATGAAGGCGCGTTTATCCTTTATCTTTTCCCCAGTGATTATTAGGAAGAGTGGTGATATCATTACGGATATTATTAGGTATATGCATATGTAGAGTGGTATGGGGTCTGGGTCTAATCCAATAATTTCTGATATGGGGGCTATTAGTAGCGTGTATATTGTTGATATGGATATTATTAGGTATGAGATTGGTGATAGGTAGTATAGTCCATTGACGATCTTAACTTTCAATGGCACATCTTCTTTCACTACTTTTGTGAAGCATTGCATTAACCCCCTATTCCACCTCATCCTCTGCTTTATTAATGATTTCACAGTGTATGGTCCTCTCTCAATTATTGTGCTGTCCATTAGAGCCATCCTTAACCCCCTCTTTGCGAATTCCACGGTTAGCATTGAGTCTTCAGTTAAAGTTTCTGGGAATCCCCCGATTCCTCTAATTGCTTCTGTTGATACGAATAGTCCTTCACCACTATACATTGGGTAACTTGTTATGTATTTTAATGCTGGTAGAGCTATGTTAACCCATAGGCATGTCTCCACATATGAGAATAATTGTGGTAGCTTATTTCCACTCCTCAAAACCTTCACTCCCACTGAGTCGTATTTCTCGTCATTCATTAGGGAAACTCCCCTTGCTATCTGGTATGTGTCTAGTATGTCATCGTCTGCATCGTAAACCACTATGAATGGTTCATCTACGAATTTCAATGCATAATTTAGGCTTTTGGCTTTGGAGCTTCTGGATTCTGGGTGCACTATTATCTCATACTTAATTTTGCTTTCATCTAGAATTCTACATTTATCCACAACGCTTTTCATGGTTTCATCATCCCCCTTCTCCACTATGATGAGAACCCTCATCTTTTCCCTATCATAAACTTGGTTGGTAATGCTTCTGAGGGTTTTCTCTATACTTTCCCCCCGCTCTCTATACAATGGTATTAGTATTGCTATTCTTGAATTGAATTTTGGTTTTGGTTTAAGCCAAACTTTATCCTTAAGTTTCAATATTAGGCTTATGGTTCCCAGTGTGTGTAGTGAGAAGGGGATGGCTAGGAGTGCTATTAGGATTAATGTGAGCATGAATATTCACTTTATCAGTTTTCTAATCTGAGCTTCTCTGGGAATATATTTAACCTATTCCATTAAGTTTACCCATCATTTTTGTGGGAATATTTTAGGTTACATTATGATTGGCGCTCAATTTATTTAAATAAAATTATATATTAGCTTTACCCATATATTGGAAGCCTACATATCAAATGGATGCATTAATTTATGTTTGTCGTATTATATTGTTGTTTGAGTGTTATGATTGGTGGGGATGATATTTTAGAGGGTTTGAGGGATAGGTGGTGGAGGAGGGTTTTGGAGAGGGGTTTAGAGGGGTCTAAAGTTAATGTTACTGTGAGGGGTTTAAGTCCAGTTGAAGCTATTGGTCGTCCCAGTAGAAGTGATTTCCCAATACTTATGGGTTGTGAGGTTATGATTCAAGCTGATTTCATGGGGTTTAAGGGGCAGGCCTTCACAGATACACCAATAGGTTATGTGGGTGATTTGAAATCAATATATTCATTGCCTCTCTCAGATAATCGTTTTAGAGCTGTTTTGGTGGCTACCATAAATGCATTTTATAGGTATCTTGGACTTGTGGAGGGGACTGTGCATTGTAGGGATATGGGCCCTGAACTCTGTGCTAAACGTATAGCATCATCATTCATGGAGCTATATCCACCTGAAACTAGAATTCTAGTTATTGGTTATCAGCCCTCCATAGTTCATCATTTATCCTTGAAATTTAGGAATGTTAGGGTTACCGATATGGATCCAAATAATATTGGTAGAGTTAAGGATGGAGTTATGATAGAATCCCACACAGTTAATAGGGATGCCATGATTTGGGGTGATGTGGTTTTGGCGACAGGTTCCTCCCTAGTTAATGGTAGTATTAATGAAATCTTGAGGGTTGCAGGGGGTAAGGCAATATTCTATGGTGTTACAATTGCATCTGCAGCTTATGAGTTTGGGTTGAGGAGGCTGTGTTTTGAATCCTCATGAATTGGTAAACGTTAATATGTTTGTCTAGGTTAATCTTTCTTCTTGGATGTCATTTACTTGTCCACGTTGCAATGGTAAACTTAGATTCCACAATATTGAATCTTCCACAAAATACTTTATTTCATGTGTTTCTTGCGGTTTATCTGGTTTGGTTGATGCGGGGTTTAGGGATAAGATTCTCGCATACTACACTTTCCTAGATAATTATAGGGCTGGGAAAATCTCTGATTTTAAGGGTTTAATTCCCGAGCTAATCTCTCTAGGTTTGCTTAGAGATCCAAATGAGATTAGGGGTATGATTTCTAAATGTGGTTTAAGTGTTGAGTCTCTTCCCGAGGTTGTTAGGGATATCCTCTTCTCCCCAAACGATTATGTTGCTTTATATAGGTTTATTGAACCCCCAAAGGTTGAGTATGGTTGTAGTGTTGATGAATTGAATGTTAATGATAGGTTGAAGAATGCTTTGAAGAGTTATGGTATTTATAGGTTGTATAGGTTTCAGGAGGAGGCTATTAAACGAATATTGAATGGTGAAGATGTAGTTATAGTTGCACCTACGGGTTCTGGTAAAACTGAGTGTTTTGCAATTCCAATAATACATTTAATTGCATCTAGTAGGGATAGGCGATTCTATCCACTAGTCCCTGAAGGTTCGAGGGCTCTTAGGGCTTTATTCATATATCCAACTAAGAGTTTGAGTAGGGATCAGCTTTTCAAAATTAGGAGATTGGCAACCCCATTGGGTGTTACTGTTAGGATATTTGATGGTGATACATCCACCTCTGAGAGGGAGGAGATATATAGTGAGCCTCCAGACATATTGATGACTAATTTCGACATAATCCATCATCACCTTTCCCATAGAACTCCATTATCAAATCATTTTAAGAGTGTTAGGTATATTGTTGTTGATGAACTTCATAGTTATGTTGGTGCCTTTGGGGCTAATGTTCATTGGATTTTGAAGAGGCTTCAGAGGGTTTGCGGCTCCACACAGATGATAGGTTGCTCTGCAACAATATCCAATCCTGGGGAGTTTGCCAGTATGCTTTTCGATAGGCGTGTTGGGGTTGTTGAGGGTTCTGGTAGGAGGGGTGGATTCCACTTCATAATGTTGTATCCATCAATTAGATCATTCTACTCTGCAATTGGGGATGTTGTTTCAAAGCTTGTGAATTATGGTTATAAAACCATTGTCTTCTCCAATAGCCATGTGGAGGCTGAGGTTGTTAAGCAAGTTCTTGATGATAGGAATGTTAAATCTTATGTTCATAGGGCTGGTTTACCGAAGAGTTATAGGGTTAAGGTTGAGGAGGATTTTAGGGGTGGGAGGATAATGGTTGTTTCAGCAACACCAACATTGGAGCTTGGAATAGATGTTGGCGATGTTGATTGCGTCATAACCTCCCCAATTGGTTTGGCTAGATTTATGCATAGGATTGGTAGGGCTGGTAGGAGGGGGCAGGAGGCTATTGCAATACTAATGCTTAGAGGCGGTGACCCCATAAGCGCTTACTATAAGAGGAATCCTGAGAAGTACTTTACATATCTTGAGCCTATATATGTTGAACCTAGAAACTTGATGGTTGCAAGAAATCAACTCATAGCTGCATGTATGGATAAACCATTATCCTCCGAGGAGTTTAAAGGTTGGGCTGATGTTTTGAAATCCCTTGCAGATGAAGGGCTTCTAAGCGTTAGGGGTAAACGTTACCATGCAACTATGGATGGTAGGAGGATTCTGAGGAGGTATAATATTAGGGGTGCTGGTGGTAGGGTGGAAATATACTTTAATGGTAAAATTATTGGTGAGAGGGAGCTTCCAGCAGCTTTAAGTGAATTATTCCCTGGAGCCGTCTATCTACATGCTGGTTTGAAGTTTAGATCTAAGAATTTTAAGATTAGTGGTAATTATGGGTATGTGGAGGTTGAGCGTCTCCCAGATGACTTCCAGTATAGAACTGACGCTAAGCGAACTGCATACCCTGAAATTATTGAGGTTGTTGAGGGGGGTGGAGCTTATGGTGTTGAAGCATTGTATTGTAGACTTAGGATTAGGGAGATGGTTGAAGGATACTATTTGAGAGACATTTTTAGCGGTGAAATCATTAGTGAAAATAGTTTGGTTGAGCCATTGGAATACTCCTATGAGACTTACGGCTTCGTATTCAAAGCACCTGAACCCACAACCCACTCAAATTCATCTAAAGATTACCTAGAATTTTTGGCTGGATCATTCCATGCCGTGGAGCATGTTTTAATTGAGAGTAGTGACATGTTTACTGGTAGTGGTTCTGGGGAGATTGGCGGGATATCCATGGGCTCCTCCGGCGTGATATTCGTTTATGATGGTGTTTTAGGGGGTTCTGGTGCATCACTACTACTCTTCAAGAACCTTGCAGACGCCTTCTCCAAATCCTATGAGATCCTTAGAGGTTGTGATTGTAATAGTGTTGATGGATGCCCAAACTGCACATATTCATATAGGTGTGGAAATAATAATAAGCCTTTAAATAGGGTTGGCGCCATTGAAGTCTTTAAACTAATTTTAAGCGGCGCTAAGACTAGGGTTCGTGAGGAGGATTATGTTGCATTTAAACCTATAATGTGAATAGTAACACTTTTATACATCTTTGTGACACATTATTCTGGTGAATTTATTTGAAGGCTAAGTCCATTGCCATCTGTGCAGTGATGTCTGCCCTTTGGGTTGCATTGAATGTTAGTGTTGCTCCAATAATATTCTCATTGACAAACATGCCATTTACATGCGACTTTATACATGCAATCATGGTCTTCACAACTTCATATGCATCCATGGAATTTGGGATTGCAACCCTCTCAGCCATAATAGTTCTAATAGTAACACTGTTTCAACGGGGCTTTGCATCTGGAATATACTTCCTAGGCTTCGTACTAGGAGCACTATTGATAGACTTTCTACTCAGTTTGGTATTGAAGTTTAGGGGGCTGGGTGGATTTAAGCGTTCCTTCATAGTTGTTGAGGGATTATCAATAGTTTTCACGGCGTTTTCAGGGTTCATCATTGGATTGATAATGGCTTTCCTTCAACCAGCCTTAGGTGTTAGGAATCCATTGGTTATTCAGATGGGTGGATGGATTTTCACATCATATTGGACTGGCATGCACACCATCGGCGGCATAATATCTGGTCCAATTGTTTTCCTAGTTTTGAAGGCTATTGAAAGGGCTGGAGTGAGACCTCATGGGAGTTGAAAAACTGTTTTCCAATGGTAAATCCATAGTGCTATTGAATTCCAATGATAGGAGGATTGGCATTGTATTACTTAAAGCTGGTGAAGATGTTGGTTTTCATGGTGAGGGGGTTTTTGAGGAGAAGCTATATGTTTTGAGGGGTAGGGGGAAGGCAGTTATTGGTAATTCTGAGAAAGATTTTGGTGAGGGGGAGATTGTACACATAAACTCTTGCAAACATAACGTGATCAATTGCGGCAATGACATTTTAATATACGTCTATGATTGTATAGTGAAACACTAAACGTTTGAAACGAAAATAAAAATTGAAAGAAAAATAAATTAATTTTAATCCTTTATTTTGCCTTGTATTTTCCGTCTGGAGTCTTCTCAACGGCTCCTGCTTTTACTAGTCTTGTTAATTGCCCCTTAACTATTCCGGGCTTTGCACCGGTGGCTGCTACTAGCTCCTCCACCGTCTTGGGACCTGTCTTTAAGCTCTCCAATATCTTTGCTTTTACAGACATTTTATTCTCCCTCAATATTTGATTAGTGTGTGATGTGATATATAAATTTTAACTTTTAATAAACATATTTTATTATAAAATCTTAAATTAGTTAAGTTACGTTTTTTCATTTTTTTAAAGTCACTCAATACCCACAAATAAAATGTCATGGTTACTGGGGTTTGTTGCACATTTCTTCGAGAAATTTTTAAATAGACATTCAAAATTTTCTAAATTGGATTGAACTGATGGTTGGGTGTTGGTCATGTCTGAAATTAGTGTTCCTCAAAGGATTCCATATTCATTGAAGATTGTTTTGACATCGCTTTGCGCAGCCCTCTACGCCATAGGCTCTTACTTTACAGCTTATATTCAGTCTCCATGGGGGATGGGGCAGTTTCGCCCAGCAGTTATAATCCCCGCATTGTTTGCAACTCTATTTGGCCCTTGGGTTGCAGGTGTTGGTGCAGCAGTGGGCACTCTTATATGTGATTCCGTTAAGCATGGTACCCTTTATCTTGGTAGCTTCATTGCCGCCGTCCCCGGGAATTTCATAGGTTTCTCTATTTTCGGTTATATTACCCATAGAAGGTTTAGTTGGGAGAAATTTATTTTGGCTTCAAATGTTGCTTTGATCGTTGGGAACCTAATAACGGCTTTCCTATATATATTTGCATACAAGTTCCTCTTTGCTCAAGCTCTTGTAATGCCATTCGAATCTCTAACGATTCTATCCCTTGGATTGACTCTCTTCTGGTTCATAACTATGCTACCATTCGTTCTACTAATTACACCTCCATTGATACGAATAATTTCCACAGCATTCCCAAGTATAGTTCCCATGGATGTTAGGGAGGCTTCCATTAAAAGTGCTCTTCCAAGGAGGAGTTTTGGATTAGCATTAATTTCCTCTGGTGTATTTGCATTGTTAATTGGCGTACTAATATCCTTCTCCCCATTGGGCATCTATCTATCCACAACTTTTAGAGGCTACTTTCCACCATTGGTTATGGATTTATTTCAGCTCCTCTTATACCTGTGTGGAATTGTTCTTTCATTGCTTGGTTTGGGTGTGTTGAGTTTGAATATTGTTAGTAGGAGGTAGTTTGCTTAAACGTTTTGATTAATTCTCCAATCCTTTCTCTAGCTTTCGATGTTATTGGTTGTCCATGGCTTGGTAATGCGATTTCAAAATTCAATTCCCTGTAAATCTTTTCTATTGATTCTCTGTTTTGATCTGGGTTCATGGAGTAGTGTGTTGGGATCTCCTTTAAAACGTTATTTTCATTCACCATTAAATCTCCCACGAATAAAGCTTTATCCTCTTGATGGTGGAGGCATATGCTTCCAGGGGTATGCCCTGGAGTATGTATAACTTTCATTCCATATATGATGTCTCCATCATCAACTTCAACGTCTACATTCACATATTTAACTCCTGCAGTTCTCTGGCTTTTCACTCTACCATCTATGTATGGTGTTTCCAGTTTGTGGGCTATAACCTTTGTTTTAAGTGTTTCCTTTAATTCCGCTAGGCATCCTATGTGGTCGCGATGGTGATGTGTAACTATTATCCCTTTACAATCTTCATTTCTCATTCCTCTCCCATTAATGTATCCAAGAACTTTCATTGCATTGTTTGCGTCTCCAGCGTCTATGAGTAAGTATCCCTCAATTACTTTTACTATGTATACATTGCAAAATGAGCCATCGACTAGTTCTATGTGTTTGGTTATTTCCATTTGTGATCGCAAATATTTATGTGCCTTTCTATATGAAAACTTTTCTCATATTGGTATTGGTAGCCTTGGCTCTCTGGGTTGCCCTACTGTTAGTGATAGATCTTGGCTCTTCCTTAATATGACGATTAGTGCCGCTATGGATATTATGGATGCTGGTATTTGCATGTATTCATCTATGTTTCCAAGGTTTATTGTTTGTGATGTTATTGTGAAATCGTAGTTTATCATGTCACTTGTAACGTAGATTATGTAGTTTTGTATCATTAGTATTTGTGTTGATAGTGTTCCTTCACAGTGCCTTATGAATCCATCATAATCGTATACTGCATACAATTTTTCCACATGTACTTTTACAGTATACGTTTTTGTTGAGGCCCCTACAGATATTTTTACTGGGACATTTAGGTCTACGTTATTTATGTTTATCTCAGCCCCCCTCTTTGATGGGTCATATAGTATGTTCATGCTTGTGAGTCTACTTAGAAGTATCCTTGTCTCATCTGTGCTGACTTCCCTAATGTATGATTCTATTCCTGGTAGTTGAACTGCAGTGTAATCTATGTATTGATCTCCATCTATACTGTATTGTATCATCATAGCCTTTATATCTCCAGTTATAGGGTTTGCCACTGCATATATGCTTCCAGCAAGTAGGATTGCTATCAGGATTGTTAGAATAATTTTTGATGCCATTCCAATCCCCCTTCTCACTCTTGGTTCAATGGGTGGCGGCATTGTATATGTATAGTCAAATCTATATTCATACTCCTCCCCCCTCCCAATGACATTTGATAGTATTATTGGTAGTATGGCTATTCCAGCTAAGAATCCACCTGCATGTGCAAATACGGCTGTCGTTCCAGCAACCTTTGCATATCCATATAATACTTGTGTTGCAAACCAGAATATTAGATAGTATTCTGCTCTAACTCTGAATCTCAATGGGAATGGGAAGAAGATGTATGGCGAGTACATGGTCAAGTATGTTCCTGGATACATTATCAAGTATGCCCCAAGGACTCCACTTATAGCTCCTGAAGCTCCAACTGCTGGTATTATGTATGATATTAATCCACCTGTGTAGCTGAAGGCCGTGTGGAATATTGATGCCACTATACCAGAGAATAGATATAATGCCAGTAGCTTCTTCCCACCAATAACCCTAGTTACCGGTTTACCGAATAGGTATAAGAAGTACATGTTGAAGAATATGTGGAATATATCTGCATGTATGAACATTGATGTGAAAATCCTATACATGTTTTGAATGTCCCCTATAAGTGATGGTATAAATCCAAACATGTTAACCCAGTAATCGCTTGTCTCCATGAAGAAGTTTTCATATGAGGTCATCAAGTATACTATTATGTTTAGAAGTATTATGGCAGTTAGAACTCTCGTGCTCCTTTCATGCTCAACCATTACCCATCACAACGTGTTTCCAATATGTCTACAATAAGATTTAAAAATATATTTTTCGCACTAAACTCTTCTTTAAGTCCTGTTTAACTGCCAATATTAAATTTGCTTTATATATTTCAATCGTTATTCACGGTGGAAATAAGGTTTATAAATTAATTGAATTATCTTCAACTGGAGGTAATTATGGGATGGATGCGCTTAAAGCTTTGATAGAGCCAAAAGGCATTGCAGTGATAGGTGCCAGTAGGAGTCCAGGTAAAATAGGTTATACTGTGTTGAGGAATATTATTGAGTATGGGTTTAAGGGTGGAATATACCCCGTAAATCCCAATGCAACAGAGATACTTGGCTACAAGTCTTATCCAAGTGTATTGGATATTCCTGGGGAAGTTGATGTGGCTATTGTAGTTGTACCTGCACCTGAAACTCCTAAAGTTATTGAGGAGTGCGGTAAGAAGGGTGTTAAAGTGGCTGTAGTTATAACTGCTGGCTTTTCGGAAGTTGGAAATGTGGAATTGGAGGAGAGAATCGTTAAGATAGCAAAGAATTATGGTATGAGAATACTTGGACCCAACATCTTTGGCTACGCCTACACACCACTCAATTTAAATGCCACCTTCGGCCCCCTTGAGGTGGCTAAGGGTGGTATAGCCTTCATCACGCAAAGTGGAGCTTTGGGGATAGCGTTAATGGGCTGGACAATAATGAATGAAATAGGCCTGTCAGCCCTCTTCAGTATTGGTAACATGGCTGATATAGATGTTGTGGAGCTTTCGGAGCTGTTGGCTGAAGACCCTAATACGAAGGTGATATCAATATACTTGGAGGGGATAAAACCGGGTAAGGGTAGAGAGTTTATTGATAGGATGTCTCGTGTGACGTTAAAGAAACCTGTGGTTGTCATTAAGGCTGGGGTGACGGAGAGGGGTATGAAAGCTGTAGCCAGCCATACTGGTAGTCTTGCAGGTGCAGATGCAATGTATGAAGCTGCATTTAAACAGTCGGGGATAATTAGAGCTCGCACAGTGGAAGAGCTCTTCAACATAGCAAGGGCCTTTGCACAGCAACCGCTACCTAAAGGTGAAAACACCGTTATAATAACCAATGGTGGTGGTGTGGGTGTTCTTGCTACAGATGCCGCTGAGCTCAGTGGTGTTAAGCTTCTTGAGCCAAGTCAGCAATTAATGGAGAAGTTTAAGGAGACTATGCCATGGTTCGGCAGCCCCAAAAACCCCGTAGACTTAAGTGGCCAAGCTGTTGTGGATAATTACATTAAAGCTTTAAAGGTAGCTGTAGATTCCCCTGAAATAGATAATATTGTGATATTATATTGTAGAACGGCAATTCTGGATCCAAGGGATCTTGCAAAATCGATAACTGAGTTTTACAGGGAAAATAATGTATCTAAAACAACGGTAACGGCATGGGTTGGTGGGATTGAAGTGTATGAAGCTATAAAATACATGAATAAAAATAGTATACCAGCATATCCATCGCCTGAGGAAGCCCTCTATGCCTTAAGCAGAATGTTATGGTACAAAAAATATTTGAGTTTCCGTTTAAGGGGAGTGAATGTTGCTAAATAAGCTTTGAACCTGGCTTAACCTCTGATGCCGCTGTAACTATCACTGGTGGATCTGTGTTGGTCGCTAAGATCATACCTTGACTTTCAAGTCCCATAAGTTTTTTTGGTTTCAAGTTTGCCACCACCACAATATATTTTCCCATGAAGTATTCTGGCGTATACCATTTTCCAAGTCCTGCTATAATTTGTCTTTCGCCTAGCTCTCCTAGATCCACTATTAACTTAATGAGTTTTTCAGAGCCCTTAACCTTCTCAGCGTTTTTAACTAGACCGACTCTAAGATCGATCTTCTTGAAATCTTCAATGTCCAAAACTCCACTCAAAGGTTATGTCACCACTTGTTTATGTAGATTAGAGTTTAATTTAATTAATAAATGTTAATGAAGCTTCTTTGAGCATAGTTTATTAAGCTTTTTCTATTCATAGTGTATTGGATGTGTTTTAGTGGTGTGAGGTTTGCCTGAGTTTCTAGATATGTATATTAAGGATTTATGTTTGAAGGCCAATGCTTTTAGGAGTCTATATGATATTCATGGAGACCGTGATTTAAGTGGAGCTTTAGGGGACTATTTTGATAGGTATTGGGTTAAATTCAGTTTTTCCAGGGATTCAAGTATGGATTTCAATGTTTTGGCTGTGGATAGTAGTTCGAGGCATTTGAGTACTGAGAATGGGGGGCTTTTCTATGTGGCTAGGGCTTTGGGTTTAACTGGATCTGGGAATGCGTATCGTAGGGTTGATTGTGGATTTGATTTCTGTTTTACTGGTGATGGCAGTGATTTTGTTGGTAGAGTTATGGAGTGGTTGGAGCATTTGACAATCATAGATGCTTTGAATTCTGGTTTTAGGGGTGTTATTCTCCTTGATGGATCAATATATGGTAGGCTTTCACATGTACCATTGGAATTTAATTTAACAAGCAACAAGGATTTCATGATCAGATATTTTGATGATTTAATTAAGCTTATGGATTTATGTAGGAAGTTTAATGTTCCATTGATTGGTGTTAGTAAGGGTAGTGCATCCCACTTCTTTAGAGACTTCATATTGGGATTGTTGGCTGTGGATGTTGGTGTTAAGCTTGGTTTAGATGCCCTTTCAATTAAGAATTACATTTTCAAAGTCTTTGATGATAGGAAGAATGCTGCAAAACTTTTAAGTGGGCTTCCAGAGGATTTGAAGAGGGTTTTCATGGAATTGATCCATAGGAAACCAGATTTCCAACTTATACTTAGATATGCCAAGTCCACTGGCTACACGTTTCCATTATTGCTCAATCCTCCACCTAGAACTATTAGGGCATTCAAGCGTGCTGAGATGAGTCCAATTGAATTCTTGAGGTCGGCTTTCCCCTACTCCTCAATTTCAGGGGATTTTGTTGATTGGGCTTCTGGAGTAGTTTCTAAGCTTCACGATCTTCCAGCCATAGTCTCCTTCCACGTTCTTCCATCTATGGGGGATACTCCCATGAGGGTTGATGTTCCCGCATGGTTTTTCGGTGTTGATGAGAAATTCGTTGATTTTAGGTGGCCTGACGCTGTTGACGTTGATGTTAGCCCCATACTCAAAGTTTTATCTGCTGGTTATTGTGGTTTAGATAACTATAATGTTTGGCTTGTGAGTGTTGATAGGATGGTTAAGCTTGGTAGGAGGGTTTTTGAGGATATGTATCTATCTAAATTTGAGGAAATTGTTAATGCTAGAGTGACTTCGAGGGGGTATAGGCGTGTCAGATATCCATGAAGGTTTGGATAAACTTGGATATGTTGTGGGTGAGGCTAGCCCCACATACTTTTACTTCATAGTTGATGAGGGTAAGTATCCCCCAATATGGGAGTATGTGGTTGTGAGATCTTTGGAGAATGTGGATGGCAATGATGTTGATGTTATGGTTGTAGCTCAGATATGTGAGATAGTGTCCTCAAGTTTAGCTTTGGATCTCTCTTCAAAACCTAGGCATGAAGCTGTTGAGAGAATTGTTAAAGCTGGACTTGTGGATAGGAGGATCCTTGCTAAAGCTAGGGTTTTGGGTTTCAATTATAATGGTGAAGTCCTACAGCCTAGGAGGGCTGTCCACCCTGGAAATGAAGTTTATAGGGCACCATCAAGTATCCTAAAGGAATTCTACTCATACCCAGATTCAGAAAGCCTACATATTGGTTCACTGATAAATAGGGTTGATGTTCCAGTAAGCATATCCATTAGGGGGTTTAGGAGGCATATGGCAATATTGGCTCAGACTGGTGCTGGGAAGAGCTATGCAGCAGGGGTTTTATTGGAGGAGTTGTTGAAGAAGGGGGCTACTGCAATAGTTCTAGATCCACATGCAGATCACGTCTTCCTCTCACGTAGCAAGGGTGGCGGTTTCTACTCCAAGAGGGTTACTGTATTTAGAACTCCTGAGAGTAGTGGGAGATATAATGCTGCTGATATAGGTTCTATCTCCACATATGAGATTAAGTTTTCAGATTTAAGCGTTGACGATATAGCCACAATTTGCGGTATAGAGGAGAGGTGGACCAACATAATTTCAGCCATAGAAAATACCATTAAAAGAGTTAGGGATAGGATGGGGGATTCATATGGCTTGGGGGATTTAATCAAAGCTTTAGAATCCAGTGATAATGAAGATTGTATGAGGGCATTGAAGTATGTTAGGAAACTTCAGAGAATTAGGGTTTTTGGCGATGCAACCACAAATATATTAAACATACTCAAACCAAAGCATATCTCAATTATTGATTTGTCAGGTTTGGATGATGAAGTTTCCGATTACATTGCATTTAAACTTTTAAGCGACACTTTCAATGCCATTAGATCGCAAAGATATTCATATCCAGTTTTCATAGTCATTGAGGAGGCTCATAGATTTGTTCCAAACAAGGAGTCTACCCTTTCAAAGAGCATTATTAAGCGCATAGCTGCTGAAGGTAGAAAGTTCGGCTTATTCCTCATAATCATAAGTCAGAGGCCTTCAAAGATAGATCCAGACGTTTTAAGTCAATGTAATAGTCAAATGATCTTGAGGATAACGAATCCTGAGGATCAGGAGGCTGTTAGGGTTAGCTCTGAGAGGATGAGTGAAGACTTGCTTAGAGATCTCCCTGGATTAAATGTTGGTGAAGCGGTGATAGTTGGGGAGGTTGTTAAGGCTCCAGTCATGGTGAGGATTAGGCCTAGGGAGACTATGGAGGGTGGTGCAGATATAGATGTTGTTTCAAAACTTGCTGAAGCTTCAAGGGAGGCTGAGGAGAGTGAGAAGAGGTTGGTGGAGAGGGTGGATGAGGAGCGTAAACATATTAAGGAATTAATTGAAGGATAATTTTGGTGATAAACCTTTAGGATAGCGCATATTTCTGATACCCATTTGGGGTATAGACAGTATAATCTTGATGAGAGGGAATCTGATTTCTATGAGGTATTTAATGAAGCTGTTGATGCTATTCTTAGGGAGGATGTTGACATAGTTATTCATTCAGGAGACCTATTCGACTCCCCACTACCACCAATAAAAGCCCTCAAAACATTTAGGGATGCTGTTAGGAAGATTTCAGATAAGGCTAAATTCATATCTGTTCTCGGGGATCATGATATGCCTAGGAGGCGTGGACTATACCCCCACAGCCTCTTTGATAATGTTAGGGTTTTGGGTTTAGGTTGCCTTGAGCACATGGATTTCAATGGTTTACTGGTAGCTGGAATATCTAATATTAGGGGGAGGGGGGTTGACCTCTTGAGGGAGGAGATAAGGAAGTTTGATAAAATATCCAGTGGATATAGGAAGTCCATATTAGTTATGCATCAAGCTATAGATAGATATCTCCCCTTCGAGGGGGCTTATGAGGTTAGGGAGGATGAGCTTCCGAGGGCAGCTTCATACTATGCTTTTGGACACATACACTCGAGAATCCTAGTTCGCTTTGGCGGAGGATTCCTAGCTTATGCAGGTTCAACGGAGATAAATAGTAAAAGTGATATCCCTTCTTGGCGCAAGGATGGTAAGGGCTTCTTCCTCGTAGACTTCGATGGTGATGAACCTAAAGTTCAGAGGGTTGATTTGAATGTTAGACCACAAATTGATTTGGAGCTGGAGGTAATGGATAGGGGTGGACTGAGTAATGCATTGAAGGCTTTAAATGAAAATTTGGCTTCCACATCAAAACTTTCAAATAAGCTTCCAATAATTCATCTTAACATTAAATGTAGGGATGTGGAGAGGCAGAGTGTTATGGGTAAGATTAATGATGCCATTAAGGGTAGAATTCTAACGTCGAGGATAAGTTTTGTAGAGGAAGCATCGCTTCCATCAATAGCTGCAATTAAGGGTGGTATTGATCAGAGGGGGCTTATAGGTGAGATCCTAAAGAGGTATGGTTTAAGTGATGAGAAAATTATTGGATTAGCTTTAGAGCTTCAAGACCTCATCGTAAATGATGAAGTGGATGAAGCCATAAATGTTGTGAGGAAGTTCTTTGGGGTTGATGTGTAATGATTATTTTGAGGGATATCACCATCAAAAACTTCCTATCACATGAAAATACGAGGATGAACTTCCCCTTAGGGGTAATAGTTCTAGTGGGTCCAAATGGTTCTGGGAAAACTGCAATAATGGATGCAATAATGCATTCACTACTTGGATTTAGAGGCGTTAGGAGTAGAGCCAGCAGTGTTGACGATCTAATAAGATTTGGAGCTAAATCCATGGAATTGGAATTAAACTTCGAAGTCGATGGGAAGGAATACAATTTGAATTGGCGTAGGGAGAGGGGTGGTGAAGTTAATGCTAGACTCCAATGCAAAGGCGTTGGACTAATAACCGATTCAGCTACTAAGACTGTTCAAGAAGTCTTAAAGATAATTGGGATAGATAAGGATACGCTGCTAAGCTCAGTATTCATACGTCAAGGTGAAATTACAAATCTAATAGAGGAAGAGCCAAGTAGGAGGAAGGAGGTTATAGGTAGAATACTGGGATTGGACAGATATGAGAAGGCATATGATAAGATGCGTGAAGTGATAGATAGCCTGGAAAAGATGAAGAACACTTATTCCAATGAAGCTAAGAGGATTGATGGATCCATGGAAGTTTTAAAGAAGCGTCTAGAAAAGCTATCACAGGACATTAAAGCCCACCAAGAAAAGCTGACGAAACGTAGAGATGAACTCAACTCCAAGTTGATGGAGCTTAAATCGCTACAAATGGAGAAGGAGATGCTGGATGGCATGAAGAAGAGTTATGATGAACTGCGTGAAAGGAGAGGGAGAATTGAGGAGAATATGAAACGCATTGAGGAATCCCTTAAAGAGCTAAAGGGTAAGCAAGCCAAATGTGCGGATGCCAAGAAGAGGATTGAAGTCATGAAAAACGAGATTTCCAGAATTCCACTACTAGAGAGGTATATTGAAATCTACTATGAAATGGAGAAGTTGAATTCCGATATGAAAAGCTTGAATGAAAATATCAATAAATTAAGGGAATTGGAGGATTATGAGAAAAGATTAGCCGACTTATCCAATGAAGTGTTAAAGTATTTGCCAGAGCCTTCCATGGAAGCTTTGAGGAAAATGCTGGAAACACTCCGAAACTCGGAGAATATGATTCAAGATGAAATCAATGAGAAGCAACGTGAAATTGGTGAACGAATTGGAAAGATAAATGAATTGAAGGGGCATATTGATCACATAGAAAAGTTGGATGTATGCCCAGTATGCAAAACAAAGTTATCGGATACGCATAAAGAGCGTGTTAAAGAAGAAATATCGATGGAGCTTCAAAAGATTGAGCTTGAATTGAATAGCCTCAAAGAAAGTTTGCAATCACTATCAAAGAACCTTGAGGAAGTTAAAAGCAAAACTAAGAATTTCTCAGAAATTACAAGTAAAGTTAGGGATATTGAAAACCTCAAATCATTCGTAAATAGAGTTAGAAGCGAACTTGTAGGTTCAATTCCAGAATTGGGCGACTTAAACTTTAGGGTTGAAGATGCAAAGTCAATTCTCACCAACAAACTGGAAGATCTCAGGTCAAAGGTAAATGCATGTGGATCTGAATTAAATGATATAATTAAAAGTCTTGGATACGAGCCGAAGGATCCTAAGCGTGAACTTGAACTCCTAAAAAGGAGGCTTGATGAATACAATAATTTGAGGGTTGAAGCGGAGAGGTATGATGATTATTCAAAACAAATCGAAAACTTAAGTTTGGAATTGGAAAAGCGTAGAAATGAATATAATGCTGTGGAAAATGA
>Ga0078972_1006547_pt1 | contig 27394 bp, 24 predicted proteins | sample YelNatPaOPGAMG01_FD_67568 | JGI IMG/M metagenome (GOLD analysis project Ga0078972, IMG submission 67568) | Hot spring thermophilic microbial communities from Obsidian Pool, Yellowstone National Park, USA - OP-RAMG-01 (SPADES assembly) (version 2) | ecosystem: Environmental > Aquatic > Thermal...
TTCGTTCGCCTAGCATCCATTAATTGCTTAATTCATCGCTTTCGCTCCTATCATCGCGTTTATTTTGCTTGGAGGAAGGTTCTGGGTTGAGTTCCTAAACCTTCTCCTTCCAGACCCTTAGGGTTTAGAAGGAGCTCCTTGAATTTCTTTGTAATATTTGCAACTGCAACATGATCTCTATCATCTTTAAAACCACAATTCTTACATTCTAAGTAATGAAGATTTCCATTGTATTCTTTAAGTTCATTATTGCATTTTGGACATTTCTTTGAAGTATCTTTAGGATCTACGTATATTGTTGTTATTCCATTCCAATTTGCAATGCTTATTAAGTAATTCAGGATTCTCCTGTAATACCACATTCTTATTTTATAATTGAAGTCTCTGTTTTTATTTTTAAAATTATTTCGCAAGTCTTCATAAATTATTGTAATACAATTGTATTTTAAAGCAATCTTAACGATTTCATTAGAAAGTCTTTGACAAATTCCTAAATTTCTTAGCTTTAACTTTCTCCATAACCTCGTAGCATTATTCCCATACCTTTTTTGAGCAAATTCATCAATTCTCCTTACTCTTTGCCACTCTGCAATGTTCCATTTTATTCTATCAATGAAAATTCTTTTATAACTATTGGCATTTACTTTATAGACTGCAAAACAGACATTATCAAGGTTGACATCTATTGTTAGTATATTAAGTCCATCATTAAGCATTTTAGACAAATCTTCAATGTTCGGTAGTTCTACAAGCTTTCTTATTGGAAATATAAGAAAATATCTATTATCTTCTTTTTTAATCAGCGGATCACATAATTCAATTTCTTTAAAATGCTTTGTTCTTTTTGGTGAATTCAAAGCCTTTATTAGCAATTGCTTCCTTTTGCATCTAAACCATGCTTTTATTGTTCTATAAGGTTCTAATGATGTTATACTTATAGTTTCAAAATTATCGCTACTTCTTGAATAATTTCTTTCTAATCGAATAAAATTATTGCTTATTCCAATGACTTTTTTATTTTTTAAATGATTTATTGCTTCTTTACTAATAATGTTCTCTGATTTCTTTATTTTTTCTTTAATTTCATTCTTCATTTCTTTTGTTTTCTCAATAGTTGTAAATATTGCATCTCTTCCATTTTGCTTAATCAATTGCTCAGCATATTCTTTTGCAGTTTTTTGAAGATTCTTTGGCAATTTTGTTTGAATATTAATGAATTTTTCAAGTTTTGCATACATATTTGCATATTGCAATACTGCACTGTGCCACTCCATTATTAGTTCATCGATTTTCTGCATGTCATCATTATTATTGAATATTAACTCCCCCCTTACAACCTTATATGCATATTTTTCTAATCATTTTTACGCTCTCTGGTATTATATTTTTTCATTGGATATAAGCTAAAGACATTAAAAAAGATTTACTATTTCAATCGAGAAAAAATATTAATGAAAAAAAGAAGTTTAAAGATATATGGATTACTACAAGTCTTCCATTAATTGTTTTTCTATTATTTAGATGTATTATTAATATTCTTTATGGAGATACTTTAAAAATATTTTTAAAATTTCAATTTTAAAATATGAATAAAAATCTTTATATAATAAAATTTTATGAAAAATTAAATAATTAGACATGCCCTATATCAGAATAAGAATGAACTTAGAAGAAAGGATAGCAAAAATTGAGGGAATATTAGAATAAATTGATAAAAGACTAAACCATTTAGAATCTAATATGATTAGCTTTAATGAAAGATTAAATAGTTTTGATAAAAGACTAGATAGTTTTAATGAAAGATTTGATAGAATAAATGAAAGAATAGATAGCTTATTCAAATGGTTAATTGGATTAATATTAGGAATGTGGACTACAATAATGATGACATTAATACCTATTTTCTTAAAAATTCTAGGATTCTTATAATTTTTGAAAAAGTAAACCTCTATTTTATATTTATTTCTAATATCCTTTTTTTAAATACAAATTTATTTAATACTGCTCTAATAAAATAATCTAGATTAAGACATGAAAAAATATCCTATAATTCAAATAGCTTTGGATTTTAAAAATCTTAAAGATGCATTAAAAATAGCTAAAGAATGTTATAAAGCTGGTATTGAATGGATTGAAGCTGGTACTCCATTAATAAAAAGTGTAGGTATTAAAGCTATTAAAGAAATTAAGAAAAATTTTCCAAATGCTTGTGTTATAGCTGATTTAAAAACTTTAGATGCTGGTGCTTTAGAAGTAGAAATCGCTTCTGAAGCAGGTGCAAATATAATAACAATTTCAGGATTAGCTAGTTCTCAAACAATTATTGAAGCATTAGATTCTGCTAAAAAATATAATTCAAAAATAATGATCGATTTAATGTATGTAAAAAATATTCTTAAAAAATCAATTGAATATTCAAAAATTGGTGTTAATTTTCTATGCTTACATACTGGTTTAGATATACAAAAAACTGGGGCTTCAATAATTAATAAAGCTTCTTTATTGAAAAAAATTAAAGCTTCTGTAAAAATTCCTATAGCTATTGCAGGAGGAATAAATTTAGAAAATTTAGATAATCTTTTAATTCTTAAACCAGATATTATAATAGTTGGTAGAGCTATAACTAATTCAAATAATCCATATAAAGTTGCACTTGAATTTATTAAAAAAATTAAAAATAAATCTTTAAATGCTTAGAAAATGATTATTTTGAGGTATGGATATGTCTCACCCAATTATTAAAATGTTAAGTTGGAAAACAAGACTTTTAAGCGAAGAAGAAATAATTCAAGTACTTGCAGCAATAGCAAATATTAATTTAAATGAATTTATGCTTAAAGATATTATTAATTTTCTTCCTGAAAAAATTTCAAATGATAAAAGAAAAAGAAGGAGTATTTCTTCATTCTTAGAAACTTTAGTAGAAATTGGTTATTTAAAAAAACCATCAGAAAGAAAATGGTCAAAAGTAACATCTTCTTTAAGCCATTTTTTAAGTCCATTATTATTAGAATTAAGTGAATTGGAAAGAAAACCAATTAAAAAAGAAGAAGAAGAAAAAAGAGTAATCAAGTTTTCTTAATTTTTTTATCAGTTTTAATTATTAATGAATTTTCTATTTCTATTGGAATTTCTAAAAATTTCCATTCTCTATTAAGAAATCTTACAGCTAAAACAGGCTTTGGAGAAAATTCTTTTCCACAATGAGGACATTTTACAATGAATTTTTCACAAAATTCTTTTATACGTTTAATTTGTTCTTTATTTAGCATAATATAATCTTTACGAGTTGATTTTACTTCTATAGCAAGTAAATTTCCATTATCTACTGCTATTAAATCTGGTTTAGCCATTTTACCTGATCCACTTCCAGGAGTTCTAATAGCATAAAATCCAGCTTTTCCTATATCCAAGAATTTTTTTAATAAATAATATTCTCCTTCATATCCTACTCTTGCTTTATATTTAGGAGAACTAATTTCTTTAGGCTTCCTAGGCAAAACTCATCAAAAAAATATTGTTTTATAAGAATAAAAAATTTAATAAACAAATAAATAAAGAAATATTTATTTACTTCAATTTTTTTCTTTTTTATTACTAAACGAGGAGAAAAACATTATGGCAGAAGAAGCAGTAATACTTGTAGGTAAAAAACCTTTAATGAACTATGTTCTTGCAGCAACAATGCCTCTTGCAGATGGAAAAAAAGTAGTTTTAAAAGCACGTGGAAGAGCTATTAGTAGAGCTGTTGATATAGCTGAAATAATTAAAAGAAGATTTGTACAAAATGCTGTATATGAAAAAATCAATATAGGCACTGAAGAAGGAAGAGTTGGAACAGATAATCGTCCAAGAAACGTTAGTACTATAGAAATCGTTGTTTCTGCACCAAGCGAAAAATCTAAAAAATCTAAATAGCATAGAATTTCCTATAAAAAGCTCACGCTAGGGTTTCCCTGGCGTTGAGCTATTTTTTTATTTTTAAAAAATTTAAAGAATAAATAAGGAATTATAATATCATTTTTGCAATTTTTAATGCAAATAATGGATGTTTCATAAGTTTCATAGCTACTCTAGTAGTATTTATTCCATTTGCTAAATCTATTATATCTTGACCATCTAGTATATCTGCAAGCATATTTAATTCTTCATCATTTAATTTTTCTAATGCTTTAAGTACTTTTAGACTTTTCTTAATTCTTTCACCCCAATAAACATTATATTTATCAACATACTGCTTAAGCATATCTTTAGAATAATTTTTCTCTTCAATGGATATTGCAGCTACTTCTCCAGCTATTTTTCCAGCTGCAATACTTGAATGTATTCCTCCTCCTGTTACTGGAATAACTTGTCCAGCAGCATCTCCACATAACATTATATTATCTAAGACTATTTCTTCAATCATTCCACTTATTGGAACTGGAGCAGAACCTATTTCTATTATTTTACTTTTTGAAAAGAAAATTTGATGATTTTCAATAAATTTATCTAAATAATCTTTTGCTCTTGCATTTCTAACCCCTATTCCAACATTTGCAATATTTTCACCTTTTGGAAAAATCCATGCATATCCAAGAGGTGCAACTTCATTTCCAAAATAGAAATAAATTTTATCATACTCAAGTGCATCATAATTAGCAATCCTATATTGTAAACAAGTAATTGTTTCATAGTTTTCTCTTTTAAAGAATTTCTTTGCAACTATTGAATTTACTCCATCACATCCTATCAATATTTTTGTTGAAATAATCATTTTCTTTCCTAGAATAGATAATAATATTTCTATTTTATTTTCACTTCTTTTTATATCTTGTGCATTGGCACATATAGCAAATTCTGCTCCAGCTTTAATAGTTTTTGATGCTAATTCTTCTAGAAAAGTAGGTTTATCTATTATTGCTCCCCCTTCTTTAGAATATCCAATTATATTTTCAAGTGAAAAAACAACTTTTTTATTTTCATTAGGTGCAAATATATATGCTCCTTTAACCTTTTGTTTTATGAAACTTGGAGAAGGTTCTATTTCAGCATCTTCAAATGTTGAAAATGATACTGCTTCAGCACATGGTTTTTCTCCTAATCTTTTTTCTTTCTCTATTATAAGAGTTTTAGCTCCTTTTTCAGAAGCTTTTTTAGCAGCCATTAATCCTGCTGGTCCAGCTCCAATAACAACTACATCATATTCTTCATCTATTCTAAACATAATATTCTTTATTATTTAGATAAATATATGTTTTATTTCATTTTACTTATTTTTTCTTCAAACTTTTCCAAACTTTTCTCTATTTCCATTCTTCTTGCTTCAAATAATATATCGCTTTTTGTTTTTTCTATTAATGAACGTGCAACATCGCATTTTCTTCTTAATCCATATATATTTGAAACTAAAAGTGTACTCATAAGTTCATAATAAATATTTTCCATTAATTCAAGAATTTCTAAAGCATATTCTAAATTTTGTTTTCTTAAACTTTCTATTGCTAATCTTCTTAATTCTCCTATAAAATCTGCTAAACTAGTTACATATGTTTCAGCTAATACTGGAGCTTCTTTATAATTAAGTAAGCGTTTTTCTTCAATAAATGTTTTAAATAACATTGCCTCACAAAATTCTTGAAAAGCTATTAATACTTCTCCAGAATACATGAATTCTTCATTTTTTAATAGCATTTCTTTAAGCATTTCTAAATGTTTTTTTGCTTCCAAAAAATGTTTTTCAGCTATGTTTTTCTCTCCTTTATGAAGTGAAATTATAGATAAACCACTTTCTTGAACAATTTTTCTAGTTATTTTAATTATTTCTTCTTTTATTTCACTTTTAATTGCAAGTTTTTCGCGTAATGCTTCCATTTCTTTACGAAATTCTGTTAAATCCATTTTTCTCAACCTAAACTTAATCACTATTTAAGATATATTAGTTTATTTATTTTTACTTTTTAATAACTTAATATTTTTAATTTTTTATAATTTCATTAAATGAAAAGAAAAACTTATATGATACCTTTACAATAATCATTGATTAAAGAATCTTTTTATTTTAAAATAAATTTTTAAAATAAATGAGAATTTATGTTCGAGCTTTCAGAAGAAGTTAAGCAAATTCTTTATAAAGAAGGTTATAGAATAGTTGGTAAAAATCAACATTCTGCAGTTAAAATTTGTCATTGGACAAAAGAAAGTTTAAGAAAAGGAAGGAATTGTTTTAAACGTTGGTATGGTGTTCAAAGTCATAAATGTTTACAATGTACTGTTTGGTTAGCTTGTATTAATCGCTGTCTTTATTGTTGGAGAAGCATTAGACATTCTGGGCCAATTCCAAATGAAATGGATGTAGATGAACCATTGGAATTAATAGAAGAATTGATAAAACAACAAAGGCTTTTATTATCCGGCTTTAAAGGTAATCCAAATGTTGATAAATTAAAATGGGAAGAAGCACAAAATCCAAATAATGTTGCTTTAAGCCTTATTGGTGAAAGCATACTTTATCCAAAAATTTCTGAACTTTTAGAAGAATTTCATAAAAGAGGATTTACTTCTTTTCTAGTAACAAAAGGTACTTTACCAAAACAATTAGCATCATTAAAAGAAGAACCAACCAATCTTTATATATCTATTTCTGCACCTGATAAAGAAACATATGAAATTATTGATAAGCCATTAACAGAAAATAGCTGGGAAGCACAAATGGAAAGTTTGGAATTAATGAAAAGTTTCAATTGTAATAAAGTTATAAGGATAACTTTAGTAAAAGGATTGAATATGAAAAATCCAGAAAAATATGCTAAATTAATAGAAAAAGCAGAACCAGATTTTTGTGAAGTTAAAAGCTATACATGGGTTGGTGAAAGTAGAAAAAGGTTACCTAAAACAGCAATGTGTTCTATGGAAGAAATTGAAAATTTCTCAATAGAATTATCAAAAAATTTAGGATATAAAATTAAAGATAAAGATATTCCTAGTCGTGTTATTTTGCTTTCTAAAAAATAAATTTAGAATTTAATTGTTTCATTTATTTCTAATCCTTTTGAAGTGAAAACTAATATATCTATACCATTTCCACTTGCTGCATCTCTTGAAATCGAAGCTTTTATTGCTTTTATTGCTAGATCGTATAATTCTTTTGGTTTCATATTATTTTTATATTCTGCTTCTATTATTCCTATTGCTATTGCTGCTCCTGAACCTACACTTGCATAATCATCTTCTATTATTGATCCTAAAGGATCTAAAACAAATATATGTGCTCCTTCATCATCTATTCCTCCTATTATTGTTTCAGTTAAATAAGGGAAAAATCTACTATTGAATAAATGATTAGATAGAATTTTACTTACAGTTTGTACACTAGGTTCTCTTCCTATTTCAAGCTTGTATAAATTTATTATAGCTATAGCATCTCTAATTAATATTTGCATATCTCCAATCATTCCTGCACAAGCAGCTCCAATTTTATCAGTTATTTGAAAAACTTTTTTTGCTTCCTTGCTTATAACAAAATATCCATAAGATACTCTCTTTTCTGATGCTAATACAACACAATTATCTCCTTTAATTCCAACAGTAGTTGCTCCTGGATATGGATATTGAGTTGTCAAATTTATTACCTCTTTTTTTATTCTATTCCTTTTTATCTATTTTTATTTCTATATTCGTTGATAATAAACATTACTCTTTTTTCTTTTTTTAAAAAAATAAAAATTAATAAATGTTTAATTTAGATAATAAAGGCGATTTATTTTGAATGATGGGCTTAATTTAATTGTTCTTATAAAGCAAGTTCCTGAAATAGATAAAGTAAAATTTGATATTGAGAAAGGGAGAATAGATAGAAGTTCTGCTAAAGGTGTAATAAATCCATTTGATTTAAATGCTATTGAAGCTGCAGTTCAAATTAAGGAAAAAATTGGAGGTAATATAATAGCTATTAGTATGGGACCTCCACAAGCAATATCTTCATTAAGAGAAGCTATTTCAAGAGGTGTTGATAAAGCTATTCTCCTTTCAGATAATAAATTTGCAGGTGCTGATACTTTAGCTACATCTTATACATTGGCATGTGCAATAAAAAAGATAGGAAAATTTGATATAATTTTTTGTGGAGAGAAAACTATAGATGGAGATACTGGTCAAGTTGGAGCTGAAGTTGCTGAGCATCTTAATATTCCTCATGCTTCATATGTTTCTAAAATAATTGAATATAATAAAGAAAATATAATTGTTTTATCTGAAATGGGTTCGTATAATTATATTATAAAACTTAAATTTCCATGTTTAATTTCTGTTACTAAAGATATTAATGTGCCAAGGCTTCCAACTTTTAAAGATTTAATGAAAGCTAGAAAAGCTGAAATAGAAATATGGGATTCTAATTATCTTTCAGATATTGCTGATATTAATAAATTTGGTATAGAAGGTTCACCTACACGTGTTATTAAAATTTCTATGCCAAAAGAAGAAATTGGTAAATGTAAAATATTTAAAGGAGAGATTGATGAAATTGTTTCAGCTTTAGTTAAAGAATTGGGGGTTATACTTAAATTATGGTAAAAAATAATGATATTTTTATTTTATCAGAATTGATTGGAGAGAAAATTCATCCAATTACTTATGAACTTTTAGGTAAAGGTAGAGAACTTGCAAATAAGCTTAATACATGCCTTTCTTCAATTATCTTAGGTTATAATATTAAAGAATTAGCTAAAGAACTTATATACTATGGTTCTGATAAAGTATACGTATATGATCATCCTTTATTAAAAAATCTTGATATTTTATTATATAAACACAATATAGTTAAACTTATTTTAGAAGAAAAACCAAGTATATTTTTAATTGGTGCAACTCCTTTTGGTAGATCTCTTGGTCCAAGAATTGCAGCAGCTCTTAATACTGGTTTAACTGCAGATTGTATTGATCTTGATATAGATGAAGAAGGAAATCTTATACAAATTAGACCTGCTTTTAGTGGAAATATTATTGCTTATATAAAAACTAGTACTAGGCCACAAATGTGTACTATTAGATATAAAACTATGAAACCTGCAATTAAAGATATTAAAAGGAATGGAGAAATTATTAATAAAAATGTAGAGATTTTAAATAATAAAAATATTGAAATTTTAGAAATTATAAAAGCTAAAGAAATTAATATATCTGATGCTGATGTAATTGTTTCTGCTGGTAGAGGATTGAAAAAACCTGAAGATTTTTCTATGATAAAAGAACTTGCTGATTTATTAGGTGGCATGGTAGGTGCAAGTAGACCATTAGTTGATGAAGGATGGATTTCAAAAGAGCATCAAGTAGGATTTAGTGGAAATACTGTTAAACCAAAGCTTTATATAGCATGTGGAATTTCTGGTTCTCCTCAACATCTTTTTGGAATGAGAGATTCTGAAATTATTATAGCTATAAATATAGATCCTTCAGCACCAATATTTAGAATTGCAAATTATGGGATTATTGGGGATATGTATAAAATTATTCCAAGATTAATTGAAGAAATTAAAAGGAGGTTAAAATCAAAAAATGAAAGAAATAATTAAAGAAATTGAAAAAATTGTTGGTAATGAATGGGTTATTAAAGAAAAAGAAAAAATGCTTAATTATATTTTTGATGAAACACCTTTGCCAATTAGACCAAAACCATCTAATAATATAATTCTTGTTAAACCTAAAAGTACAGAAGAAATTTCTCAAATTATTAAATTGGCTAATGAAAAAAGGATTCCAGTTTATCCTAGAGGAGGAGGTACTGGTCTTGTTGGAGGATGCATTCCAACTAAAGATGGAATAATTTTATCTCTTGAAAGAATGGATAATATTGAAATAGATAAAGATAATCTTATGGCAATAGCAGAAGCTGGAGCAACTCTTGGAAAACTTTTAAAAATAGCAGAAGAAGCAGGATTATCATTCCCACCTCATCCAGGAGATGAAGGGGCTCAAATAGGTGGATTAATAGCTTGTAATGCTGGAGGAGCTAGAGCAGTAAAGCATGGCATAATGAGAAATTTTGTAAAAGGATTAGAAGTGGTACTTCCAACAGGAGAAATAGTCAAATTTGGAGGGAAGCTTTTAAAAGATAATATGGGATATGGTTTGATGCATATCATAATAGGAAGTGAAGGTACATTAGGGATTATTACAAAAGCTATAATAAGACTGTGCCCTAAAGCAGAGTATATGCTAACACTTATCTTACCATTTAATTCAAGGCATGATGCATTAAATGTTGTTCCAATAATATTAACAAAAGGAATAATACCTTTAGCATTGGAATATGTTGAGAAAGAAATAATGGAAAAATCTGCAGCGCATTTAGGAGAAAAATGGACAATCGATGGAAAAGTTTTTCTTATAGCAATTTTAGCTGGAACAGAAAATGAAGTACTTTCTGATGCAGAAAAAATGGCTAGAATATGTGCTGAAAATAAAAGTTTAGAAGCATATATTGCTGAAAGACGTGATGAACAAGATGTAATATTAAAAATAAGAAGCAATATCTATACTGCATTAAAAGAAGAAAGTTGCGATATTCTTGACACAACTGTTCCACCATCTAATATTGGAAAACTTGCTGATGAAATAGATAGGATAGCAGAAAAATATAATGCTTATATTCCAGTTTATGGTCATGCAGCAGATGGAAATATACATTCTCATATAATGAGGAATGACATAGATAAATATGAAAGAATAAAATCTGAAATCTATGAGGCAACAATAAAGTTTGGCGGGGTGATAACCGGAGAGCATGGAATAGGAAAAATTAGAACAAAAGAACTTTACAAGTTTATACCATCAAAGAATATTGAATTGATGAAAGGAATAAAAAAGCTTTTCGATCCAAATAGTATACTAAATCCAGATGCAGTTTTAGCTTAAATTTTTTAATGAATTAACTATCATTATCCTTTTAATTTTCGTGGCTGTTCTTTAATATTGGATGAGGCACTTCATTAAGATGAGTAATTATAAATTTTAAAAGTGAATTATTAATATTCATTTCTTTTTTAAATTTTTTCATCTATAAGAAAAAAATGTGTATATCAATTATTTAAGAAGTTTACTATGTGCTAATAAGCCAAGTTTTTCAAGTATTTCTCTCGTAGGATAGCCATTTTCATCCCATCCTCTATATTGATAATACTCTTTTAGCATTGGCTCAAGTTTTACAACTTGACCTTTACAAGCACCTTCATTAAGCGGTTCTTCTAATAAACGTTGAGGTAAAGTATCATCTTTCTTACTTATTCCACATGCTATGTTAAACATACGTTGCAAATTAAATATTCTTGTACCCGTTTCAATAAGTTCTGGTAACTTTTTAATTTTTCCAGTAACTAAAGTATAGAAAGTAGCAACATAAGTCGGAGGTACTGGAAAGAATTTGCATATGATCATCGATTCAAGTATTTGATGCCAATCTTCCATTAAAGCAACTATACGTCCTTTTCCCTCTGTGTCAAATCTATTATATCTCTCATAAATCTTTAGATCAAGAACTCTTTCACCTTGCTCAATTCTTAAGACAAGACCTTGTAAATGGCATGCTCCTCTATTAGATGTTGCATATTGTAATCCCATACCTTGGAAGGCTCTTGGATCATGCATTGGTACTTCTAAACCTTTTACATGCAACGCAAATTTTTCAGAACCTTTTCCTACAATTGCCGAAGCTACTCTAACTCCTTCGCTAAGTATTTTTCCTATTCCTTTTCTTTCACCTATAAGTTGAATAAGCTTTTGAATAGCATCCTTATTCCCCCATCTTAGTTCTAAACCATTCAAGTCTTCTTTATTTAATATCCCTTTCTCATAGCATTCCATAGCCCAAGCTATAGTAGAGCCTGTTGATATAGTGTCAATTCCATATTTGTTGCATAGTATATTTGCTTTAACCAAAAAATGTGGGTCATTAACCAATAGCATTGTACCGAATGATGCAATTGTTTCATATTCTGGCGCTCTAACTAAACCATTTTCTGTTTCTACAATCTTCCAACATTTAATTGGGCAGTTGTAGCAGCCTCTATGGCCTTTAAATACTGTCTTCGCCATAGCTTCTCCTATTATATTTTCAACACCATCCCATTCTCCTAAGCTGAAATTCTTTATTGGCACATCTCCATATACTTTATAAAGAACCCACATTTCTCCAGCTGTTCCATATAAAGCTTGGTACTGAACTGTTGCACTAGACATAATTGATGGTAGAATCCTTCTTAAGGTATTTCTAAGTTCTTGGGCATTCGCAACTAATATATTTTTAGTGCCTTTAACAGCTATTGCCTTTAAATTTTTTGAACCCATGATAGCACCCATTCCAGTCCTACCTGCTATTCTAGGGCCGTCAGGAGTTATATCAGAAGCTATGCATGCAATTCTAGCAAGTTTTTCTCCAGCAGGTCCTATCGTAGCAATACTAAATTCTTTTCCTAATTCATCTTTTAAGTTAAGATCAGTTTTGAATATATCCATTCCCCAATACTTGCTAGCATCTCTTATTTCTACTTTGTCGTCATTGATATAAATATAAACAGGTGAGTTGGCTTTACCCTTAATTACAATTCCATCATAACCTGCTCGTTTAAGTTTTACACCAAAAAAACCACCAGCATGAGCTTCCCCCCAACCATTAGTTAGCGGTGACTTGGCAGCTACTACATACCTGCCAGTAGTTGGTACCATGGTTCCAGTTAGTGGGCCGGTCATAAAAACGAGAATATTTAAGGGATCAAATGGATCAATATTCGGATTTACTTCTGAACAAATGATTTTTGTAGCTAAACCTATCCCTCCTATGAAATTATCAATATCTTCTATTTTTAAGTCTTCTTCTTTTATTTCATTTTGAGTTAAATCAATTCGTAGGATTTTTCCAGTGTAACCTAAAATTTTTTCTTTTTCGACAATGGACATTAAGACACCTTTATATTTTGTATAGTTTTTTAAACAGTTCTATATCTTCTTCAGGAATGAGTGGTGGTTTTTTACCTAACGTATAACATATGAATATCATCTTTGAGATTGCTTCTATTAATTCTACAATGGCTTCAGCTTCTAGTAGATTATATCCTACACCTAAAACTCCATGGTTTTGAAGTATTATTGCTTTCGCTCCCCTTTTTAATACTTCACCAACATAATTGGCTAATTTATCTGTTCCGGGTAAAGCAAATGGAACTACTTCAACTTTTCTTAGAAGTATTACGGCTTCATCAGTTATAGGTGGTATTGAAACTCCAGCTAATGCTAACCCGAGTGTATAAGGATTATGAGCATGAACTACAGCATTAACTTCAGGGCGAATCTTATACACAGTCGCATGCATAGGTGTCTCTATAGAAGGCTTTAGATATCCTTGGATCAAGTTACCTTCTAAATCAACTTTAACTAAATCTTCTACTCTAAGTGCTCCCTTAAATACCTGACTTGGTGTTATCCAAAATTCATTTTCCCCAGGCATTCTGGCACTTACATTACCACCAAGTGCTGTAATCATTCCTCTCTCATATAATACTTTAATCACTCTTATTATTTCTCTTTTGATTTCTTCTTCACCAAATAACTCTTCTTCGTACATGCTTAATCATCTCATTCCTATTATTCATATTCTTACGAGATTGCCTTCTTAATAAATCTTTGTAAATAGTGAGTTGCTAACTTAAAAGCTATATAAAACAAATATCATAAAAGCTAAAAAGGCATTAATGTATGCAAAGAATATAACAGTATTGAATACCAACAAAGCATAAAGTTATCTTAATTTTAAACATTTGGTATTACATATGGTCCTTCTGGTATTGCTAATATTTTTGGTTTTTCTATTTTTGGAATTAATTTTTTTGCTAAATCTAAAGCTTCATAAATTGTTGATGCATGTTCCATCAACATTTCTTTTATTATTTTATGATCTACCCCTTTTGTAACTATTATAACTTTATTTTTCTTTAAAATTTTAGCAAGAATTTGTGCTTCCCATTGATCATTTATAGGTTCATTCTCTCTTATTTCTTTTAATACTTCATCTGGATTTTCTTTACACATTAATTTTCTAAATTCTTCATGACCTCCTAACCCATCTTTACATTCTGCAATCATTATAATAACTCCTCCATTTTTTACTACTCTACTTGCAGTAGCTATACCTTTAACAGCTTGATATAAATCTCTATCTAAAGGATATCCTCCATTTGTTGTTATTACAATATCTGCATATTCATTCAATTTAACATTCACATAATAATTTAAAAATTCTACTGCTTTATTATGAGCTCCAATTGGATCTCCTGAAAATACTTTACATACTTCTCCTTTATTATTTATTATAACATTAGTAATGAAAAATAAATTAGTAAATTTCATAAATTCAATCATATCATTATGTATTGGATTTCCATTCAAAATTCCATAATTTGCATTAGGATGATCTATCATTTTATAGCTATGATTATTAAAAATAGCTTCTTTTCCTGCTACTGCTGGAAGAATAATTTTCCTACCACCACTATATCCAGCAAAGAAATGTGGCTCAACAAGTCCTATCCCTATTACATAGTCGCTTTCTTTTACTATTTTATTTATTATAATTGGTGTACTATATGATGTTTTTTCTTTTAAATCAATTAATTCTTTTTCATCACTTGCTAAATGATTAATAACTTCATATCCTTCAATTATATTTTCACCTATCATTTCTATAATTTCTTTTTTTGTCATTGGTTTATGCAAACCATTTCCTATTAATATTTTCAAATCTCTAGGTTTACATTCTTTTATTTCTTCTAAAATTAAAGGTAAAATTTTTTTAGTAGGACATGCTCTAGTTTTATCTGGTACAATTATACAAATTTTTTTATTTTTATTTAAAGAAAATAATGGTTTAGAATTTATAGGTTCTTTAAGGCTTTTCTTTATAGAATTATTTAAATCTATTAAAGGTTCTAAATATTTAGAATAAACTACTTCTAATCTTTCTTCAGGAATTTCTATTTGAAGAAAATCTTTACCAAAAGGAAATTTTAATAACATATTTTATTTAATTAAGAATTTTGTTAGTAATAAATTTTTCTTTATTTTAATTTATTTTTAGCTAAGAATATATTTAATGATTAATGAAGAGGTATCAACTTATTGATTAGTTAATGCTAGAAATCTTAGATATTTTTCTTTATGCTAACTAACTTTTTCTGAATTAAAATGCTCTCAAATTTACTCTAACTATTTCGCTCTACTTTGGTTAAAATAATCACTTCTAATATTAGTATAAAATATCGACTGCATAAGACTAAAGCTATTACTTTAAGCTTTAGAGAACCTTCTTAGCGAAAATATTAAAAGGGTTTTTTATATACTTAACTAATACATTATGAAAGACTAAAAAAATAATAAATTACGTCATAAACACAATTCAATAAAGATTTTAGTTAGCATTACTCTTTATAATGGCAATAAAAAACATTTATATAACTATAACTTTTATGAAATTTTAAGCTAAAACTGCATCTGGATTTAGTATACTATTTAGATCGAAAAGCTTTTTTATTCCTTTCATCAATTCAATATTCTTTGATGGTATAAACTTGTAAAGTTCTTTTGTTCTAATTTTTCCTATTCCATTTTTAATATCATATCAATATTTTGTTAAGTAAGGTTCGAGTTTATTCTTTATATCACTTTTTGTAGGTTCCAATTTCTCTATTTCAAGTATTTTCCAAATTTCTATATGTTCGATGCTAGCATCAGGTTCAAGCGTTTTTAGGGGACCTAGTGTTTCAAATTCTAGTATATTAGCATTTGTATATACTTCTACATTACAACCAAAATCAGGATATTCTCCCTCAATTTTTGAAAACTCTTTCACAAAAGCCATGTTTTCCATGATGTATGCAGCCCATGTTGGGTTAGCCATGGTCCCTATCTTAAGTGGTTTTTCTATTTTCGAATCTTTCATTACATATAGGTATTCCTCATTAAATTTTATTCTTTTATCTTCTAAACTTGTATATGGCCATATGGAAAAATGCCTATCAGGAAGAAGCCCTTCTTTGTCTACTTTCTCTGCTTTTATTGGTATAACTACAAAACCTTCCCCATCCATAAGAGACATAGCCCAGCATCCTAATTTTATTGGCCATCTACCAATATTCTGGATTCTATGAATAACTTGAACTGAGTTTCTTTTAAAAGGTTTTATCATGATCTCTTTCTTTATAGAATTTTCTTTTTCAGGATTACCATATATTGTAACATTATTTTCTTCTATCTTAATTTCGACTGGTTTATCGTCTAATGAATAAGAACGTGGTTTAGCTTCTGGTGCACTCCATAGTCTATGACCTCCGTAAATTCTCCAAAAACCTTCAGAAGTATTTATTCCAAATTCTGGACATATGCTAAAAAGATTTTTTTGAGGATATTTTTCACTTGCAAAATATAAAATCCTTGGCCCAATTTCAGTAGCTATACCTATTAATAAGTTATTAATATATACAATTTTTATGCTAAAACCTTTAAGTTTTGTTTCCTGTACCTTCAATTTTCATCCCCTTTTTAAATTTTCATTTAAAACTATTCTCTAAATTCCTGAAGTATTATTTAAATCTTACGCTTCTATCAGTTTGTAGAAAAATTGCCCTTTGGCTAAATTTTAAGTTTTAGAAAGATAATTATTTTTATCATTTTGAGAAAAAATAGATTAAAGTTAAATAATTTATTTAAAGAAATTTTTCTATTTAAGAATAGTAAGTAAAGCAGGTTTTATACTTACTATAATTTTTTATCATTAACTATTGTTTAGGATAAGCGTAGACCTTTAAAAGCCTTAAGTTAACAGTCCTTTTGTAAAAATAGAAAAATTTAAAAGTAACTATAATAATTATCTATAGTGCAAAAATATGGAGTCTATTGTAATACTGGCATTAGATACAGGTGCAAGTGGAGGCAAAGCCATAGCTGGTACCTTAGATTTAAAGGAGAATAAATTAACTACTGAAGAATTGTATAGGTTTCCGAATTTCATGATTAAGCTTGGCTCTCATTTACATTGGGATATTCTATATATTTGGAATGAGATTAAAAATGCTATTAAAATTGCTTTAAGAAAATATAGTAGTAAAGTAGTATCAATAGGTATAGATACATGGGGGGTTGACTTTGCACTTCTTGATGAACATGATGAAATAGTAGGCTTACCTTATTCCTATAGGGACTTGATTAGCGAAAATGCTATGAATGAGGTACTTTCAAAAATTCCTAAGGAAGTTATCTATAATAGAACTGGGATACAATTTACAAATATAAACACATTATATCGATTATATGCATTAGTTAAAATTAATTCGCCTAAATTAAAAATAGCCAAAACATTTTTAATGATACCAGACCTATTTAATTACTGGTTAACAGGTATTAAAGTCTCAGAATATACAGAAGCATCAACAACACAATTTTTAGATCCAAAAAATAGGGAATGGTGCCTAGACATTCTTGAAGCTCTGACAATACCTACACATATATTTCCAAGTATCATTGATGCAGGAACAATACTAGGAAAGCTTAATAAAAATCTTATAGAAGAACTAAACATATCTAAAGAAGTTTATGAAAATTTAGTTGTTGTAGCACCAGCAACACATGATACAGCATCAGCAATAGCAGCAGGGCCTATGATTAATGAGAAAGCTGGATATATAAGTTCGGGAACGTGGAACTTGGTAGGAATTGAACTTAATCAGCCTTTAATAAATAATTTAGCTATGGAATACAACTTTGCAAATGAAGGTGGTGCTTTTAGAACAATAACATTTCTAAGAAATATGCAAGGAATGTGGATTTTACAAGAAGTTAAACGTATCTTAAGAGAAATTGAAGGGAAAGAGTATTCATATGATGAATTAACTAAAATGGCTTCAGAGACTAACAACATTAAAGCATTTATTAATGTTGATGATCTAAGGTTCTTAGCTCCAATTAATATGATCGATGAAATTTTAAGATATTTAGAAAATACTAAACAACAGAAGCCTAAAAATATAAAAGAGCTAATTAGAGTAATAATTAATAGTTTAGCATTTAAGCATAGATATATTTTAGAGAAAGCAATGAAGCTTAAAGGTGAAAAGCTAACTCATGTTAACATATTTGGAGGTGGCTCAAGAAATTATTTACTTAATCAACTAACAGCTAATGTGTTAAAAATTCCTGTTTATGCAGGTCCTATAGAAGCAACATCAGTAGGAAATATTCTAATTCAAGCCGCAGGACTGGGCATAATTAAATCTCCTAATGAACTTAGGAAAATTGTTAGAAATTCATTTGATATAAAACTTTATGAGCCGAAAGATGAAAGAATTTATGAAGATTTATATTCTGATTTTATTTCTAAACTAAAGTTATTTTAGTACATTCTTAATTTAGGAATTAGAATAAACTGAGTAACATTTTACTATTAACTCAAATACATCATATTTATCCAAGCAGAAGATAAGAAAACAATAGGTTCAGAATTTTCATCGAAGAATATAAATAAGCAAGATACTTGCAAACTTAGAAATAAAGAATAAAACAAAGTTATATTTATTTTAGGAATATATAGAAATTTATGAAAATTTCTATTTTGAGACTATCAACTTGAGGGTACTCATGACTTTATCCCATTGGAGGTTTAAATAAAGTTGAAAATGAATTCTAATAAAATTATAATCTATTTAAAAAATTCTATCTATTAATGCAATTTTAGATTTAATATTTCAGAAATTTTTTAAAAGAATTAGGTCTAGAATATACATAATATTCCATATAAAGCAAACTAAATGGGAGCCTTTTTTGAAAATAATCGTAAAATTAAAGTAAATATATAAAAAATATTACTTAACTTGACAGAACTAAAATATTAACGAAAAGCTTATTAACTTTTATGAAATATATATAAACGATGGATTATGGAGGAGAAAAAGGTTAATAGACGTGACTATTTAAAATATACAGGTGCTGCGATTGGTGGCTTAGTAGTTGGTGGAGCTTTAGGATATTTATTAAAACCAGCAGAAGTAGTAGAGAAAACAGCAACAGTTACTGCTCCTGGTGTTGAGAGAACTGTTACCGCTCCAGGTGCTACCGTTACCGTTCCTGGTGCAGTGTCTACAGTTACCGTTCCAAAAACAGTAACAGCGGCTCCTAAGGCAGTTACATTGTCTTTAGCTTGTGATGCAGGACATAATTATATTCCATGGTTTGATCCTGAAGAAGCAAAGGGAGGAGGACATTATGGACAAAACCAAGCCCCTAAAATAGAGAAAGCTTTAGGGATAACTATAAGCGGAGAGGAAGTAGATCCTGGAACAGAATTCTCAATTTACATGGCAGACTTAACAGGACCTGGAAAATACGAGATTATTGTTTACTTCCCAACATATAATGGAGATATAATGGGTGGTGGCTGGGCAGTACCATTAGATCCTTACATTGAAAAGTATGGAGTGAATATGAATGATATAGCTCCTGTATATAGATACTTATATTGTTCTTGGGGTGGCAAGTATTATGCATTACCTTATGATGGTGATTTTCATGCTTTATATTACAGGAAGGACATATTTTCTAAACCAGACATAAGGACGAAGTTTAAAGATAAATACGGTTATGAGTTAGCTCCGCCTAAAACTTACAAAGAATATATTGATATTGCTGAATTCTTCAATGGTTGGGATTGGGATGGTGATGGAGAAATAGAGTATGGTACTGTAGAAGATTTTAAAGATTTAACATGGGGTATCTTTTTTGATAGATTTGCTTCTTTAGGTGGACTTTGGTTTGATGAAAATATGAATCCGCTTGTTCCAAATGATGCTGCTGTAAAAGCTCTTGAAGATTTAGTGAAGATTGTAGATTTTATGCCACCAGGTGCTCTAGACTTTGGTGCATTGGAAGTTTTTGATTGTATGACTAAAGGTATTACTGCTATGACTTTAACATGGCCTGATGTTGGCCCAAGAGCAGGAAGTGGTGAATTTCCAGTAAAAGGAGATCAAGTAGGTACTGCACTTGTTCCAGGATATGTTGTCGGAGGCACGCTTAAACGTATGAGTTGGACTGGAGTTGGAAGAATAATGATTATTACTACTCACTGTCCAGAAGAAAAAAGGGAAGCAGCATTTCAAGTTCTAAAGTGGATGTATGATACATCTCCAATGTGGGTGCCAAGTGGTCTAAATGGAGAAGACCCATTTGCTTACAGACAGACAAGCCTTGGTGCGCTACCTCATTGGCAAGCTGCTAATCCAGGATGGTCTATTGAAGGAATACTTGACTATCTAAAAGGTGCCGAAGAAAACTACTCTCATGGTTATCCTGATCTATACTTGCCTGGCGCAGCCCAATATGAAGATGTATTAAGTAGATATATTATGTTGGCTGCTACTAAGCAGATTACACCAAGCGATGCAATCAGTCGAACTGTTTCAGAATGGAAAACCGTTACAAAAGATCTTGGGTTTGATAAACAAAAGAAACTTTGGGCTGAGATGATAGTTTCGTATAAACAGGCAGGCATATGGCCAGAATAAACTAATAACCTCCCTCAATTTTTTTTGTGTTCGCCTATGAGGAAAATAAGTTATTTAACCAAAAGTCGTTTAATTTTAATTTTACCTGCACTTATTACACTTATTTTAATAATATTTTTTCCTTTGGTTTATAATATTTACCTTAGTGTTTTACGATGGCGTATAGGTACAAAAGAAAACCCACAATTTATTGGGATAGAAAACTTTATTACCATCATTTCTGATTTAAGATTTTATAATTCCTTAAGTAAATCTTTTTATTTACTAATAGAAATCCCAATAGAATTTGCATTTGGTTTAGGATTAGCTTTCCTTCTTCAAGAGGAATTTAGAGGTAAGAGATTAATATCTTCTATAATATTGCTTCCATTAGCTTTAAGTGATGCAGTAGTGGGATTAGTATGGGGTCTAGTTTTAGTTCCAACTTATGGACCTTTTGACTTCATCATGAGAAGCTTAGACTTATGGAAGATTTTAGGTTTTACTAAGCCTATTTCACCTGCAATAGTTTATCCAATGGAAACAATAATTCTTGCAGACATTTGGCAATGGACACCTTTTTTCTTTTTAACCTTTTTAGCTGGATTAGCAGCGCTACCTGTTGAACCTATAGAAGCTGCAAGGGTTGATGGTGCTTCCTCTTTTCAAATAGCTAGGCATATAACAATACCTATGCTAAAGAATGTTATTGGAGTAACTATTTTAATTCGGTTGATGGATGTTTTCAAAAGTTTTGGTATCCCTTATATTCTAACAAAGGGAGGGCCTGGATTTGCCTCAGAAGTTGTATCACTTTATATTTTTAATCAGGCACTTCAATTTCTTAATCTAACTTATGCAGCAGCGCTTACTTTAATCGTAATAGTTATAGTTACAATGCTAGTAATGGCTTTTGTAAGAATATATAAGTTTGAGTTTAGGTGATAAGTTTGAGAAAAAATAGATCAAAAGCAATCGTAAAGTCTTTGATAATTTTATTAGTTTTAATCTTTTTTGCTTTTCCTCTATATTGGATGTTTACAATGGCATTTAAACCCGAAAGCGATTGGGCAACGTTCCCTCCTAAAATTATACCTGATGTATGGACATTATACAATTTTTATAAAGGTTTATTCTTAATGGGAGGATTGCAAGGAATATTTGATAGCACTATAATTGCTATTTCAAGCATGGTTTTAAGTATTTTTCTTGGTTCTATGGCAGGATACGCTCTTTCAAGATTTCGTATTGGACAAAATGTAGCCTTCTTTATACTATCACAAAGAATAGCACCAGCGATTACTTTCACGATACCATTCTTCATGTTATTTAGTAATTTAAAACTATTGGATACTCATATCGCAGTAATTTTAACACATCTAACTTTTAATGTGCCATATGCTACTTGGATGATGAAAGCTTTTTTTGATGGAATACCAAAAGACATAGATGAAAGTGCAATGGTTGATGGTTGCTCTCCTTTTGGAGCATTTTTAAGAATCATGTTACCTATATCACTTCCAGGAATAATAGCTACAGCTGCTCTCTGTTTTATGTTCAGTTGGAACGAATTCTTAATGGCCTTATTCCTTACCAGATCGGCTGTCAAACCATTGCCAACACTTATCCCAAGATTTTATGGCGGACATGATATTCTCTACGGTGTTGTATGTGCTGTAGCATTATTAGCAAGCGTTCCACCGATCATAGTTGTTGTATTATTTCAAAAGTATCTTGTTAGAGGTTTAACGATGGGATATATTAAAGGATAATACAATAGGATTTTCAATAGTTAGCTCTTCAATTTAAAAAAATAAAAACAAAATCTAAAAAATAAAAAAGGAAGGAAGTGATTTACTATTCTACATGCTTCCAGATTGGTTTGATATACTTTTGTGCTTCTTTTCCGAGTATTATTGGTTCTATGCCTGCTATTTCACATAAATATTTTAGAGAGCGTATATGATTTCCTGCAACTCCTAATATATGATTACATGGAAACAATTCTATAAACTCATCGAAGCTACAATAAAGTTTTGCATGAACATGTGGCCATGTAGGATTCGTTTGTTCATTTATTGCTTTACGTTCCTCTGGAGGTAATTCGACGGCTTCACCCAATACGATAACCATATAAATTTTATCGTTCCATAAACCTAAACGGGCAAAAGTTATTGGTCCAGCTGCAGCATCAAACTCAACAGAAGCACCACCAGCCTTAAAATAATACTCTAATGCTGGATGAAAAGTTACTTTTCTGAAGTTTTCTTTTGGATCCATACTTCTTGAAGCATACCAGCTAGCATGATTACCTGAATTGCAGAAATCCCAAAGATCTTTGTCTGGATGATATAAGCGAACATCCATGAATAGAACCGGGAGCCCACCACTAATGTACTTAAGTAATTGCATTGTTATTGCTGCAAATGAATCAGCTTCTGTAGCACAAACAGTTGTTTCTTTAGGACCATTCCAATCGTATGGATCATTCATTAACATTTCAGCAACATCTCCTACACATACGTATTCTGTTAATTCACGTTGCCCTTTTAAACCACAAAAGTCAAAACCTTTCTCTTCATTAACCATTTTCATAGCTAGATAAAGACGTATCTGTCTTTTCAATGTTTCTCGAGTTAACATTTTTCCATCATACTTTATTCTATCACCTAAGAGACTCTCAAACCACTTAATGGCTTTTTCTACTTCTCTTTCTTCCACTTCCTCCATTTTCTTAACAAGTAGCAATTGATCAATTTGCCTGACTGTTACTCCAAAAGTTTTAATTATTGGAACTAAATGGAAATATCCAGTTTCCATCCCCATTGAATGACCACCATACATTCCATAAACTTCATTTTGAATTGTTGTATAAGCTTGGGCAGCTCTAACCCAATCAATAACTTTAGCTTGTACTTCAGGGTCATTCATATCTCCTACAATACGATGTGTTCTTATACCAACTTGTCTTAAAGCTCCATCTGTAGCAAGTAATCCAACATTTCCTGGATACTTACCGCTATTATTTGATAAGCAAAGAATTGGTTTATCACGACCAACGCTATTTACAAAAGGCCAAACTAGAAATGGGAAATCCCAAACATAAAAGCATAATATGATTTGTTTACAATTTGCTTTAGCAAGTTCTTCACCAACTTTTTGTGCAACTCTAACAGAGGTTATAGTTTCTGAGCCAACTATAACTTCTGGAGATGTACCGTCAATATTCTTAACGCCTTTTCTAATAATTTCAGCCCATTTATTAACTACTTCCATGCATTCACGACTGTTTGCCCGCCAAACATGCTCTCTCTCATCATTAATTAAAGCAATACCAATTGGTGTAGTTCGCATAAAATATCCCCTTTTATTCCTTATATAAATTCCGGTATATAAGTTTTTCGTTGTACTTGCTAACACTATCAAGTTTAAGTAATACCTATTTTTTTATTTCATTCATAATTTTTTTTCCTTAACTATAATAAATGAAATTTTATTTTAAAGAAGAAGAAAGAAATATTATTTTCTATGTTTAAAAGAAGAATTCAATTATGAACATATTATACAATGATTCAATATTTCAAGAGGATTTTCTAAAAGAATTAGATCTAGAATGTACATATATTCTATAGAATAAGTTTAGTGGGAATTTTCTTTCTTTTGAAAATGATTATAATAAGTAGTACAAAAGTATTACTTAACTTGATAGAATCCTATACTGACAATAAAATGCTTTAAATGCTTATAAACTATGTGATGGTAATAGCCTTATACATTGAGTATACTAACTCCTCTTTTTTTAAAAAAATGGTTTACTGTCCAATATGAAGAATCCCCTTTATCTTTTCCCATCGATGCATGAATAAATCGCGATTCATTTTATATTTTGATGTTAAATCATCATTTGGTTTTACTATATCTATAACCTTAAGTAGAGTAGATGAAATTTCATTAGAATCTTTAAACAAGTTAAGTTTTAATACTATAGGTATTAAAGCACCTATTCCAGCTCTTTCTTCCATTACTTTTACTATTCTTTCATAAACTGAAGCTCTAATAATATTCCACATAGGATTTCTTGTACCACCTCCAGTAATTTTTACATCCTTAATAGAAGTATTAAAAAGATTTTCAAATAATTCTATGTAAAAATATTCAAGAAATGTTATTCCAAGTAACATTGATCTAAAAATTTTTCCTCTTATTTCTTCTTTTGATTTATCATCAGGCCACAATTTAAGGAGTGATGCCCCAAGAATAGGATCATTAAAAGGGCTTCTATCACCTTGTGGAAAATAAAGGTATTCTTCTTCACCAGGTTTGATTTTACTTGCTAATAAAAATGCTTCATCTATGCTTATTCCAAAAATTTTTTCTGCAATCCATTCTAACATTCCTCCAGTTACTGGAGCAGCTCCAGCTAAAAACCCTTTAATTGGATGTTTATGATAATATAAAGCAGGATGTATTTTCATTTCCTTGCATACAAACTTAGGTACAGTTGTTGTTCCACATCCCAATCCAAAATCACCATATTCTAAACAACCTGTAGCTAATGCTGAAGCATTCCCATCAGTCATCCCTTGATAAAGTCTAGCTCCTTTAATTCCTAATTTTTCTGCAAGTTCACTTTTAGCTAAACCAAGAAATTCTCCACATGGAACAATACGTGGAAGTAAATCTATAGGAACATTGGCATCTTCAAAAATTTTAGTAAACCAACATGGTTTTTCACTTGTAATATCTTCTCCAAATTTAAGAGCATTAGTCCAATCAATAGTCATATCTTCCCAATTATCCCCTTCTTTAAAGTGGAGCTTATAAAGAAGCCAAGAAGTAGGAGGGAGTATCCACTTGACCTTACTAAATTTACTTGGATCCTTATTCATAACTCGCATAATTTTTGGCAATGGAGAAGTTGGAGAAAATTCAAAACCCCTCTCTATTAATTTACGAGTTGAATCATAATTAATCAATTTATTAAATTCATCAGGGGCTTTCTCATAATACATCAATATTGGATAAACTGGATTTCCATGCTTATCTATAAGTAGAGCTGTTCCTGAAGTACTATCTACAGTCACTATTTTCTCCTCAGGTTTAAAATCTTTTAATAATTTTGATGGAGTTGCTTCTATTAATGCATCTATCCAACTATTAACATTCTGAGAGTAAATATTTGATTTGCCGATAGCTAAAATTTCACCTTTTATATTATAAACACCTACACGAACACCTGTTGTACCTAAGTCTATTCCAATAAGAATTGTCATACATTATTCTCCTGGTAAGAAATATTTACCCCAATATGATAAAGCTTCTCTAAGTTCAAGGTGATCTTTAGCATATATTTCTAATGGAATATCTTTCATTGCTGCATCGATTGCTTGTTTCATTGCCTTAGCACCAGCTCTTGTACCCATGGGATGACCATGAATACCTCCACCAGCATTTATAACAATGTCTGTACCTAATGTTTTAATATTAAATGGAACAAGTGCAGGATGAACTCCACCAGAAGCTACAGGCATAGTCGATTTTAAATTATACCAATCGCTTCTAAGCGAGTTATACACTGTCGTTAATTCCTCGATTTTACCTGGTTTTTCCATTTTTCCTGCAGCAGTTCCAGCATGAAGTTGGTCTCCTCCTGCCAATCTAACAAGTTTAGCTAGAACAAGCATATGAATCCCATGTTGACGATTGCGCGTCATAGATGCATGCATACATCTATGTACATGTATTGGAACTTTAATCGATGGATCTTCAGCAAGAGCTTTTAATGCAGGTAAACCTGTACATAAAAAGTCTATCATAATACAATTTGCACCATGGGCTAAAGCTAAATCTGCATACTTGAATATTTTATTATAGTCTGCAGTTATATTAAGAGCATATAATACTTTTCTTCCTGTTTCTTCATAGACTTTATCCAAAGCTTCCATAACATTAGTTATACGATCTTCTAAAGGACAAAAATTTTGATTTGTTAATGTTTCATCATCTTTTATAAAATCTACACCACCTATAGCTGCTTCATATGCTACTTGAGCTGTTTCTCTTGGATTTTGACCAACTTTAGGTTTAATTATCGTGCCAAGATGTGGCCTTTTATCTTTTGTAGTACCTATTATTGCTCTAATACCATCTATACCAAATTTAGGACCAGGAAAGAAATTAATAACTTCTTTTGGTAAATTAAAATCTATAAAACGTACATTTTTTAAAATAGAAAGACCAAACACATTACCAGCTATAATACTTAATATATGAGAGAAACCACTTTCCCGATCAAATAAATCTATAGGATATGCTATATGAACAAAACCATTTTCTCCATTCTTCTTTTCCATTTTAAAAACTTTACCAGCTAAATGCAATGGTTTAGCTGTTTTTACTGCAGTCCAAGTTCCTATAGAACCTTCAGCTGCAATATGCATTCCAGCTTCCATTAAAGAAACTTCAGGACTAGGTTCAACATAATAAGTAGTAATGACATATTTATCAATGTCTATTTCTTCAGGAGTTGCTACATATGTTTTTATCCATTGCTCCTGTTTCCACCAAGCCCATTCCATTCCCATAACATTCACCATTTTAAAAATAGCTTTTGCTATATATAAGTTTTTTTAAATAAGTCTGATAGAAATTAAATTTTATCTTTTTAAAGAATGTGTCAAATAATTATTTTTGCCTTATAGTTTAATCTATTTTTAATTAAATTGAAAACGATTTGATATACATTTTTTAACATTTTATGTATAAATAGAATATTAAGCTATAAAAGCTCTCAAAAGTTTTTAAGCTAAAAGGTTAATATAAAAGCGAGGTTTTTAATT
>Ga0078972_1006551_pt1 | contig 27384 bp, 32 predicted proteins | sample YelNatPaOPGAMG01_FD_67568 | JGI IMG/M metagenome (GOLD analysis project Ga0078972, IMG submission 67568) | Hot spring thermophilic microbial communities from Obsidian Pool, Yellowstone National Park, USA - OP-RAMG-01 (SPADES assembly) (version 2) | ecosystem: Environmental > Aquatic > Thermal...
AGAGGCGATGAAGGAACCAAAAAGCTCGAAAGGATAACGAGAAGCGATGACGAAATCTTTTTTCAGAGCGATGACCAATGCTTTTCCAACTCTAGAAGGACGCAAGTCCAACTCCCTTCCGAATCTTCCTCTCAGACCTTTTCAGCACAACAAAACCCGCTAATAGGTAAAGCAGGCTCTGGCAGACCATGATAGCAGAGTCGATAAAGATGTTGTATACGTACTGCGTGGAAAGAAGGGCAGCACGCATGTCATTGAGAGCGATCGTCATCGGTAAAAAGTAAGATACAAAAGCTAGGCCGTAAGGCAGGAGGCTCACTGGATAGAATACGCCCATTAGGATTCCAAACAGCATCTGAAATATGACAAGTAAGCTGAATGCTTCCTTCAACCTTAAGACCAGAGATCCGATTAGGAACGAAAAGCCATAGATACCAACGAGTCCCACAGCCAGTATGAAGAGGCAGACCAGGAACCTTGGGCTGAAAATATATCTTAGAGTGCCATACAGGATTGAACCGATTATCATGGAAGCCACGAACCTCAACAAGCACTGCAATGCACCAAAAAGCCCCGAGCCCAGCAGAGGCCAAGTTAGGTTCCCTGTCGAAAGGTAGACAGCCTCAATGACGCCGGAAGCTTGCTCCCTTCTTAGCTTCAATCCAAAGTCCCAGAGGGCTGTCATCATGAAGAACCACATGTTGGCGCCAATTAGGAGGAAAACGGAGTATGCTTCGGTCCCAACGTTTTCTGCGAAGATTCTGGCCGCTTCTTCAGCCCCAGATGCTATCCAAGTTCCCAGAAAGATCGGTAGAGAAGCAAATATAACTGGATAGAGAAGGGCTGCTAAAATCCACTCCTTGTACCTTAGCATATGCACGTACTCCAAACGTATTTCCGAAACGATGCAGGGAATAGCTCTACGAAGCATTCAAGCTCCACCAGATACCAGTTTATTGAATACATCCTCCAGTGTTACTTCGCTGACGTAGACATGGTGTACTCGAAAACCTTTGGCCACTAGCCTCTCGAAGAGGATGGGTAGCAACTCTTCAACCGATGAGGTTGATAATTCAATTTGAATACAACCATCTTCAGCATCTGTAACCGAGACATTTGGCAAACCGACAACATTCATTATGCTGGCGCTCCTACCATCCTTCGCTGAAACCTTAATTCTGACAACATGTTCCTTCTTTATACTACCCTTCAGCTCTGCTGGCGTGCCCATCGCCACTATCTTTCCTCTGTTGAGCAGGGCGATCCTGTCGCAAAGGAGATCTGCTTCCTGCATCAACTGGGTGGTAAGTATTATGGTTCTCCTTTCGACTTTTGTAAGGTGCTTGATGTGGTCTCGAATCTGTGCTGCATAACTGGGATCGAGGGAGATAGTAGGCTCATCGAGAAAGATCGTCTGAGCATCTGCTAACAATGATTTACAGAAAGACAGTATCACCCGCTGCCCTGAGCTGTAGGTCTCGACCATTCTATCAACGAATGATTGAAGTCCGAACTCCTTTACAATCTGCTCGATTTTCAACCTCAACCTATCGTCAGGCAAGCCATGGATTTTACCAAAGAAAGTAAGGTTCTCACGCCCGGTAAGCTTCCAATAGATGGTCCTCTCTCCAGTTAGCATGACACCTATGCTCCTGAGGACCTTCTCCGGCTCCTTTACGACATCATAGCCATTCACGAACGCCCTTCCAGAATCAGGTATAAGAAGTGTTGTCAACACTTTGACGAGGGTTGTCTTGCCTGCTCCGTTTGGGCCCAGAAGGCCGAAACACTCTCCTTTGCCAATCCTGAGGCTGACTCCGTCCAGAGCCCTTACGGTCATCGTCTTGTTTTTGAAAAGGAGCGACTTGGACGAAGGATGGAAGGTCTTGACGAGATTCTCGGCAACCACTGGTTCTGTCGTACTTCCGTAGAGCCCCAAGCCATAGTTAAGTCATAGGGCGCCAAATATAAATCATCTCCAAGAGCCACAGAAAGCGTGGCTCATGACATTCCTCGATCTGATGGATGAGGCTCGGCATGCCTTGCAGATCGCCCTAGACAGGTTAGGCCTGTCCGAATTGCGCGTTAAGCTCGAGCCACCGCCTTCTCCATCGATGGGGGACCTCTCCACTTCCTTGGCATTCGAAGCATCCAAAATACTTGGCACAAGTCCAATCGATGCAGCGAATAGAATCAGGGACAACATACCAGTTTCCGACCTTGTCCTAATAGAAAGGTTTGAGGTTGCTGGGGGAGGATACCTGAATGTGAGGACCAAGGAGAGGGATTACGTAAATAGAATAGTGAGGCAAGTCGAAACCGAAGGGAACGAGTACGGTTCGGTACCAGCGAAAAGGTTGAAGATACTAATCGAGCATACCAACTCAAACCCGAACAAGGCTCTGCACGTGGGGACGATTAGGAACTCACTGCTTGGAGACACTGTTTTCCGCCTACTGAAGTTTAGAGGGTACGATGTCGAGGTTGTGAACTACATAGATGATAGCGGAGCCCAGGTTGCCGACAATGTTGTTGCTCATCTTTTCCTAGGATATCCGATCTCGCCTCCTGGGGATGAGAAGTACGACCATTACTGCGGAAGGGTCTATGCTGAAGTGAATGAGCGCGCAAAACATGACCAGTCGATTGGGGAGAAGAGAAGATTGGTTCTCAAGTTGATCGAGGAAGGTGGGAACGAGGCAAGTGCGATTGCAAAGGAACTTTCTAAAAGGGTTGTAGAGGAGCAACTGAAGACATGCTGGAAACTAGGAATATATTTCGACCTACTGAATTGGGAATCTGACATTATAAGGTATGGATTTCTCGAGAAAGTTTTGAAGCGCTTGGTAGAGCTGGGAATAGCTGTAAAGGAGGAAAAGGGGCCAAATGCTGGCTGCACAGTCATTAAGGTTGGCAAGCTGCCGGAATTTCAAGAACTCACAAATCCAGATGAAGTTCTAATCAGGTCCGATGGCACGGCAACCTACGTGGCAAAGGACATAGCCTACGCGTGCTGGAAACTTGGTTCGCTTGGTGAAGATTTCAGATATGAGATTTGGGGAACGCAACCCAATGGACAGAAAATTTGGACCACCACCTTTGGAAAAGGAGCAATTGAGCATCCAGATTTTGGCCGAGCTGACAGGGCGATCACTTTCGTGGACAAGAGGCAGGAGTATGCACAAAAGATAGTAAAATATGCGGCAGAGCAGATAGGTGGAAATAAAAAGAAAGAGTATGTGCATTTCTCATACGAGGTCGTGAGCCTAAGCAGAAAAACAGCTGAACGCATCTCAAAGGACAGGCTGGAGCTGGGAGACAGGAAGATGGTACACATGGCAGGAAGAAAAGGCCTGGTAGTGAATGTTGACGACGTTCTTGAAAGTCTCGAAAAACTTGTGATTGAAGAGACCAAAAAACGAAACCCGGAGGCACCGCAAGATTGGATTGAAAGAGTCTCTAGGTCGATAGCTGCAGGGGCGCTCAGATATGCCATGATAAAGCCGGATGTGAAAAAGGTTCTGGTCTTCGACATCGATGAAACAGTAAAGCTTGATGGTGACACTGGACCGTACCTTCAATACACGTACGCAAGGGCGAATAAGATCGTGGAGAAAGCATCGGTTGAAGGCAAAAAACTGGAGTTTCATGCCGAGCTACTTTCCCCAGATGAAGTTCTCCTGATCAAGGTGATAGGAAAGTTACCGTGGGTAATAATGGAGGCATCCGACAACCTATCTCCAAGGCTCATTGCAATATATGCTCATGAGCTTGCCGACCAGTTCAATAACTTCTACGAGAAATATCAAGTAATAAGGGCTGAAACTCAAGAGCTGAGGACTACCAGACTAACGCTGGTGCTGACTTTCCTGCAGGCGATGCGCAACGCGCTGGCTGTCATGGGGATAGAAGCACTTGGTTCGATGTAAAGCATTAGCACTAGAAGCATTGTGAAGCATCTTGAGGTATGATAAATACGTTCGCTCAGCACAAAACCATTTGTTCAGAATTACCGAGGCGAAATGGAACTTTAAATACAAAATCTAAAGAGCTTGAACATCGTTGATAGAGTTTCTTAGAAGTGCCCTTAGAGATGCTCGCTATATCCTCACCGATCCCTTTGGATTTTTCTCATGCTTGAGACGGGCTAAGCAGACGAAGCTAGACTCTTCTTCAATTAAGTACGTTCTAACTTGGTTCACAATGTTCTCGTTCTGTCGGCTTTACTCTTGCCTATTTGGAAGCCGTTAAGCGATTGGGCGATCAATGCTTCCATTGTCAAGATCCCTGACCTCCACTTTGGCAACGCGGTCTTCCTCGAAATTGCGAATCAGATCTATCCCCTCGTCTACTCTTATCTTGGAAGCAACCTCTGGACATGGCTAGTCTGTATTCCGATTATCGTAGCTGACCTTTTGGCAACTCTTCTTTTCGGATCGGACTTATTCCATCTAATATTCAAGTATGTATTCAAAGGAGATGGGCATTACCGAGATTCTCTGGCAGCGCTTGCGTTCGGTGACCTTCCTTCACTTCTATTTGGCTTCCTTCCGTACTCTTCCGCGATAGGCCTGGCTTGGACATCACTTCTGCAGATCCCAGTTGGGTTCCACTACTTATACAACGTTTCCTGGAACCGAGCTTTCATCCCATACATGCTGTGGACAATCGTCATCTTTGCCTCTTGGGGAATTATGGGTTCTATCATTCCTAAAGGATTGATGTCGCTCATCCCCAGAGGCCCGTATTCGCCATGAAGTCTATCAGTCTGGCAAGTTCCAGATGGACCCAGGCAGTTGGTCTACTTCTTGTCTTAGGAAGCGACTTCGTGCTTAGAGACGCTATGCTTCCCCAACAGCCGAGTGATTTCGACATTGGCCTAACACTCACGATCGAATGGTTCATTCTCCTCTTTCTGTTGGCCTTCTGGATTCCAAGGGTCGAGGGCCGCGACCTGTCAAACATTGGACTTGGGACATTCAGGCTGAGATACCTGTGGCTGAGCATAGCGACCTACTTCCTGCTCTTTCTGGCTTGGATTGGCAGCTACTACGCCCTGAGCGCCTTCGGTCTCAGTGGGCTAGGAAGCCTCCAGCCCGAACTGAGAAGACACAGCTTTCCGGTTCTCTTCGTTCTACTCTTGACAGGAACCTTCCTTGAGGAGATCTTCTACCGAGGATACATCATCGAGAGGACGGTATCGCTCACGGGGCGCAGATCCTTGGGAGGGTTCGTTTCTTGGGTAACCTTCACCTTAGTGCACTTGAAGTTCTTTGGCTTTGGGCCTACGCTCGATGTGGGGATACTTTCGGCTGGACTGGTGATCTTGTACCTAAAGGAGCAGAGCCTCTGGCCGTGTGTCTTGCTTCATGGGATAAACGATGCATTTGGCCTCTTGATCGGACCCTTGCTGATCATTCCATAAGTCCGAAGTTTGAGGTTCATCGTAGGGATAAATAACAGGAAACGGTAACTACCTAAGATAAGCGGGCCCGAGGGGAAATTCAGACGCTGCGTTAGCATCATTTGAACCCCTGCATATCTGCCTCCGCGGGGCAGCGCCTTATCCTAAATCTCCGTTCGGTCTATAAGACCAAACACTAGACTACGGGCCTGGGCTTATGTTTCAAGATATTTATGTTTAAGTCTTTTGGTTTATTCATCTTTTCCTAGAGAGGTATAGTTAATTCAGCCGAGTTAATAGAAATGAAGTTAGTATAAGTTGGAGGAGCATAAAGCCCTTGTTAAACAAGCCACACGTAAACTTTATCGCCCTCAACATCTATGTCCTCGATCTTAAGCTTCTCAACATTCTCGGTTAATTTAAATCCAATTATTTTCTTCGCCAGTCCTTCCTTAAATAACACCTTATATAAAGAATGAAGGAAGTTCCTAAGTCGTGTGAAATTGGTGTCGGTAGCATCCACTATCACCTTATTGGCATAGTCGGAATCAAGCTCGCATGTTATGCAAACCTCTGGAATCACAACGATCTTCCTCCCCTGCACCTTGGCCTTCATCTTTGGGTCTTTGCGAACTTTAGCTACGAGGGCTTTTTCGCACCGCCTATATTCCTCCTCCACATACCTCAAGCTATCACGATACAACTCCTTCTCTGAAATCATGTCCTCTGACAAGTCGATCGTAACGAAATCCACCTTTACATCACCTTTCAAACCCAAAACTACGTCTAGCAGGCGGTCAGCCAAGTCCCCTACCTTCTTAGGATCACTTGTGAAAGCAGCAATATAGAAGCTGGTGCCTTCGAGCCTTTCTATAGCTGTAATTCCTATGGCGCATTCCTTCGTCTTCTCCTTCCACCTTTTACTAACGTATTTCTCACTGTTTGTCCTAGCTACCTCGAAGTCATCACCCCATCCCCAAACTGTGGCGCGATTCATCCTTTTTTCAGATGATTGACTCAAGTTTTAATTCCTCTTCTTTCTTCTCTTGTATTGTCTTTCTATCTCCCTCAACCTTTTTAGATGGTCTGGACGATATGTACATATCTTATTTATAAACAACGCATTTTAATTCCCCGTAATAGAGAAGTGGCATTCGTCCTGCGGCTGTGTAAGGATTGGTAAAAATCTTTGCTAGAAAGTTTGGTCATGTAGAAGATGAAATTTTCGAATATATAAAATGCGTGATGGAAGAATGCTACCAAAGGCTTGAGCCTCACGACATATCGTATGTAGACCTCTATCTTTTCGAAAACGCCTCAAGCATGAGGAGTTTCTTCCTAAAAGAAAAAAGCCTCCTAGGAGTCTCGTCGTATGGATTCGAAGAAACCTTCACAGCCCAACATGATGCTTGGAGAGGAACCTCGAGAATATCGATATGCCTCGAAAAACTGAGGGCTCTATCAAAAGAGGTTCAAGTTGGAACCATAAGACATGAGGTTGGTCACTCAGTCCTGCATGGCAGCATAGAGTTTTATTTGATCCCTATTACGCTCGTAGAAAGAGCTGCAGCGAAGGTTCCAGAGGAGCTTGCCAGAAATTTTTTGTACCTAGTTTCAATTGCGGTGAAAGATTACGAGGTTTCAAGGCTTCTGTCTCGAAAGGGATACGTTGAAGACCAGATCGCTTATGCAGTTTACTCGATAAGTGCAGATGAGGAGGACAAACTGGCATGGCGATTGTCCGAAAAAAATCGTGTAGCGAAGGCCATGTGCATACTCTCAAGGCTCAAGGAAGTTTGCTGCATAGCCCCTTTTCTTGAAGATAAAAGGTTTGAGGACATGCTACATAGACACCTTGCAAGAAGTTTAAATTACATGGGGGGCCAAACGATTGAAAAATTGCTCCTCATTGCAACGAAGTGCCTCCCCAAACTGGGAGATGATACAACCAAGAATGTGGAGATTCTGTCAGATATTGCCCTTAAGGCATTTCTTTGAAGTTGATTCGTAACCCACATGGGACAATATGTTCGAAGTCTTCGCTCCGGGTACTTGAACCTTGAGGCGCTTCACCTTTGCTCGCAATCCCCTTCGCAGCAGCTCTTTGGCTATCGCTTCCTCATTGTGATTCTGGTCATATCCCAGAGCTATAATGTCGGGTCCGATTCTTTCCACGACCTTGTAGATATCCTCATCATTTCCAAGTATGGCGGCATCGACAGGCTTAAGGTTACGCACGATGCCAAGTCTCATCGATTCGCCGTTCACTGGGTCCTTTCCCTTCGTCCTTCGAACGTTAGTATCCCTTGCGACAACCACGACAAGCATGTCGCCAAGCTTTCTGGCTGCCCTTAGGGTTGCTATGTGCCCAACATGGACAATGTCGAAAACACCACCTGTCATTACGATCTTGACTTTCCCCCTACCGAGGGGCGTAGGACAAATCATGGAGCCTCTTTTTTTGACCAGTCCCATTCTCTCAAGACCAGACAGGACCTTACTGGATTCGGAACGAGTTATTGCCAAGCGCTTGGCAATATCCCTGGTTGTGGAGCGACCCTTCTCGATCCTCATCGAGATTATGGTTGTCAGAAACCTTTTCGCCACAGATGGATTGATCAGCATTGCGCTCCAGACAGCTATCAAACGAGTCTTTATAGATTAGTATGTGGCAGATGGCTGGTTCGAGCTCTAGTACAATCGAGGTGGCTGAAAATACACAGATATCCTGTCGCCATCTCTTGCATTTAGCTCCTTTCTAAGATTAAGGGGCGATATTATCTCCACAACCGAGTTATCGTAGAGCGATCTTACCGATCTTACAATGGCTCCTGTGTACTTCTTTTCAACCGATACCTTGTAACATAAAACATCGCCATAAGTCCTATCGGAGGACTTGAAGCCTAGGATAAGGGTGGGAGGAAAAACGAGTATCTGGAGGTACCTCATGTGGTCAGCCTGCTCGGTCAACTTGAGATTAAAAGTACCAGGATGGGGGGTAAAGCCAAGCTTGGCGCTGAACTGCTCCAAGTATTCTTTCTGGGACACGTAGTAAGCGCCTTCACCTACACCTGTGAAAAGAACACCGGAAAAGGATATGCTGTGGGCAGGAATTGAGGCAAAAACATTGGATAGGAGGATGTGCATATCACGTAGAAGCAAGAAACCCTTTTCGTCTATCTCTATCCTCTCACCCTTCATCGTAAGAAGCCGCTTGATCAACCTGTTCTTCTCAAGCTCCTGGAGATACCTGACCGCTGTCTGCTGGGAAACACCTATCGCCTTTGCTAGGCGGGTCGAGGAAGTAAAGATCGTACCATCTTGGGACCTCATCTTCAGAAGGGAGAGAAGAACCATTGCATGTCTCGCCTTGGCAGAGGCGCTGCTCAATCGCGTAACCTCGCAGCTTGTCGAGCTACCCTATGGGCCAAGTATAAGGGTAATGGAAGCCTTCTATCCTGTACTAGCAGGTGCCTCACAATCTTCTCCGCTTGTTCGAGTGTTATGAGATTGCCTACGCTTACGAAAAGGGGGTGTGAGCCATGTTCGATCTCGACACAGGAGCTTGGCATAGCATCCGCAAGGGGCCTAAGGGCGACCCCTATTGTGGGTACCTTCTGGACTACCCCCACATAGGTTGCTAGACCGCAACCCCTAGGATGGTGCACACCATGGCCGTTAACAAGGAGTACATCCGGTTTTGCAATTGATTTCAGAGCCTTGAAGACCGCCGGTGCCTCTTTGAAAGCCAAGAAACCAGAAATGTATCCCAGGGGAGAAAAGGATCGCGCTGCGACTATCTTCAGCGGCCTAAAAGATGCGTAATCCAATAATGCTGCAGCAGCAAATGCCATCGACCCTTGGTAATGGACGTCAACCCCTGCGACGTTGCAGGGCGGAAATGATGGAAGCTCCCTGTACTCGACGAGTGCTCCCAATCTTCTTTGAGTTTCCTCAGCTCTTCTGATCGAAAATGAACCGGTTTTGTAATAAATAGCATCCATCCCTATCGACCGAGCTTGTAAGATTTCAGCAACCTTCTAGTGTCCTCCATCTGCCGTATGAGCTCCCTTCTGCTGTGCTCCTCCGCCAGCACAGCATTCGTCTCCTCCAGCGTGTAACGGGCTTGGTCAATCTTCCTTCTGAGCCCCGGAACCATTGAGTCACTTAATGGAAATCGGGAAATATGTTCAAACATCGTTACCATGTACTGGTAGAATTCCTCAGCTTCATGCATTTCGTCGGATCTTATGGCGTTCACGACCATCCTTCTGAGCTCGCCCACGAGATCGGCCGCGCCAAGGAGAAAGGCCACAGGCGGGACGGAAAGGCTTTTGGGAGAAGGTATCTTGATCCCCCTTCCGACGCAAAAAAGCAGAGATGCCTCCACGTACTCTTGGTAAGCGGAGGTCACCAAGTTCCATCCAAGCAGCTGAGGCGAGTTCTTGGATAAAAGGAGGATCTTGGCAAGTTCTCCCTTTGCCTTTCTCAGCTCAGCTTCCGAAACGGCAAAATCATCGCGATGCGTTGAGCTGATCGATTTCCTGCAGTGCGCAATAACACTATTCACATGTTCCTGAACCTTTTCTCTGATCCTCTCCATGCGCATGAGGTTGGTCAATATGGGGGAAAATATCTTAGCAAAATGCGAGTCGATTCGGTCATTCATGCGTGGAAATAGGTGCTCAGGCTATTTTATGCGTTGCGACCGATTCAGACTCTTTGTAGCCCATGAAAATCTTCTCAGCCCGGCCGTGGCCCCGAAACCACATGCAGCGCAGAACTTCTTCCTAATGTTGAAGGATCGCCTTCCGCACCGCCTGCATATCGAGTGAGTCTTCTTTTTGTGCAGCCTTCCCATCGCGGTTGTTCCGGCCGTAGTCTTTCCCATCTTGGTTACCCTCTAACCAACAAAGGTATTGGGTGTTTTTAAGGCTGAAGCCCCTGCGATTTGGCACTATTTGCCATTTCGAGTAAAACTGCTTCTGGGTCCTTTGCCTTTACGACGCCGCTAGCCAATAAAACACCCGATGTTCCTAGCTTTATGGCTGCGCTAACATCCTCTCCCTTCGATATCCCAGCACCACATATAATGCGGACGGATGGATTCACCCTCTTTACGGCCTCTATGGAACCCGTTATGACTTCTGGCTTTGCTTTGGAAACAGGTATGCCGGTACCGATCAGTTCCGGAGGCTCTATCGCAACGAAATCTGGCTCCAGAGCGGCACAGGCTGAGCTGACGAGAGGATTGTTTGCACAAACAACGGTCACGAGGCCAACTTGCCTTGCCCTCTCCACACTGATCTGTAGATCCGCTATCTGAAGCCTATTCTCGGAGTGGTTCAATAGAGTTCCAACAGCCCCAGCCTCCCTGACAGCTTCGGCCGTAGTCCGGCCCGTGTAGCTCCCTGGAACCACAGCATCGATATGTTGCGCAAAGATCGGGATCTGAGTTGAAGATGCCAGGAGCCTTATGTCGGTTGGTGGTGGGGCTACTCCAACAGTTACGCCTGTCTCCATCCAAACTCTTTCTGCTGCCTTTGCTATCAGCATGCCTTTTTCGCCCGTCCCTTCCAGATATGCCTTAAAATTGACCAGAATGACGGGCGCCTGAATTTTGAACGAGTCATTCTTCACCAATTAAACTTCACACGCCTCCTTGACTAAAACTCGGTATAAAACCATAGCAGGCTTAGCTTTCAGATTCAACGCTGTAGTAGTATTCGCCGATCAGTTTTTGCGCCTTGTCCGCCTTCGATCCTGGTTTATTGATCCTTGGTCTTCGTGTCTCGGCATCCCTCCTGAAAGTAACATCTCGGCCGCTTAGGAAAGCGTTCATCCCGCTCCTCATGTCCAACTGCGATGTAGCACTGCCATGTTTTCCCGGTTCACCTTCGAAAACAATAAGCCTATCAGCTGCGAAATCTATAGCAAGGATGTCGTGATCCACGATGAATGTTGAGACACCCCTCGCCTCCGTTAGTTGGCGCGTGGCCCTTACAACTGCCATCCTCTGCTCAACATCGAGGTATGCGCAAGGTTCATCCAAGAAATAGATATCCGCCTCCCTAGAAAGAGCGTGCGCGATCGCGACCGCTTGGAGCTCACCTCCACTAAGCGATTCGCAATCCCTGTCTTGAAGCTTGTCCAGCTTCAGGTTATGGATCAGTCGGGACAAGATCGTACCAATCTCAGATTCTGCTTTCTCTGAAAAAAGACTACCAACCCTGCCCGTAAAAAGTTCCGACACATACTGTGGCTTGTAGCTTATGGTCAGGTTCCTCGATTTCTTACTGTTGAAGAAAGAAGGTGCCAGCTTCTCAACAAGAACCTTGATGAATGTCGTTTTTCCAATCCCATTTGGGCCTATTATGCCTATCACCTCGCCCTCGGAAGCTTCGCCTCCGCTGTATGTCAGCGTGAAGTCGCCCAACACAATCTTGCCTGGTTCCCAGCTGAATAGTGGTTGCCCTCCCCTAGACGTTGGTGGAGGGTGCTCGTGAAAAACGATCGGCTCTTCCCTAAAGAGGACGTTCTCGCTCCGTATGTACCCGTTTAGGTACGCATTTATGCCTGTTCTGCTTGACATCGTTTCAGAAACTATACCATAGGTTCCTGGTTGGCCGTAGATTATCGAAACATAATCACTAACATAATCAAGCATCGCAAGATCGTGCTCCACGATTACTATCGTTCTGCCATCGTTGCATAGATTACGAATTGTCTTGCAAACGACAAGCCTTTGCTCAACATCTAGAAAGCTCGAAGGTTCGTCAAAAAGGAAGAAGTCCGCTTGTTTGGAACATGCAACGGCAACGGCGAGGCGTTGGAGTTCACCTCCACTAAGGACATCGATGCTTCTGTCCCATATTTCCAAAAGACCGAGAGAGCTTGCGATTGCCCTTCCAGTGCCACTCTCGTCATTCCTCTCCACCAAATCTCCTACAGTTCCTTTAACTGCCTTCGGAATTCTATCAACATACTGTGGCTTTAAGACAACCTTGCTCTTGCCGGACCAGACTCTTTCCAAAAGCGATTGGGAAACTGAACCTCTCAGGAAGCGCAGCACATCATCCCTTGAAGGAGGTTTCTCATAATCGCCAAGGTTGGGCAAAAACTCCCCAGCCAGTATGCGCATGACCGTTGTTTTCCCGATTCCATTCATTCCTAGAAGCCCGGTCACAGCGCCCTGCTGTGGGGAGAGAAACCTGAACAACTTAAACCCATTTGCACCATACCTGTGGAATGACTCGCTTTGAAGCTCTTCGGCAATGTTCACTACCGATATTGCTTTGAACGGGCACTTCCTTACGCATATGCCGCAGCCAGAACAGATCGCCTCATGTATCTTTGGTGCGCTTTCATAATCGTCAAAGGTTACGGCATCCAGTTTGCTTCTGACCATCGGGCAATATTTTCTGCACTCGTGCCCGCAATCCTTTGGTCTACAGGACTTTTTGTCCAGAACAGCCAGCCGTGCCATGGGTCTCAGATCGTGGCGATTTCAGGCCTGGAAAATAGCCTTTTTTAACTACCACTCTTCCTCCTCAAAACCCCAATCTTCCTCTTCTTCCTCTTCGAAATCCTCTTCTTCCCACTCCGATTCTTCATCTTCAGACATGGCCATCGCCGAAATTTGCCCGCGACAAAAAAATGGCCAGATATAAGTCTTTTCTAAAGGTCCTCAGATTGAATTGTAACCGTTGAGCGCTCCTCTATTCTCTCGATCGAACCGTCCCTAAGCCATGCCAACCTATCGCTGACATCTACCATCTTCAGGTCGTGGGTAGCGCAAATTACGGTCGTTTCCCTTTCGGTCTTCAATCTGTATAGAAGCTGAACGATCGACAAACCTGTAGACAAGTCGAGGTTTCCGGTTGGTTCATCTGCCAAGATGATCGCAGGGTCGTTGGCCAGGGCCCTTGCTATCGCTACTCTTTGCTGCTGACCACCGCTTAGCTCTGTGGGCCTGTGGTGCAACCTTTCACCCAAACCAACTAGCTCCATAAGCTTTGTAGCCTTCGTGATCCTATCTGACTTCGGCATGCCTGTAAAGATCATTGGCAGAGCAACATTGTCCAAAGCTGATAGAACAGGTATGAGATTGTAAGTTTGGAAGATGTATCCTATTTTTCTGCTTCTGAGCCAAGCTAGGGCCTTGTTGCTCATCTTAGAGAGGTCTATGTTGTCTATTAGAACCGTTCCCTCGCTTGGCCTGTCCAATCCACCTATCATGTTGAAAAGCGTTGTTTTGCCACTACCGCTAGGGCCCATCAGCGAGATGTACTCGCCTTTAGTAACGCGGATCGAGATCCCCCTAAGGGCATTGACAACCTCTCCTCTTAGGTGGTAGATTTTCTTAAGGTCCACGGTTTCGACCACAACGGGCCTTGCTGTGCTCATATTCGACCGCCTTTATATTGTATAAGCTCTTAAAAAAGTATTTGCTGGACTATTAAAACGAAGAGAACGATGGTCAAGGTATTTGATAGCTCGGCCGCAAGGGTGAGGCTATTGGGGGATAGGATCAGAAAAGGAGCCCTTGTTATCTTTCCAACCGATACAGTTTATGGGCTAGGTTGCGACCCATTTAACGAGAACGCCATAGTCAGGATATTGGAGGTGAAGAGGCGAGAATCCAAGCCAATGCCGCTATTATCATCCTCTATTGAGACTGTGAGAAGGGTGGCTATTCTAACTCCTGCAGCAAGAAAGCTGGCAGACCTCTTCTGGCCAGGGGCACTGACCTTAGTGCTTGAGCCTAAAATCATATTCAACAGAAACCTCATGAACCGCAGAGGCGAGGTTGGGTTTAGAATTCCTAGGAGCCCATTTGCAAGAAAACTCGCCTCGGAGGTGGGTGGCATCATTGTTGGTACAAGTGCAAACATCTCAGGTCGACCAGCTGCATCTACGCTCAAGGAGGCCTTGAGACAGCTTGGTTCAAAAGTTGATTTAGCTGTAAATGGCGGAAAACTTCCAGGAACGCCGTCAACTGTTGTGAGTTTTGTTTGCGATGATGTTAAAGTTGTCAGGGAAGGGGCAATTGCAACTAGCGATATCATGAAGGCCGTTGAGGGACTGTAGTTTGTGAACGATAACTAAAAAGAAAGCTAGCTATAAAGCAAGCTACCCCTCTCGACCAAAGCTGCCAAGATAACTTTGACACCATCTCCCATCGATTCGATCGCCGAAATATCCAAGCCCTGTAGCTTTGCAACTTCTCTTGCCTCCTCAAGAGTTGGATCGGAAATATCCACGATGCCGGTGATCCTAGAACCTATTCTCTCGACCGCCAACTTGCATGCATCGCTGTTGGAGGATATGATGATGACTACTCCTGGCTTGCCTATTTTGGCTCCTGCCACTTCAAGAGCCTTTTGAAACCTGTCAGTTCCACTTAGGACAAGTAGAAGCTCCGCTTCCAGCTGAGCAAGCTTGTTATATCCTTGCCTAAACGCCGAAACGGCATTAAAGACTGAAAAAAGAATATGAGGCAGGCCTGCAACGGCTGCGGCATTCACAATTTGGACCCAGCCTTTCGCGCTTTCCGATCTCAGTTCAGCCAAGAGCTCTGGCCAATTCTCTGGAACCTGAGGAATTTTCAAGGATGAGACATAGATCCCAAGCTCCTCGATCCGCTCCGGTTCGGCCATGTGGAAAAGTAAACCCAAGCGTTAAAAAGGTTGTTGGACGCAGAATCCTCAGATCCGTTTGATGGAGACGGAGTTCGAAACACCATCCTGGGACTACTTCTACCAGCTCTGCCTTGAACTTGGCGAGGCTGTAAAGAAGTCCAGCTTTGAGCCAGAAATACTCCTTGGTATCAGCAGGGGAGGTTTGATACCATTGAGGATACTCAGCGATGTCTTGCCAGAAGCGACGGTTGCGACTGTAAGGATAGAGTTCTACCAGGACATAGCAAAGACCATGCAGGAACCGAGGATAACTCAGCAAGTTTCTGTTGATGTCAAGGGTAGGAGGGTGCTCGTAGTTGACGATGTTGCCGACACGGGAAAGAGTCTGGCAGTCCTGAAGGACGATCTTCGGGAGAAAGATTCTGGGGAGGTTAGGATCGCGACGGTTTACTACAAGCCATGGAGCATAGTAAAACCAGACTACTACGTGCGCGACACTGATAAGTGGATAATCTTTCCCCACGAAAGGAGGGAAACGGTGTTCAAGCTTGCATCAAGCTGCCTTGAGAATGGAGGAAACCTTAACGAGATAGAGAAGAAGCTCATCAAATGCGGTCTTGAACCTTTACTGGTGAAAAGATTTTTAGGAGATTTTATGGAGGAGAAGATCAGCCACCGTGGGAAAGCAATAAGATAGCGACCTTCTGCCCATCCCCTAACTCCCTATCAAACATCAAAGGCTCGATTGGGGAATCGTCAACTAGAATCATGAAGTATCTTTGAATTTCATCTATAGACTCTGGACATCCAAAGTCGGGATCGTCCTTCAGCTCGCTCAATAGTACCGATAGAACCTCCCTGATGGTCTTGCACCTGCTTAACGAATATACCTGCTCTCTTCCCAACTTTCTTCGTATTGGGCCGAACAAATTGATCGAGACCAAATTGTCTTCCCTTCTCGAAGTAGAGCTTTTCTCTTTTGCCTTGCAGCAGGTTAAAAGTCTTGCAGCATGAATAGAAGCTCATGTGCTGCCATGAGAGCTTTATTTTGGGCAGTCCTGCTGAGTTAAGAACGGGCTCAGTTTTCCAACAGATGTAACTTAAAACCACATTCAATCTTGGCAATATGGCTTCAGAGTGTCCTTGTCGTCACGGGGCTTTGTAGCCCTCAGTGCAGGTCAGTCTACATCATCTGCTTTTGGTCAAGTCAAGCATGTATTTATTCTTTAAGCCCTACTGACAAGAAACTAGGACGGAATCGATGATTGAGAGGCATGCGCTATTCAGAAGCTCTCCAACCTTCAACGAATCCAAGTTGGAAAGCCTACCTTCTCGAACCGCTGACAGACATTTCTTGTAAAGGTTTGTAAATTTCATAACCAGATTGCGTGGCGCTACCTGGGCTTGTGCGACCTGTCCTTGGGGATCAAGAATCAACGTGCAGGATGTCAGTTTTAAAAAAGCTGAGAAAGATTTGGCGAGGGCCCTCTCGACCAGTTCTTGGGAAACCATTGCCGATTGAGCTTCCCTAGCTACTGTTAGAAGAGCTTCAGCCTCCTTGGCGTTTCTATAGGCCCATCCTATCTGGTCCTTATCGAATCCAAGTGATAGGGCCCCTCCGTCCATCATCCAGATCATCACTGCTCTTCTGCAGAGCTCTCTGGCGTTTCCACCTCACCCTTAGAGCTCTTCATCCTGGTGATATAGCCTGCGATCTGATTTAGCATCTTCTTCGATTTGACTTCAATGATACCCTTTAGAAGTTCCTTGTTCTTCTCGTAATCTTCTGTGAAGGCGTCGGGAAAAGCCTCTAGGACCTGTTTCGATATCCTTTTGATCTTTATCGTGTATACTCTGCCCATTCTAGTTTAACACAGTGCCATCTGCACAGCAGACGATTTGGAGACTTTAAAACGGTTTCTCGTGCGGGTTCTGAAAAACTTATATCCCCACATTAAAGGCCGGCACCTTTCAGGTGAAGGATTTGGCAGTCGCCATCCCAGCCCAAATTGGGGGGCAACCTGTACTCATACTAAAGGAAGGTTCTACACGTAGAGCTGGCGAGGAAGCTGTAGCGAACAACATATTGGCTGCGAAAGTGGTTGGCGAACTTCTCAGACCCTCACTCGGCCCTAGGGGCCTAAACAAGATGCTCGTTGGTTCGGTTGGGGATGTGACGATCACGAAAAGTGGAGTTACGATACTTAGCGAAGCAAACATCGAGCATCCTGTTGCAAAGATGATCGTAGAGGCTTCAAAGTCCCAAGACAAGGAAGTTGGTGACGGAACTACATCTGTTGCGATCCTTACATCGGAGTTGCTTAGAAGAGCTGAGGAATTGATCAGGAAGAAGGTCCACAAGTCAGTCATAACATCCGGGTATTTCCTTGCAGCTGAAAGCGCTATCAGTGCCTTGCATAAGATTGCGGTCAAGATTGACCCGGAAGATAAGGGTTCATTGAAAAAGATAGCCTTTACGTCTCTGAATACGACACTCGCAGAAGACATATGTAAACTTTTTTCGGATATAGCGGTTGATGCTGTATCAGAGATAGCAGAAAAACGTGACGGAAAGTTCGTGGTAGATACAGATAACATACAGATTATAAAAAAGGAAGGAAAAGCTGCGACAGAGACACAGCTCTTTCGTGGCGTGATCCTCGATAAGGAAGTTGTTCATCCGAATATGCCCAAGAGACTGGAAAACTGCAAGATTGCGCTGATCGATTTTGCTCTCGAGATCGAAAAGACAGAGATAAGTGCTGAGGTGAAGATCAAAACACCTGAAGTTCTCAGGAGAATGAGGGAAGAGGAAGCGAAGACGCTGGAGGAGATGGTTAAAAAAGTAACCAATAGTGGTGCCAATGTTGTCATATGCCAAAAGGGGATAGATGATGATGCGCAGCATTTACTGTCAAAGATGAATGTTCTAGCGGTACGACGTGTAAAGCGGTCCGACATGGAGAAGCTTGCTAGAGCCACGGGTGGAAAGATCGTAAGCAGTGCAGACGAGATTAAGGGCGATGTACTTGGCCAAGCTGGACTGGTCGAGGAGAGGAAGGTTGCTGAGGACAAGATGGTGTTCGTCGAGAAATGTGCCAATGCGAAGTCTCTATCGATCCTGTTGAGGGGAGAGACGGAAAAACTGTTAGACGAGTACGAAAGGGCGATGAAGAGCGTACTCACTACTTTGGCAAGCGTATTCGAACGCAACATGATCGTACCAGGTGGAGGTGCTGTCGAAACAGAACTCGCGAAGATCCTTAGGAGAAAAGCGACGCAGTTTTCAGGAGGGCAGCAGCTTGCTGTCATGGAGTTTGCAAACGCTTTGGAGGAGATAGCCGTAATACTTTCGGAGAATGCAGGTGCGAATCCGATGGTGGCTTTGACAAGCCTTAGGACTGCTCACAAATCACCAAAAGGCAGATACTTCGGTCTCGATCTGAGGACCGGCAAGCCCATCAATATGTTGAGGCAAGGCTACGTCGAGCCAGAGGTGGTTAAGGAACGGTACATTAGGGCCGCCTCGGAAGTTGCCAACATGATACTTAGGATAGACGATATAGTAATAGCAAGCAAGCCTCCGCCTCCTCCGAAGCAGCCTGAAGGATATTGAGGTGCTCCGGCCGGGACGTTCAGGCAGTTGCCATTTGAACCCGGGTTTCGAGCTTTCTCCCAGGTCCGAGAGGCTCGGATGCTCTAGGCGTCCTTAACCTGGTTCTGCTTTCTTCGCCTTACCGACCGAAATTTGTGCGCTGTTCAGGTCAGGTCTACACAACCGGAGCTGGCTCTACCGGTAAAAACCAAAAATTAAACGTTTCTCCAAACTACCAACAATTGCACATTTAGACACTTGGTCGCTACTTTGCAAAGGGCCTCGATAGTGATATATTTCAGTAAGCCTGCGAATTCATTTCAAGATTGCAGATACATTCAAAGGCAAGATGATTTGAAAATGCTTGCAGGAGACTGAAAATGAAAAAGTTCCTAGTCATAACGGGGACTCCAGGAACTGGAAAGTCTACGGTATCAAAGTTGCTGGCAACAGCTTTATGCTGGAAGCACATCGATATCGGAAAGTTGGCATATCGAAAAAGACTTTTTAAAGGATATGACAGAAAGAGGAAAGTACCAATCGTCGATCTTAAGAAGGTCAAGGCGGAGATTCTTCGCATTACTCGCTGCATGAATACAAATGTTATCTTAGATGGCAGTTACTCCCATCTCATACTACCAAGGAAAGCTGTAATTGCTGTTGTAGTGCTGCGCTGTTCCCCAAATCAACTTGCCAATAGATTGAGAAGGAAGAGATGGAGCGTGGATAAGATAAAGGAGAACGTCCAGAGCGAGATAATAGGCGTATGTGAATCGGAGGCGATGATGGTTTACGGAAAAGTTTGCGAAGTAGATACTACAAACATTAAGGCTATGGAAGTATGCAGGAAGATCATCTCAATGTATAAGAAGGGGTTTCCAGAAACCCGGCACATCGATTGGCTATCTTGGCTGGTGCATGATAGGAGCCTTCTAAGATGGATGGTGTGAAGTCGAACAGGAAGTACGTAGTTGCAAGGTGTTTCAATTGCCACAAGATATTGGTATTAAATTTTTATGCAATGCAAAGGAAGTGCCCATATTGCGGAAAAAAAGTTACAACCAAGGCAGCCTTAACGCTTCGGAAGTTCACGTCGAAAGAGGCTGCGGAAGTGGCAAAAGCCCTCAAGTTGAAGCATCATCCACAGAACTTTGGTCTGGAGGTTCGACGGAGATCAGAAAAGGATTAGCAAAACCGCTCATGTAAACAACCGCTTGTCCTGGCTGCAGGTACTTGATCCGCAAGAACTGCTCTTGAGTCAATCCTATGAGGTCCATAACTATCTTCTCCTCCTCAACTCCGCCAATCCTGTGGCAAATCCTCGTGCCAGAGTTTTTCATGATACCGTGAGATACCTGGGAGGGGAACTGGCAGATGACAATCAAGCCTTCACCGAATTTCCTAAGCTCGGAGACCATCTTCTCACCTATGCTTGGAGGAGCTTTTGGATCCCTGCATGGAACCAGGTTTGATGCTTCCTCGATCACACAGATGTGGCGAAGCTCTGATTCACCTGTTGCGACCCTGTAATCATAGATCATTTTGAGAACGAAGGAAGAGAATATGCGCCTAGTTTCAAGCTCTCTGAAATGCGCCAGCTCAATTGCGACCAGCTTTCCTAGGAGATCTGGAATGCTTATCGAAGCCTTCCCACCAAGAGCCCTGCCAGCCTGCCCTTCCGTAAGGGGCTTCAACCTCCTGAGGAGAGCCATCTTCGTCTCGTTGTCGTAGTATGACCTGGTTGGAGCGGACTCGATCGCTTCAACGATCTCGCGGAGAGAGTGAGGCCCATCTGGATCGGAGAGAACATCCCTTATGGCTTCGCGAAGCATAAATGCCTGGGGGTGCGTTAGGGAGTAGTTCTCGGCGAAGATGTCGGTCGTTAGGGCAACATGCTCGGCCAGGTCCTTTATCGAGAGCGGTTCAAGGGGCGAGATAGTAAAGCCAGAATCCTCGAGCCCTGGAGCGTAGACCTCTCCACCACAATCTTTTACGAACTCACGGTACTCGTTGTGCCAATCGAAGATCAGGACCGGAATACCTGATCTGACACACTCCAAAACTATCCTTCTCGCCGTAGTGGACTTTCCACTTCCAGTCGATCCCATTATGACGAGATGTTTTGTTAGGTCCTCAAAGTCCAGGGTGAAGTAACCTATGCGGCGACCAAGATGTTCAACCCATCCCAAGTGGAGCGCGTGAGAAGTTACATCTGCAGGTGGCATTATAGGGAAAAGGGAGTGCAGCTCTTGGGAGGCCCCAGCTGAGGGAAGGGCGAAATTTAAGATTGGTGTTGCTTCGTGTGGAAGAATCAGCTCCCCTCCATACTTCTCATTCCAGAACAGGGAGTAAAGAGCCTTGAGCATATCCGTTGGAGTAGCCATTTCAACCTTTAGTTCTGTGAAAGCTGTTGAGACGGCCAGGAGCACTTTCTCGGCAAAAGAAATTGATTGTTGCTCGAGCTTTTCCAGTTGAGATGAAGGGCCACTTAACTCCACTATTAAGAACTGAGAAACGTTTACGAAGCCAAACTTTCTGGCGATGTAGTTTTTCTTTTCTAGCTGATCCTTTTCACTCCAAGAGGGGGATTGGCCCTTGTGCTTTGTGTCCTTGAACTTATTGAGCTCTTTTCCGATTGCCTTGATCGCTTCCCTAGATTCAGGAGAATTTCTGTCAACAGGGGAAAGGACGACAATGTATCTTATTGTAACTGCCAGCCTCTGGAGGCTTATGAATAGATCCCTGTACCTCATGAAGATCGGAAGATATTCGTAACCAAATGGCCTGCTCCTCTGGAAATCCTGCTCCCCAATAAGGTTCAAGCCAGGATTTCCAGATACCTTTATTCCTGATATCACATTGACCCTGTTGCCTCTCTTGAGAACGGCTACGCCAGAGCGCCGCAATAGAAGTTGCTCAGGAAGAACGGTCGACTGGTCTGATCCATCACTCAAAAGCTTGGCTTTTATTGGAAGCAGCTTCAACGACAACCACCTCCTTTCCTTCAAGACCGTCATTAGGAGTGAGATGGAAAGGACTGTAAAGCAGAGTTCTCTTGGAAATGCGACACCATACCTTGTCGATGCATAGAACGCCGTTACAGTAAAGGCGGTACAAAGAACCGCGATCGCCTCGGTGTTCAAGTTTGGAGACATCTATCCTGGAACCAGCCAGCCAAAGAGTGAATTCGCTAATTCTCCTAGTCCTCCCACCAAGCTTGCAAAGAAGCTGTTTACGTTCGCTATGATGTTCTTGGAGACTGTAAAGACAGCGCCAAGCATTACAAGAGCCAGCACGACGAGCAGGCCCTCTTCGATGAGCTGCGACGCCCTTTGGCTATTCTTCACCTTTTTCATCCATTTCATCACCTACCACCATGTACCAAAAGAGGATATAAACTCCGATGAATCTGAGCCAGGCTCATAGGACTGCCTTCAGTAAAAGATGCGTCGCCACGTAAGCCAAAACTGGACACACGGTAATGGTGTTTAAAGGCGAAACCCTAAACCCTCGGCTTAGTAGAAGGCTTGAAGATAATATGGCTGCCAGAAATGCGATCCACAGCAAGCCTGAAGATTCAATCACTTGGTTTTGCATTACACCGATTGAGCTCGATACTAGCTGCTGCATTAGGGGAAAGATGTCAGCAAGTATTGCAACAGAGATGGCGTTTGTTGTGGCCAGAATGGAAGCCTTGAACCTGCCCTCTTTCAGTACAAGCTCCCGCTCTCTAGAAAGAATGTCGTTCTTCCTAAGAAGTCTTAAGAAGTCCTTGATGATCTGGAAAGCATGTGCAGAATCCTTATCGAGAACGGAAGATACTAGGACAGCGAGCTTCCTGCTGGTACGATCGGCATAATCGATCTTCAACAGGCATCGGGGCAACGATTCCCCACATTTCATGCTGGAAGTGATCTTTTGGATAGCTGGGGTTATGTGCATGTTTTGGCACTCTCGAGCGGCCTCCTCGAAGGCCCGTTCAGGTGAACTCCCAATCTCTAGGCGACCTGCAAATATTGTGTAGAAATGCTGCCACTCCTTAGAATCTCCACGCCTTGGTCCAAGATCTTTTTCTGAGAAACAATAAGCCATGATGAAACTTGCTGATGAGATGGATGATGAAAGGGGCAGATCTCCTGTGGTAATGTATATCGACATAAAAACGATTCCTGCCAACAAAAAGAATGCAAGCATGATATTATGCCGCTTCAAAGCATATTCACCGAAGCCTCGAAAAGCATCTTCGAGATCACCCACATTACCAATGAGAACAATGGAAAGAACACCGCTAAGAAGGAAACCACGAAACCTCCAAGCAGGGCAGACAGTATTAAGGCTGAGAATGGCAAGAAAAAGGCTGCGAAGAAGTATGCAGGCAGCAGAGCATCAAGACGTCTGGTAAATTCGGAGAAGTTCCTACGCGTGAATTGTTCTGTCTGTTCGAGGAGGTGCTCCACGTCAAGAAGGCGTGGATTGGGTAAGAGGAGGAGTTCGACCATGTACTCTGTTGGCACACCTTTTTCTAAACGCAAAGAAGCTGCCAAGGATGAACGAACGTCAACACCATCCATCGACTCGAGAAGGCTTTCTTTCGCTATATCTGAAATGTGAGAATATTCGCCACGAGCAAGGGCCTCAGCTCCAAGAATCTCAGATCCAGTTACTGCCAATGAAAAAGCCAACTCTGCTGCTGCACCTGAGAGGTGCTTCCCCATCTCCATAGCCCTAGCTGCATTTTTTCTACTGACCGATGATGAGAAAAACCTGTAAAGAAGGTAGAATGACGAAGCCCAAAGCATTATGCCAAAAGGAAGGGAGATTGCAGAAAAGGAGATTGCGGGCAATGAAAATGCGAAGGCCTTTGCCAAATGGATAGACATTCTTCGAATTGACCTTACAACTCCATCCTTTGGTGGTCGAATTGGCAGCCTCAGCCTGATTGGATTCATCTCAAGACTTACCCCCGCCATACTCTACGGTCGCTTCACTAGTCGGCATGTGTTTAGTTTCGAAAAGGCGGAATCTCTTAGAGACCCCTGCATTGAACAAATCGAACTCCTTAACTACTTTCGAAAACGCCAATCTTTCACATCTTGAGGAAAGGTCTTCGAGAAAATTTCTGTACAAATTCAAAATTAGGATGACCTCTTCCTTTGACAAGGGATACTCCTCCAATATTCTTCTTACAGTGTTCGAGCTAGAAATTTCAAGAATGGGAACAAGCTCTCCAGATTCAAAGTCGTAGCGGAATATGTCACTCACGATTGGTTGCTCTTCATCCTCGAAGACGAGTTCACTTATCCTCGTTACTTTTCTCCACATCCCATGGAACCCCATGAAATTCTTGATCAAGATCAGCAATTCAAGTGACTTGAGATCTTCCTTGGACACATTGTGCTGGATTAGGAACCGCCTGATCAACCCTTCTGGGGAAGTTGCATGTACAGTGTGGATAACTCTGAGACCGGAGGCCAAAGCTTGGAACAGTGCTCTGGAGTGCTCAGCCGTCTGAACCTCACCAAGAAGAACGTAGGTTGGATTTCTATGTAGTAAGCGGGTTGTCTCAACGCTTTTCAAGCGGACAGATGGACCCTGTTCAAGCGGATCGACCTGAATCCTGACTTGGTGCCTACCGTGTTGAAGCTGGGGAATGCTTTCAACAACATCCTCGATAGTTATCTTTCGCCACCAGCTGGGCGCGCACATGTCTATGGCGTTGAGAAGCGTTGTTTTTCCAGAACTCGGTTCCCCGACGATGCTCATGGTCCTCCTGAAAACGTAGCAAAAGAGCAAGAAGGCGGCAGACCCTACATTCAGGGTCTTGTTTGCTATGAGGTCAATTATCGTCATTGGAATCCGTCTGTACCTTCTAACATCGACAGCCGTACCGTCTCTGGTTAATGGAAATGCATCGATTGAGGCACGTATGTTGAAATCGGCGCACGAAAGATCGGCCTTTATTGATGGAATGGAATAATCTAACCTCTGGTTCGTCTCCCTTCTTAAGTGGGTAACGAAGTGCTCGACATCCTTCTCGTTAAGCCTAATGTTTGTGAGGCAGCGGTTCCAAACCTCGTGGTCCAAGTAGGCTTTATTGTGTGGCGCATCTAAGTAGAACTCATTTACCCTATCGTCAACAAGGAGGGCGTAGTACTTTCCAAGCCCTACCGAAGAGTATGCTGCATGGGAACATGCTGCCCACCCCACATCCTTTGGAGGTCGATCGGAGCAAAGCAACGTAATATGTTCTTCAGCGCAACGCCTCCTCCAGTCGATCAGATCCCTGAAATCATGAAGGTATTTCCCCTCGAATCTCGACCTCAATCTGAGGAGATGGGCCAGTTCGAAGACAAGCCGAGCCGTTCGCTGATCTAAGAATGAAACCGAATAGATTGGATTCACGTATTTTGGAGATTCAAGGATCCTGATGGAAAGAGGGCCTACCCTGTACGTATCTAGTTCTGTTACGGTAAAGCCGTCCGTTACAGGCTTGCGATCGACTGGAGGAGGTTCATAGATGCCATCCTGAAAATCCTTCCTAAGAGAATGCAGAATGCTCTTTCTGACAAAATCCTTTAACGTTTCATGCTTTATCCAAGGCAGACGACCAAAGAGTCCATGAATACTAATGTCCAGAGAGCCCTCATCTTTTTTGATCAGTGAACCATTGTAAATCTCGCCAAGTTCCGTATAAACCTGGAACAGGTTACGAACCGAATCATCGTGGAAGGAACTGGAGAAATACTTGATGTAGGCCTCATCCAATGTCCTTCTGACTGCGCTAGCGTAAGCCCTTACCCATTTGGTTGAGAAGGGGCTCAAAACTTTAATTCCCTTTGGCGACCTTATTGACATCTTGCACAATTTTTTGAAGTGCATGCTCCAAAAAACGAAGACTGAAAAACACATTTTGGCATCTTCCTGTCCAAATGGGCACACAATGGTCAAAGATCTGGAATTATCTGAAAATGCAATAAAGCAATTTAAGGAGCATCGGAAGCCTTTTTTGACAATTTCTTTATCCTGGCTCAATCTTTCTCAGCCTGTGATCTGCAGTAAACTCCTTGTTCCGATCTCTGCAGGAGCCTGATCTCTGAAGCAAGGGCCGCAAGGTCCCTTGATAGGCCGTTAACCTGCAGACGCGTTTCTGCTATAGCTTCGCGCAGGATTCTGCTTTCCCTTTTAACAAGGTCTATTTCGTCTAGAATTGCAGAAAACAGTTCCTTGCTTGCTTCGTCCACATTGCACACCGCACACATTATTCATCGGTGCTTATATACTCCAATGAAAAATCTGGTGATCATGCTTGGACAATATGGGATTGATGGCAGATAGCCTGTTTCTACCCCTATCCTTCCATGCTTCTTTTTCTGACATCAGAACCAAGGCGATACCTGCGAGCACGGAACTGATGCTGCTCTCTTCCAGTGCCCTGATTTTTGTCATCAGGGTCTTAAATTCAGGTTTTCAAGCTATTTTAACTGCAATGATAAACAATGCTCCTCCGCTCTTGATCATGTTGGTCTCTTCAATTTCAGGGAAAAGCGGCATCGGGGATCTCGAATATGCAACCTCCATGGCCCTGTTCTACCCTGACCTGATCGGTGCAAGGACCTTTACCGCATTACCGAGCATATTTGGAGATTTTAGAATCATTGCAAGCGTTGCATCCACAGCATTGGCGAATTCTATCATGATCGCTTGGCTCATCGTCTTCTCAAGGTCTATGGCAAGATGGTTTGTGGAACGGAACCTTCCGAGAGCGAGCGCGTACATCATAGCCCTTGCTGTTCTGATCCTTGTTCCTAGAGTCATGATATTGGCCCCACTATTCATGAAATCTTTGGTCAAACGTACGCAACCCATAGCTAACTTACCTTTCATCCCCATCATGTTCGCCGGTTTTTTAGCAGCACATTATGCCAACGCGATCCTTCTTTGAAGGTGAGATGATGGTCGAACTCTCTGAAAAAGCTTTTGCATTGTCGATTTCCATGATACTCATAGTCACAGGATTCAAGATATCGCAAACTGTTCTCTTCCCGAAAGTTTCGACCGCTGCAGCGCTCATGCAGTACAATGCTTTGGTTGAGAGGTTGAGGCAAGGGCTGCTGCAAGCAAGCGCCACACCAGTTAGACTTCAATTCGATTCCTCCATGCCTCCCGGAGTTACGATATATGGAGATGGAAAGGCTTTGGTCTTGAAGATAGAAACTTCACTTGGAAGTAGAATCGACAGAATCCAGACCTCTTTGAATGTAGCAGTCCAAGTATCGGCTCAATCTGGAGACATCACAGTCTTCATAGATTCTACCGATGGAGAGATTCTGGTCAAGATTGGAGGCAGATAACATGCCATCCGAATCGCTGGAAAGCCATCTTGAAAACGTTGCCTGGATAGCTCTATCTGCATCGCTTCTCTTCATGTCTATATCCGCTATGGGCAACCTAACATCAAGGTTGGAAAGTCAGAGCTTACGTGCTGCGGCGCTGCTTATCAAGGAATGTGTTGAGTTATCTTGGCAAACCGGTTGCACGCTCAAGGTTCCATTTTTAGACACACTTGGGGCGGGTAAACTCAGGCTGGTTGTCAAGGATCGCGCAGTTATAGCAATCGGCGATCAAACCACCTTCCAAGTTAGCGTGGAGGCCCCGGTCAAGGACATCGAAATTGTGCAGGGCAGGACTTACAAGATAGCGAGAGTTCTTGACAATATCGAGATCGAGGAGGTAAAACCATGAGG
>Ga0078972_1006554_pt1 | contig 27381 bp, 23 predicted proteins | sample YelNatPaOPGAMG01_FD_67568 | JGI IMG/M metagenome (GOLD analysis project Ga0078972, IMG submission 67568) | Hot spring thermophilic microbial communities from Obsidian Pool, Yellowstone National Park, USA - OP-RAMG-01 (SPADES assembly) (version 2) | ecosystem: Environmental > Aquatic > Thermal...
CTGAGCCTGTGCCGCGGCAGTTGGGTTCGTAGTCGGCGCTTTAGCGCCCTGAGCCTGTGCCGCGGCAGTTGGGTTCGTAGTCGGCGCTTTAGCGCCCTGAGCCTGTGCCGCGGCAGTTGGGTTCGTAGTCGGCGCTTTAGCGCCCTGAGCCTGTGCCGCGGCGCCGCGCCTGCCGTTGGCGCAGCGCTGGGGCAATCAGGGCGCTAAAGCGCCGACTACGAACCGGCAAGCACTGCTATGAGGCGGGGCCTTCGATGCAAAAGTAGTTCGTGTCCAGGTTGTGCGACCGCCACACGGGGCAGGTGGGGCACAGGCAAGCCTTGGACCGCGGCAGGTCATTGCAGCTCGACCTGCCCCGCTGCTGCGAGCAGTAGATGCCCTCGACGTCCTGCGGCGACGGCGTCGACGAGCAGGTTGTGAATTTCAGGCCGTTCGTCTTCTGGTTGATGCACTGGCTGCCATCGTGGACGGGGCACATGCCACATTGGCAGCTTTGCAGGAACTCCAAGTTGTACTCGACGCGCATGGTAGCCAACCTCCGGGCAGCGCCGTGTTGTGGAGGTTGGGCTGCCCACCTGGACCCAGCAGCAACTGTGCCACGCCTCACGGGGTGGCCTCGACGAGTATAAAGATGCCGAACGCCGACAGGCGTTCGACGCTGACCAGCTTGAGGCCGGCGGCGCGGATGTTCTCCAGCGTGCGGCGGTTGATGTTGGCGCCGATGTTGCGCACGACCAGCGGGTTGAGCACGTCCATCAGCCGGCCGAGGATGGGGTTGGGGGCGCGGATGTGCTCGAGGAGGAGCACCTGGCCGCCCGGCCGCACCACGCGGCGCATCTCGGCCAGCCCTCGGATGGGCTCGGGCACCGAGCAAAAGACGAAGGTGGCCACGGCGGTGTCGAATGAGGCACTGGGAAAGTCGAGGTGTTCGGCGTCCATCTCGCGCAGGTCCACGGCGATGCCAAGCTCGGCGGCGCGCCGGCGGGCCTGGGCGAGCATGGCCGGCGACAGGTCCACCGCAGTGACCTGCATGCCTGGCGGGTAGTAGGGCATGTTCTTGCCCGTGCCCACCCCCACCTCCAGCACCCGTGGCCCGCGCACCCTGGCCCAGAGCCGCTGCCGCCAGGCGGCGAACATCAGGCGCTCCATCAGCGCCTCGCTGCGGTCGTAGTAGGCTGCCAACCGGTCGTAGCGCTGGCGCGTCAGGTCGGTGGCCGTCGGGCGGGTTGGCGTAGGCATGGGCACCTCCGTTCACTCCTCATTCGGCGCAGTGGCGCGGCAAGACGGGCACAAGGCCCTGGCCTACGCGGCTATCCGGGTGGGCGTCGCCTGTGTCGCAGAGGCCGTAGACTAGCCCCTTGTGGGCGTCGCCTGCGTTGCACTCGGCGCAATGGCGCTGCGAAACGGGCACAAGGCCCTGGCCTACGGGGCTTCTTCGATGGGCACAAAGCAAGGCGCGTGCCACCTCGGGCTGAACTCCAACCGGGGCCACGATGGGCCTTGACAGTTCCCCTCCGCTGTGGCATAGTCGCGGCGTTGTCGTGTTCTCACGCGGAGGTTCCAGGATGGCCAAGATCGAGGTGCCTCTGGCCGGCTGCCTGCGCCTGCTTCAGCCGGGCCCGGTGGTGCTGCTGACGGCGCAGTACCGCGGCCGGCCGGGCGTGATGGCGGCGGGATGGCTCTCGCCGGCCAGCTATGCGCCGCCCCGCGTCGCGGTGGCGGTGAACCCCCAGAACAACACCCACTACCTCATCTCCAAGAGCCAGGAATTCATCATCAACATCCCCGGGCGGCCGCTGGCCGAGCGCGTGGCCTATTGTGGGCGCGTCTCGGGCCGCGATGTGGACAAGTTCGCCCAGGCGCCGCTCACGGCGGTGGATGGCCGCCGGGTGACGGCGCCGTGGGTCGACGAGTGCCTGGCCCACCTGGAGTGTGGGGTGGTCGAGGCATTCGAGGTGGGCGACCATACCCTCTTCCTGGGCGAGGTGGTGGGGGCCTGGGCCGAAGAAGAGGCATTCGATGGCTTCTGGAAGCTGGAGGCCGAAGAGCTCTCGCCTCTCGTGCACCTGGGCGCCGAGCACTATGCGCGGCTCTGTGGGAGGTTCAGCGTAGAGGCCAAGCGCGAAGAGTAGCGCGCCAAACGTCAGAGCTGCCGTACCCTCCCCTCTCCCCGGAGGGGAGAGGGCCAGGGTGAGGGGGGATTGTGCGCCATAGCGAGCGGCCGGGATAGAATCCCGGCTACGGTTCTCGGCGGAGGGGCCAGGGTGAGGGGGGATTGTGCGCCATAGCGAGCGGCCGGGATAGAATCCCGGCCTACGGTTCTCGGCGGAGGGGCCAGGGTGAGGGGGATTGTGCGCCGTGGCGAGCGGCCGGGAGCGGGCGCAGCTCCACACCCGGCTGTCGCCCCCGGTTGCAGCAAGTTTCCTCACCTGGCACAGGGCTGCGCGAGCCCTGGGCCACTCAGAATGACTCTATCAGGCTTTACGTTTGGCTTTCGCTTGGCTATAATGCCATGCATGAGTTGAGCGGGCGCCTGGCGCATGGCAATGACCAGAAGGGGCCGGCGGTGTCGCCTATCCTGACGACCAACACCCTCGATATCATCAGCCACTCCCTGGCCCAAACTCGGCGGCTGGGTTCGCGCTTGGGAGCCCATGCCCAGCCGGGTGACGTCTACTGCCTGGAAGGCGAGCTGGGCAGCGGCAAGACGTCGTTCGTGCAGGGCATCGCAGAGGGGCTGGGCGTAACCGTGCCGGTCACCAGCCCGACCTTCGTGCTGGCCAACGTCTACCGTGGCGCCCCCGGCCGCCCGCCGCTCTATCACCTGGACCTCTACCGCATCTCGGGACCCCAGGAAGCCCTGGACTTTGGCCTGGAGGACTATCTCTACGGCGAAGGCGTGGTGGCCATCGAGTGGCCTGAGCGGATCAAGGAGGTCCTGCCGCCCGAGCATCTCTGGATCTCCTTCCGCTACCTCGACGCTACCAAGCGCGGGCTGCTCATGCAGCCCAGGGGAGCGCGCTACGAGGCCCTGGTGGCGGGGCTGCAGCGCGAGATCTACGGGGGGAGAGAGTGATGCTGCTGGCACTGGATACGGCGAGCCGCCAGGCCTCGGTGGCCCTCTACGATGAGCAGGGCGTGCGTGCCGAGACGAGCTGGTACTCTCACGACAACCAGACGGTGGAGCTGATGCCGCGGGTAACGGAGATGCTGGCCCAGCAGGGGGTCGAGCCGGCCGCGCTGCGCGGGGTGGCCGTGGCCATTGGGCCGGGCTCGTTCACCGGCCTGCGCATTGCCCTGAGCGTGGCCAAGGGGCTGGCGGTGGGGCGCGGCATCCCGGTGCTGGGCATCCCCACCCTCGATGCTCTGGCCCAGGCCCTGGTGGGCCAGCGCATGCCGCTGCGCGCCATCCTCAGCATCGGCCGGGGGCGCTATGCCATCACCGACTATCGCGTGGGCCGCGACCAGTGGCACCGGACCTCGAAGGATAGGCTGGCAACCCCGGCGGAGGTGGTGGCGGGCATCCGTGAGCGGACGCTCTTTGCCGGAGAGATCGATGCCGCGCTGCGTCAGCTCATCGAGAGCACCCTCGACAGTGCGGCGGTGCTTTTGCCGGCGGCTGCGCACTTGCGGCGGGCCGGCTACCTTGCCGAGTTGGGATGGCAGCGCCTGGTGCGCGGTGACCGCGACGACCCAGCCACCCTGGCTCCCATTTACCTGCACAGCCGCAGCGCCGTAGAGGCGGCGGCTGTCGAGCCCCAGGAGTGTGCTTGACTGTGCTGACCAAACTGGATATGGACGAGCTGATGTTCTACACAGAGCCGATGCAGCAAGCCGACGTGGCCACAGTGGCGGCCATCGAGCGGCTGGTGTTCACGATGCCGTGGTCGGCCAATGCCTATAGCTACGAGTTGCGGGCCAACCCCCTTTCACACTACTCGGTGGCGCGCGCGCGTTCGCTGCCCCGCGGCCTCGACGAGCGGGGCGTCGACCCCTCTGTGATCGGCTACGGCGGCTTTTGGATGATGCTCGACGAGGCGCACATTTGCACCCTGGGCGTGCACCCCGATTGGCGCGGGCGTGGCGTGGGGGAGCTGCTGCTGTCGACGATGATCCAACAGGCCTCCGAGCTGGATGCCCAGGTGGTGACTCTGGAAGTGCGGGTGAGCAACGCGCCGGCCCAGCATCTCTACGAAAAGTATGGCTTCACCTCGGTGGGGGTGCGCAAAGGCTACTACTCGGATAATGGCGAAGACGCGCTGATCATGACCACCGAACCCATCCATTCGCCGGCCTACGAGAGGCGCTTCAACCGCCTGCAGCGCATGCTGCGCTCGCGCCTGCTCGTGGAACAGCCGGCGCGCGCCTGAGGTGCCGATGGAACCCCCCACCATCCTCGTCTCCAACGACGACGGTGTGCATGCGCCCGGTCTGGTGGCCCTGGCCCAGGCCCTGCGCCAGGTCGGCACCGTCATCGTGGTGGCGCCAGAGCGCAACTGGTCGGCCGTGGGCCACACCAAGACGATGCACAAGCCCCTGCGCGCGGTGCAGGTGGCGCTGCCAGGGGTGGAGGGGATCACGGCCTACCAGTCGAACGGCTCACCGTCGGACTGCGTCTCGTTGGGCCTGCTGGGCCTGGCGGGGCGCCCGGTGGACCTGGTCGTGTCGGGCATCAACGACGGGGCGAACGTGGGCACCGACCTCCTCTATTCGGGCACCTTTGCGGCGGCGGCCGAGGCGGCCATCGCCGGCGTGCCCGCGTTCGCCATCTCGCTCGATGTGGGCCAATACCTGAATTACGCCGCCGCGGCGGCCTTTGCTGCGGCCCTGGCCGGCGACATGCTGGCCAGGGCGCGGGGCCAGGCCCCTGGCGAGAGGCCATGGCTGCTGAACGTCAACGTCCCAGACCGCCCCGAGGGCGAGATCGCCCGCGTGCAGGTGACGCGCCTGGGCACCCGCGTGTACCAGGATGCGCTGGTGGAGCGGCTGGACCCGCGCGGCCGCCGCTACTACTGGATCGGCGGCAATGTGCCCACCGGCCTGGTGGAAGAGGGCACCGATATCGGCGCGCTGGCAGCCGGCGACATCTCCGTCACTCCCATCCGCCTCGACCTGACCGACGAGGCGAGGATGGACGAGCTGAGGACGTGGGCGGCGCCCGACGGGTGATGCGTGAGAGGTGGTATGGATTTCTGGCAGGTGCTCCACAGCCGGCACGCTGTGCGCGATTTTGCGCCTGGCCGCGACGTGCCGGCCGAGCGGGTGGCCGACCTGTTGCGGGCGGCGGTCGAGGCACCGTCGGCCGGGAACCTCCAGTCGTGGCATTTCTACGTGGTGCGGCGCCCGGCCGTCCGCGCGGCGCTGGCCGAGGCAGCCTTGGGCCAATCGTTCGTGGCCGATGCGCCGGTCGTCATCGTCGTCTGCGCCGACCCCGAGCGCTCTGCGACTCGCTATCGAGAGCGTGGCCGTCGCCTCTACACCTATCAAGACACGGCAGCAGCGACGGAGAACCTCCTGCTGGCGGCGACTGCGCTCGGCCTGGGCGCCTGCTGGGTTGGCGCCTTCGATGAAGAGGCTGCGCGGCAGGCCCTCGGCGCCCCGCGGCGGCTCGTGCCCGTGGCCATGGTGCCCGTTGGTTACCCGGCGGTTCCCGGCGCCCGCGAGACGGAGCGGAGGCCGCTGGAGGAAGTCACGACCTATATCGAGTAGCTGGGGCCGGGATAGAATCCCGGCCTACGGCTGGCGGTGTGGGGAGAGGGCCGGGATTCTATCCCGGCCTGGACCCGGAAGTGGGGGCGGCGCAGGGGCGCCGACCGTTTTCATGGGTGATTGTGCCCGCACGGCGGGCATCGGCGGCTGCCATGACAGCGAGAGGAGACGACTATGCAGACCGTACCGTACCGCGGCTGGCCCAACTGTATTCGCCTGGCCAATGGGCGCATCGAAGTCATTGCCACCACGGATGTGGGGCCACGCATCATCCACCTGAGCGTGCCGGGAGGCGAGAACATCCTCGGCGTGATGCCCGACGAGGCGGGGCTGACGGGGGGCGATGAGTGGCGCATCTATGGCGGGCACCGCCTGTGGCACTCGCCCGAGGCCAAACCGCGCAGCTACTACCCCGACAACGGCCCGGTGGAGGCGCGGCTCGACGGCGATACCCTGCGCCTGATCCAGCCCGTGGAAACGACGACCGGCATCCAAAAGGAGGTCGACATCACCCTGATCGGCGACGAGCCGCACGTGGAGGTGCGGCACGTCCTGGAGAACAAGGGGCTGTGGCCGGTCGAGTTGGCGCCGTGGGCGCTCTCGGTGATGGGCCAGGGCGGCGTGGCGGTGCTGCCCCAATCCGACTGGAGCACGCCCGACAATCTGTTGCCCAACCGCCTGTTGGTGCTCTGGCCCTACAGCGACATGCGCGATCCGCGCGTCGACTGGGGCAGCCGCTATGTGCTGGTGCGGCAGGACCCGCAGCGCAAGCCGCCTTTCAAGGTCGGGCTGAACGCGACGGAGGGCTGGGCGGCCTACTATCGCAAGAACCAGCTGTTCATCAAGTGCTTCGACTACGAGCCGGGCCTGGAGTACCCCGATTTCGGCTGCTCGGTCGAGACGTACACCTGCGACCGCTTCCTCGAGCTGGAGACCCTGGCGCCCCTGGCCCTCCTCGAGCCAGGCGAGGCGGCGGAGCACGTGGAGCACTGGTTCCTCTACGACGAAGTGCAGCCGGTGGCCAGCGAGGAGGATGCCCGGCGCGTCGTGGCGCCGCTGGCTGAGGAGTCGCTCAAGAACATCACCCTGTAGGCGAGGGCTCGTCGGGCGGGCGCAGGCACCTCTCGCGTACCACGTCGCGCAGCCGGTCGATCGGCTCCCAGGTGCCGGTCGCCGGGTCCTCATAGTACCAGTGTTGCCAGCCGTTGCAGGGAGCGTTCTGCAGCGCCCGCCCCACCTGGTGGATCGACCCGGCCAGCTGCCCACAGCGGATGCGGCCATCGGCCAGGACGGTGGCGGCGGTGCCGCCCTGCCCGCCGAAGCGCAGCGTCTGCCCCGGGCGCAGCAGCCCCTGCTCGAGCAGGGCGCCGAAGGGGATGCGGGGTGGCCTCTCGCGGGCAGAGGGCGTGCAGGCGTCGACGGGGTAGAGCTCGGGCGCGATGCGGTCGATGCGCTCGCGGGCCACCGCGATGTAGCCCTCGTCTTGCTCGATGCCGACCCAATGGCGGTGTAGCCTCTTGGCCACGGCCCCGGTGGTGCCGGTGCCAAAGAAGGGGTCGAGCACCACGTCGCCGGGGTTGGTGCTGGCGAGGATGACGCGATAGAGCAGCGCCTCTGGCTTCTGGGTGGAATGAGCCTTGGCGCCGTTCAGCCGGATCCGTTCCTTGCCCGTGCAGAGGGGCAGGTGCCAGTCGCTACGCATCTGCAGGCCATCGTTGAGCGACTTCATCGATTGGTAGTTGAAGGTGTAGCGGGCGCCGCGCACCTTCTGCGCCCAGATCAGCGTTTCGTGGGCGTTGGTGAAACGGACGCCGCGAAAGTTGGGCATGGGGTTGCTCTTGACCCAGACCACATCGTTGAGGATCCAGTAGCCCAGGTCCATGAGGATAGCGCCGACGCGGTAGATGTTGTGGTAGGTGCCGATCACCCAGAGCGTGCCGGTGTCCTTGAGGACGCGGCGGCAGGCCGAGAGCCAGGCGCGGGTGAAGGCATCGTACTCTTGCAGGCTGGCGAAGCGGTCCCACCGGTCGTCGACCGCATCGACGCGGCTCATGTCGGGGCGCCAGAGCTCCTGCTGGAGCTGGAGGTTGTAGGGCGGGTCGGCAAAGACGAGGTCTACCGAGCGCTCGGGCAGAGCGTTCAGCACCTCGACGCAGTCGCCGTGGATGATCTGGTCCAGAGGCAGTTGGCCGCGCTCCATCTCTCCTCCCTCGCCTGCCGGCCGCCCAACCGCCGCCCGGCAGGGCGCTGCCCGGCGAGGCCAGCCGTTGTGCCTCTCGGGCGCCCTCAACCCCTCACAAGGGTCGATTCTACATCTTTTGCCGCTCTTTGGCGACCGGACGGCAACAGGCCAAGCCTGGGCCGAATACCCCCCTCCACAGTTCCCCGAAAAACGCATTGACCGCCAGTTGACGACGTGATAGGATAGTCGTAAGAGTTCGGTTCCCACCGCTCGTGGATCCCCGTGGCATTACTCTTGCACAGGACCGGGCAGGCTGCTTCGGGTGCTCTATACGTTGGTGCCCAATGGAGCGTCGGCCTCGAGGGGCGCACGACCCGGCATGACTCAGCGAGTGGAGGCGACAGCGCATGCAGCTGCCTTCAGCCTTTGACCGGTACCGCTCCGCCATCGACGCCGAAGTGCGGTCGGCGCTGGCCACCTACACAGCTCCTCTCTACGATATGCTGCGTTACCACCTGGGCTGGATCGATGCCCAGGGGCGCCCGGCCGATGGCACGGCCGGGAAGGCGCTGCGCCCCACCCTGTGCCTCTTGGCCTGCGAGGCGTTGGGCGACGGCTACGCCCAGGCCCTGCCGGCGGCGGCCGCCATCGAGCTGGTGCACAACTTTTCCCTCATCCATGATGATGTGCAGGACGACGACCGCGAACGGCGCCACCGGCCTACGGTGTGGGCGATCTGGGGCAAGCCGCAAGCCATCAATGCCGGGACGGCCATGCGCGTGTTGGCGAGCCTGACGCTCCTGCGCCTGGGCGATCACGGGGTGCCGGCCGAGGTGCAGCTCGACGCCCAGCGGCTGCTCGACGAGAGCTGCCTGCGCCTGATCGAGGGCCAGTACCTCGACATCAGCTTCGAGGGGCGGCTCGATGTGGGGCTGGATGAGTACCTGCAGATGATCGGCCTGAAGACGGCGGCCCTGATCAGCTGCGCCCTCGAGGTGGGGGCTCTCCTGGCCGGAAGCGACCGCTCGACGAGGGAGGCCTTTCGCGAGTTGGGCCACAACCTGGGCCTGGCCTTCCAGATCCGCGATGACGTGCTGGGCATCTGGGGCGACGAGGCCAAGACGGGCAAACCGGCGGGCTCCGACATCCGCCGCAGGAAGAAATCGCTGCCCATCATCTACGCCCTGGAGCGGGCGCCCGACGGGGCCAGGGAGGTGCTGGCGGGCTTCTACCGCGGCGGCGCGGTCGACGACGAGGCCGTCGCGACCGTGCTGGGCATCCTCGACGGCATCGGCGCCAGAGCCAAGGCGCAGGCGCTGGCCGTGGCCTGTTGCGAGCGGGCACTGGCCCGCATGGGCGGCATGGCCCTCGCGCCTTGGGCCCGGCAGAGCCTGGAAGAGATGGCCGATTTTCTCGCCCAACGCGATTTCTGACGTGGCCGGAGCCCAGCCTTCTGCAAACCGCCGTCGTGGGTCAGGGTTGGGCAGGCGCAAGTTTGCCGGCTGTTGCCGGGTGTGGGTTGGACCCAGTGCGGTTGTAGAACCAGCCCCTGCCCCGGGGGAGAGGGGATCGATTCCCCTGCCCGCGCTTGAAGGGGGCGGGATAAGGGCGGCTTGGAGGTGCGATGATCTTCCCGTGGCAGCTATCCCTGTCGCTGGGCCGGTATATGGCCGCCAACCGGCTGCGGGGCAGGGCGCGCTTCCCCCTGGTGCTGATGCTAGAGCCGACGCTGCGCTGCAACCTGGCCTGCGCAGGCTGCGGCCGCATCCGCGAGGAGAGGGAGGTCGGCGGGCGCATGCTCACGGCGGCCGAGTGTCTGTCGGCGGTCGACGAGGCGGGGGCGCCCGTGGTCTCGGTGACCGGTGGCGAGCCGCTGTTGCACCCGCAGGTGCGCGAGATCGTGGCCGGCATTGTGGCCCGCCGGCGTTTCGTGTACCTGTGCACCAACGGCATCAAGCTGGAGGAGTCGCTGGCGGGGTTTCGGCCCAGCCCATACCTGAGCTGGGTGGTCCACCTCGACGGGCTGGCGGCCACCCACGATCGCATGGCCGGGCGCCCGGGCCTCTTCCACACGGCCATCCAGGGCATCGTGGCGGCCAAAGAGGCGGGCTTTCAGGTGCGCACCAACACGACCCTCTACAAGGGCGTGGATGGGCGCGAGCTATTGGAGCTCTTTGCCCTGCTGATGCGGCTGGGGGTCGATGGTCTGATGGTGGCACCCGCCTTCAGCTATGAGAAGGTCGATGCCGATATCTTTCTCACGCGTGAGGAGGTGGCCCAGGTGTTCGCGCCTCTGTACGCGGAGCGGGCCGCCTTTCGCTTCTGCCACTCGCCAGCCTACCTGGAGTTCCTGGCTGGCCGCCGGGCCCTGGTATGCACGCCGTGGAGCACGCCCACGCTGAGCGTCAAGGGCTGGAGGCAACCCTGCTATCTGATCACCGACCGCTACTGCAGCTCGTTCTCGGAGCTGATGGAAGCCACGCCCTGGCAGCGCTACGGGGCCGGCCATGATCCTCGCTGCGCCAACTGCATGGTGCACTCGGGCTTTGAGGCGAGCGCCCTCGAGGCGTCGCTCGCCAGCCCGGCCGAAGCCTGGCGCACGATCCGCTGGAGCCTGCAATGAAGGCACTGGTGACCGGAGCGACGGGGTTCATCGGTTCGAACGTGGTGCGTGCGCTGCTCGAGCGGGGCTACCAGGTGCGGGCGCTGACCCGGGAGGGCTCGAACCTCAGCAACCTGGCCGGGCTCGACGTGGAGCTGGCTGTGGGCGACGTGCGCGAGCGGGCCAGCCTGGAGCGAGCCATGCAGGGCTGCGACTGCCTCTTCCACCTGGCCGCCGCCTATGCCCTGTGGACGCCCGACCCCCAGCCGATCTACGACATCAACGTGGATGGCACGGTCAACGCCCTGGCTGCGGCGCGGGCCGCCGGCGTGCGCAAGGTGGTGTACACCAGCAGCGAATCGACCATCGGCATCGCGCGCAACGGCGAGCCGGGCACCGAAGCCCTGTTCGCCGAGCCCGACGAGCTGGCCGGCCATTACAAGCGCTCCAAGTACCTGGCCGAGCAGGTGGCGCTGCGCGCCTCGGAGGATGGGCTCGACGTGGTGGTCGTCAACCCCACCACCCCCATCGGTCGCGGCGACATCCGCCCGACCCCCACCGGCCAGATTGTGGTCGATTTCCTGAACGGGCGCATGCCGGCCTATGTCAACACCGGCCTCAACCTGGTGGATGTGGACGACGTGGCGGTGGGCCATGTGCTGGCGCTGGAGAAGGGGCGGCCGGGCGAACGGTACATCCTGGGCAACAAGAACCTGACGCTGAAGGAGATCCTGGCTGCCCTGGGCCGGGTCACAGGCCGGCGGGCGCCCCGGCTGAGGCTGCCGTTGTGGGTGGCGCTGGGGGCGGCCTATGTCAGCGAGTTCACGGCCCGGCGCGTCACCGGTGGGCCGCCGCGCATTCCCGTGACCGGTGTCAAGGTGGCGCGCCACTTTCGCTACTTCGATTGCAGCAAGGCCGTGCGCGAGCTGGGCATGCCCCAGACCCCCATCGAGGAGGCGCTGGATAAGGCGGTGCGCTGGTTCAGGGAGCACGGCTACGCGCCGTAGGCGCGGCATCGTGCCGCGTGGCCCCACTGGCGATGGTCGGTAGGCGCGGCATCGTGCCGCGTAGCCTCGCGGGGCAACATGCCCTGGCTACGGCATCGTGCCGCGTGGCCCCACGGGGCAACATGCCCCGGCTACAGGGAGGTAGAGCGGTGCTTATGATGGATGCGAATGAGCGGCAGGCCCTCTCTGAGGCGATCCGCGGAGCGCAGGAGTACCTCCTGGGGCGCCAGAGCCCGGGCGGTTACTGGGTGGGCGAACTGGAGGCCGATGCCAGCGTCGCCGCGGGCTACGTGCCGCTGATGGTCCTCATGGCCGGCCGGGCCGACCCACAGCGGGCCGGCGCCGCCGTGCGCTACGTCCTGGGCCGGCAGAGCCCCGATGGCTCGTGGCCCGCCTACTACGGCGGCCCTGGCGACCTGGGGGTGAGCATCCAATGCTACTTCTCGCTCAAGCTCTCGGGGGTGCCGGCCGATGACCCCGCCATGCAGCGGGCGCGCAGCTTTATCGTGGCCAAGGGGGGCATCGAGCGGGCCAACATCCTCACCAAGGTGTGGCTGGCGCTCTTTGGCCAGTACGACTACTGCTCGGTGCCGGCGGTGCCGCCCGAGCTGATGTTGCTGCCCAACCGCTTTCCCATCAACATCTATGACTTTGCCAGTTGGTCGCGGGCGACCATCGTGGCGCTGATGGTCGTGCTTACCCTGAAGCCGGTCTGCCCGGTGCCGGCGAGCGCCTACGTGGATGAGCTCTATGCCGGGCCGCAGGCGTCGCGCGCAGCTCCCTCGGGCGGGGGCGGGCCCCTTCTCAGTTGGCGCCGCTTCTTCCTCGTGGCCGACCGGCTGCTCAAACTGTACGAGCGGCTGCCGGTGAAGCCCTGGCGCAGGCACGCCCTGGAGAAGGCGGCCCGCTGGATCGAAGCGCACCAGGAGGCCGATGGCAGTTGGGGCGGCATTATGCTGCCGTGGGTCTACTCGCTGGTGGCGCTCAAGGCCCTGGGCTACCCGCTCAGCCACCCGATCATGGCCAGGGGCCTGCAGGGGCTGGAGAGTTTTCTCGTCATCGACGAGAGGGGCCTGCGCCTGCAGCCGGCCACCTCGCCGGTGTGGGATACGACCTGGGCCATGGTGGCACTGGCCGCATCGGGCCTGGCACCCGACCATCCGGCGCTGCGGCAGGGCGCGAGCTGGCTGCTGGGCCAGGCGATCCGCACGCCTGGCGACTGGCAGGTCAAGAATCCGCACACCGAGCCGGGCTGTTGGGCTTTCGAGTTCGAGAACGACCTCTACCCCGACCTCGACGATACGGCGCTGGCCTGCCGGGCCTTGCGGCGCGCCCGGCTGCCGCAAGGGGGCGAGGAGGCCAAGGCCGAGGCCATCGCCCGGGCGCTGGCCTGGATCGAGAGCATGCAGTCGAGCGATGGTGGCTGGGCCGCCTTTGACCGCGACAACAACAAAGCGATGCTGAACCACATCCCCTTTGCCGATTTCATGTCGCCCCTCGACCCCACCTGCGCCGATGTGACGGCGCACATCCTCGAGCTGTATGGCGAGCTGGGGCGAGGCGGCCGGCCACTGGAGCAGGCGCTGGCCTACCTGGCCCGTTCGCAAGAGCCCGACGGGGCCTGGTATGGGCGCTGGGGCGTGAACTATATCTATGGCACGGGGATGGTACTGGCCGCCCTTGGCGCCCTGGGGAAAGCCCCGGCCGCGGATGGCGGGGCGGCGGAGGAGGGGGTGGCCGGCATGGTCGCGCGTGGTGTGGCATGGCTGGTGGCCCACCAGAACCCCGATGGCGGCTGGGGCGAGACCTGCCAGACCTACGATGACCCCGCGCTGCGCGGCCAGGGCCCCAGCACCCCGTCGCAGACGGCCTGGGCCCTGGGCGGCCTGATGGCTGCCGGGCAGGCGGCCAGCCCGGCGGTGCGGGCGGGGGTGCGCTACCTGCTGCGGAGCCAGGCGGCCGATGGCTCATGGCCCGAGCCGGCCTATACCGGCACCGGTTTTCCGCGGGCGTTCTACCTGCGCTACGACCTCTATCGCACCTATTTCCCTCTACTGGCCCTGGCCCGCTATCAGGCCTGTTTGGAGTGTGAAGCGACGTGAGCCAAGCCGACGACCAATTGTCGAAAGTGAGCCCAGCCGAGCGGGTGCTGCTGCTCTCGCACTGCCTGCGGCCCAGCCAAACCTGCCCGGGCAAACTGAGCAAACGGGGGCTGGTGTGCCCGGAGGATTGCCGGGAGGATTGCGTGCTCGGCCGTCTGCGCCAGGCGGCCCTGGCCGCGGGCTACAAAGGGGTATGTGTGGCATCGGGCGGCGCGATGGCGCTCAAGTACGTGCGAGAGCTGCAGCCGCGCGGGATCGTGGCGGTGGCCTGCAGCAAGGAGCTGGCCGAAGGCGTGGAGGCGGTGCTGGGCATGGCGCCGAGCCCCAGCGAAGCCCCGCCGATCGTGGTAGTGCCGCTGACCCGCGACGGCTGCGTCGATACCGAGGTCGATGAGGCGCAGGCCATGGCCGCCATCGCTCTCGGCTGCCCGAGGCAGGCCGCCGGCGCCTGACGGCTGGCTGGCTGCCACCAGCCTGCGGTCCGGGCAAGAGGCTTCGCGCAGGACACCCCTCCAGGTGTGGGCCGGGTAGGTGCGGAGCGCGCCGCCCGGCAGCCCGCTGGGCCGCCCACGCAGGGTGCGTATGCATCTCTGGTAGAGTCCTACTTCTTGCAGCGCAAGGCGAGATGTTGTATGGTATTGTATGCCGGTTGCTCTGGTTCTGCCGCAAGTGCGGCTCTCGTGGGTTCCGGGCCGGCGGGGGCATGGCGCTGCCCCGCTGGCAAGGACGGCCCCACGACTAGAACATGGTGGGACTACCGTGGAACCAATGGAAGGCCTGTTCCCCGACGGCGATATCCTCTTCCTCGCCCAGACGGCCATGCCGGGCCGCGACGATTACGAGCGGGTGGTAGCCCTGATCCGCCACGACCCGGACTTTATCGACGCGCTCTTGAACGACGAGCGCGTGCTTCAGCGGCTGATCGCTGATGAGCAGGCCCCCGTGCGTGTGACGCCGCGGCTATTCTTCACGGCCCTCTTGATGCGAGCGCGCAAGGACCTGCAGGCCGGGCTGTACACCATGGAGCACCGCCAGCACCAGAACGTGGCGATCTTTGACGCGCAGCAAGCAGCGCAATTGCTCGCCGACCGCGCCGTGCGCAACTACCTGGCCGAGATGCTGGCCTCGTTCACGCGGGTGCAGAGCGTGAGCCGGCGGACGCAGGTGCGCAAGGGGGTGTGGCACCGGCAGCGGTTCAGCGACCTCGACATCGACAGCCTGATCCGCTATGGCAATGCGGTGGGCAAGGAACGCCGTTTCGACATCTACAAGCGCATCGCCGACGTCTGCCTCTTCCTGGCCGGCATGTTCCCCGAGTATGTGGAGGCCCAGGCGCGCTACCCCTTCAGCCACTTCAGGCGCAGCCTCGAGGACTATGAGCGCGAAGGCCGGGCCTTCTACGGCCTGGCCGCCGGGCACCAGGGCGCCCAAGACCCACAGTTGACAGCAGCACTGGCCACCCTGGCCGAGAACTTTACCCTGGCCGAGAAGCCGCTCACTTTCGTTTCGGACCGCTACCTGCACCTGCGGAAGCACACCCTGTTCGACCTTTGATGGGTCGAACGGCTTGGCACCGGCTGATCGCGGAGCGTGTAGCCGGTCGCCGGCAAGTTGCCGGCCTACGCCACCAGGCCTGGCAGTTGCGCCAGGCTCTCAACCACCAGGTCGGGCTGCCTGGGCAGTTGGGCCAGGCTCTCGCGCGTGGAGACGCCCGTCAGGACAAGGGCGGTGCGCATGCCGGCCTCCTGACCCATGCGCATGTCGGTCTCGATGCGGTCGCCCACGATCATGCAGCGTTCAGGGGGCAGGCCCAGTTGCCCGAGGGCGACCTGCATCATGAGGGGCGAGGGTTTGCCGGCCAGCAGCTCTACCCGGCGGCCGGTGATGTGCTCGAGGGCGGCGACGGTGGCGCCAGCATCGGGGATGGCGCCGCCGGCCACGGGGCAGACCTTGTCGGCATTGGTGGCAAAGAAGCGGGCGCCCTGGCGCAGGGCCTGGTAGGCCAGGTTCAGCTTGGCATAATCCACCGTGCGGTCGAAAGCCACGACGACGGCGTCGATGCCGCTGGGGTCCATCCTGCGGGCGGGGTCCTGCCTGAGTCCCTCCTGTACCACCGTCAGGCCGTGGGCGCGCAGCTCGTTGACCAGGTACTCTTCGCCCACCACGAACAGGCGCAGATGGGGCGCCGTGCGCGCCAGATGGCGGGCCAGCACGATGGCCGAGGTGATGATCTCATCTTCGCGGGTGGGGATGCCCAGGCGGGTCAGCTTGGCCGCATACTCCAGGCGTGGTGCCAGGGGTTTGTTGGTGACAAAGATCACCCGCTTGCCACGCCGCCGCAGCTCGCCCACGCACTCGGCCGCGCCGGGCAGCAGGCCATCGTCCAGATAGATGGTGCCGTCGAGGTCGAAGATCAGGCCGTCGATGGCAAAGGGATGTCGGTTTCCGGGTTCCACGGGATCCTCCCACCGGGCCCAGCCGGCCCGGTAGCCATGAGGCATAGCTTAGCTGCCCCCGCTGTAAACACCAAATGCGCCCATGCCGGCTGAAGTTGTCAGAACCGGCTTGCCTGCCCCTCTGGCACCTCCTATACTCCCAGGAAAGCTGCGGCGCCAGGCCTCTTGATGGCGCCGCCCACTGCACGGGCATGGCGGGCAGCCTGGCCCGATGGGCGCATGGGAGGTGCGGAAGATGAAAGCGACGGCGCAGGCGGGCGCGAACATCGCGTTCGTCAAATACTGGGGTGCCTTGGACCCCGAGCTGCATTTGCCGCTGAACAACTCGATCTCGCTGACCCTCGACCAGGCCACCACGCTGGTGACGGTCGAGTTCTCGCCCCATGTAGGCGAGGACGTGGGAGAGGATGTGATCGAGCTGGAGGGCCGCCGGGCCGAGGGGCGGGTGCGCGAGCGGGTGGTGCGCTTTCTCGACCACCTGCGGCGCTTGAGTGGCACAGATGAGCGCGCGCGCGTGGCCTCGCAGAGCACCTTTCCGGTGGCCACGGGCCTGGCCTCTTCGGCGTCGCTCTTTGCCGGTATGGCAGTGGCCGGGCTGGCTGCCTTGGGCCTGGCGCTGGAGCCGCGCGAGGTGAGCACCATCGCTCGCCTGGGCTCGGGCTCGGCGGCGCGCTCGGTCTTTGGCGGCTGGGTCGAGTGGGTGGCCGGGGGCCGGCACGAAGACTCCTATGCCTACCCGCTCAAGCCACGCGACTGGTGGCCGGTGCGCGATATCATTGTCATCGTGTCTCAGGAGCCGAAAGAGTCGCCCTCACTCGCCGGCCACGCTGCCGCGCGCACGAGCCCCTGCTTCGCGGGGCGCTTGGCCAGCACCTCCGAGCACCTGGCGCTGGCGCGCACGGCCATCTTCACGCGCGACCTGGAGGCCCTGGGCACCGTGGCCGAAGCGGAGGCGCTGCTCCTGCATGCCGTGAGCATGACCACCGACCCACCTGCCCTCTACTGGCTGCCGGCCACGGTGGCGGTGATGCGCCAGGTGTGGGCCTGGCGGCGCGAGGGGATGCCCGTGTATTTTACCCTGGATGCGGGGCCCAACGTGCACGTCCTGACCACGCCCGAGGAGGCGCCGCGGGTGGCCACCGGGCTCTGCGCCGTCGATGGGGTGCAGCGCACCATCGTCTGCCAGCCTGGCGGCCCGCCGGTGCTGGGAGACGTGCACCTCTTCTGAGCCTGCCGCCGTGAAGGGGCGCGCATCCGGGCGCTTGGCACGCGCCCGGAGCCGAACCCTCTCCAGGCTGGTGCCGGGCTAGTACCACAACCGTACTTGTTCCAACCTGCACCCGGCAACAGCCGGCAAACCTGCTCCGCGCCTGGCCGGCCCTAACCCCCCAAAGGGTTCCGCTCCGGTCAGGTGCGAAGCGTGATGTCCGGATGGCATGTACGGCCCGATGGGCAAGTACGGTTGCAGTACTGGCCCGGAGCGGCCTGGCCGCGGCATCCGAAAACCTCTTGTATATGCCCCCCGATGGGGCATATCTTTTTCCTCCCTGCAGGGTTATGCACGGTGAGAAGACGCGAGTCTACCGCTGGCGCGCGCCTGGTGCCAGCCTGCATGGGAGGTAGTGATGTCTGAACGGATCGTCGTGACCGGTATGGGTGCGGTGACCCCGCTGGGCCTGGGGGTCGAGGCGCTGTGGTCGGGCGTGGTGGCCGGGAGGTCGGCGGTCGGGCCGATCACCCAGTTCGATGCCTCGGCGCTCGCCACGCGCATTGCCGCTGAGGTGCACGGCTTTGACCCGGCGGACCACTTTGACCGCAAAGAGGCGCGGCGCATGGAGCGCTTCGCCCAATTCGCCGTCGTCGCGGCCCGGCAGGCCGTGGCCGATGCCGGGTTGCGCATTGCGCCCCCCGCCCACACTCGAGCCGGCGTGATCGTGGGCACGGGCATCGGTGGGGTCAGCATTCTCATCGAGCAGAACCGCATCCTCGAGGCCCAGGGGCCGCGCCGCGTGAGCCCCTTCCTCATCCCGATGATGCTGCCCGATATGGCGGCCGGGCTCATTGCCATCGACCAGGGGCTGGAGGGGCCGAACATGGCGGTCATCTCGGCCTGTGCCTCGGGCGCCAACGCCATCGGCGAGGCCACCGAGATGATCCGCCGCGGCGCGGCCGATGTGATGATTGCCGGAGGCACCGAGTCGGCCATCATCCCCATCGCCATCGCCGGCTTTAACGTGATGGGCGCCCTCTCGACGAGCAACGAGGCAGGGCCGGCTGCCAACCGCCCATTCGATGCGCGGCGTGATGGCTTTGTGATGGGCGAAGGGGCGGGCATCCTGGTGCTCGAGAGCCTGAGCCACGCCCGCGCCCGCGGCGCGCGCATCTATGGCGAGGTGGCGGGGTATGGCGCCTCGGCCGATGCCTACCACATGGCGGCCCCGCGCGAGGATGGCGTGGCGGCTGCCGCGGCCATGCGCGCCGCCCTGGCGACGGCAGGCCTGGCCCCCGAGGATGTGGACTATGTGAACGCCCATGGCACGGGCACCGCCCTCAACGATGCCATCGAGACCCGCGCCATCCACGACGTTTTTGGCCCCGCTGCAGGCCGCGTGCCCGTATCGTCGACCAAGCCGGTCACCGGGCACCTCTTGGGGGCGGCCGGCGCCGTGGAGGCGATCATCTGCCTGCGGGCGTTGGGCGAAGGAGTGATCCCACCGACCATCAACTACAGCGAGCCCGACCCTGCCTGTGACCTGGACTATGTCCCCAATGTGCCCCGCCAGGCCGCCCTGCGCACGGCCATGTCGAACTCGTTCGGCTTTGGTGGCCACAATGCCTGCCTGGTCTTCCGCCGCTGGCCTGAGGAGGAGGCATGAGGCCCTCTGCGCAGGTGACGGGGTGGGGCAAGTACGTGCCCGAGCGCATCCTCACCAACGACGACCTCTCGCGCATGGTCGACACCTCCGATGAGTGGATCCGCAGCCGCACCGGCATTGCCGCGCGCCGCATCGCCGGCGCCCATGAGACGACCGCCTCGATGGCGGTTCGTGCGGCACGCCAGGCGCTGGCGGTGGCGGGGCTGGCGCCGCAGAAGCTGGACCTCATCATCGTGGCCACCGCCACGCCCGAGTACTCGTTTCCGGCCACCGCATGCCTGGTGCAGGATGCGTTGGGCGCGGCCCATGCGGGCGCCTTTGACCTCTCGGCCGGCTGCACCGGCTTTATCTACGGCCTGAGCGTGGCCGCCGAGATGATCGCCGCCGGCAGGTACCGCAACATCCTCGTCATTGGCGCCGAGACCCTCTCGCGGATTGTGAACTGGCGCGACCGCAACACCTGCGTACTCTTCGGCGATGGGGCAGGTGCGGTGGTGCTGCAGCCCGGGCAGGGGGGCGGGGGCGTGTTGGCCTCGGTGCTCGGCGCCGACGGCTCGGGTGGGCAGCTCTTGATGATTCCTGCCGGCGGGTCCAAGCTTCCGGCAAGCCCGGCGACTATCGAGAAGGGCCAGCACTACATCCACATGGATGGCCGCGAAGTCTACCGCTTTGCCACGCGGGTCATCGCGCGGGCGGCGCGCGACGTGGCCGGCGCGGCGGGGGTCAAGCTGGATGACGTGGAGCTGCTGATTCCCCACCAGGCCAACGTGCGCATCATCGACTCGGCGGTGAAGGACCTGGGCATCGCGCGCCAGCGGGTCTACGTGAACCTGCAGCGCTACGGCAACACCTCGGCGGCGTCCATCCCCATCGCCCTGTGCGAGGCGGTGGAGGAGGGGCGCCTGCAGCCTGGCGACCACGCCGTGCTGGTCGGTTTTGGCGCCGGGCTCACCTGGGGTGCGGTGCTGGTGCGCTGGGGCGTGCCTACACCCGTGCCGCCGGTGCCGCGTTGGCAACGGGCGGCGAACTGGTTCGGCTACCGGCTGGCCGCCCTGCGCTCGCTGGCCATACGCGTGGCGCGCAGGGTCGATGCCTGGCTGGGCGAGCCGCTCAACGGGAAGAAGAGTTAGGGCGCGGAACACGCGAAAGAGCGGCTCACCGCGAAGGACGCGAAGGAAACGGTAAGGAATGCGAGAGCGGAGGACCCTGCGAAGGCTCCGAGCCTTCGCAGGGTCCTCCGCCACTTCCATTCCTTCGGGTTTCCTTTGCGCCTTGGCGGTGCATCGTTTCTAGTTCAGCGGTAGCTTCCAGAGGGTGCCGCCGAGCTCGAGGGCGTAGAGCGCGCGGCGGCCGTTCTCGGCAGGGCCGACCGACACGCCCACATAGCTTCCGCCCTTGACCTCGCCGCCGAACTGCTGCCAGGTGCGGCCACCATCGTGCGAGTGGAAGATGCCGCTCGAGGTGGCGGCAAAGAGCGCGCCGCCGCGGTTGGGGTCGCCATCGGTGGCCAGGCTGAGGATGTTGGGGCCCTCGGGCGATACCTGGCTGCCCACCCACACGTCGCGGCCGCCGGAGAGGGGCCGCAGGCATTGGGTGCCGGCGGCGAAGTAGGCCGCATCGTACGGCTTGCGCCCGGGCGCCGGCGGCAGCACGGCATCGAGCCAGGTGGCCGACGTGGGCTGGTCGAGGACCTTCTTCCAGGTACGGCCACCGTCGGTGGAGCGCCAGATGTGGATGGTGGGTTGCTTGCGCCAGCCCACCTCGGTGGTGGTGCCGAGGAGGAGGGTGTTGTCTTCGGCCAGGTGGGGCGAGGCGGCCAGGAGCAGCGCGCGTTCGCCCTCCGCATCGGATGAGAGCGGCGCCCACGTGGCGCCCAGGTCGGTGGAGAGGAGCACCTGGCCCTCGGCGGTGGCGGCCCAGGCGCGCCGGTCGCCGGGCCCGCTGGGGGCGGCCAGGATGGCCAGGATGTCGCACCCCTCCTGCACCGCCTGCCAGGTGGCGCCACCGTCGGTGGAGCGGAGGAGCCCGCTCATCACCGAACTGGCGAGCAGCACTTCGCCCTCCTCGCCCTGCGCCACGGCGAGGGTGCTGAGGGGCAGGTGCGCGGCGAGCGGCTCGATCTTTTCCCAACTGCGGCCACAATCGCAGGAGCGCCAGACGCCCTCGTTGGGCCCGAGGGCGTAGAAGCTGCCTTCGCCCAAGAGCAGGCGGGCCAGGCCGCGGGCGGCGAGCCCCTGGCTCAGCGGGCGCCAGCTCTGGCCCCCGTCGTCGGACTGCCATACGCCGCTGTCGTAGCTGCCGGCCACCACCAGCGGGCCGGCCCCGGCCAGGGAGAGCACGGCGCCCACCTCGCTGCAGACCGGCCGCCAGGTGGTGCCGCCATCGGCGGAGAGGAAGATGCCGTCGGTGGTGCCTGCCAGCAGGGCGAGGCCCTGCCCGGCCTGCACCGCGTGCAGGGCGTTCACCGGGCTGCCGGGGCTGGGCTGCCCGGCGCGCTTCCATGCCCGCCCGTCGTCGTTCGAGACGTAGACAAAGCCCTCTTCGGTGCCGGCGTAGTAGGTCTGGCTGGCGGGGTCGCCCGCGGCGGCCAGGGAGGAGATGGCCAGGTCTGGGAAGGGCCAGTCGACCTCGCGCCAGGCGCGGCCGCCATTGGTGGAGCGGAAGAGGCCCTCGGAGGTGCCGGCGAGCGTCAGCTCTTGCTTGCTCCAGTCGGCCGAGCAGAGGAGCGCCTGCACCGACTGGTCGACCAGGCCAAAGTTGGCGGGCAGCCAGCGCCGGCCCGAATCCTCGGTGCGCCAGATGCCGCCCCCCTCGGTGCCGGCGAGGGCGATGCCGTCGCGGTCGAAGGTGGGGGAGCTGGCCAGGCAGGTAATGGGCGCCAGGCTGGCCGCGTGGAGGAGGGTGGCGCGCTCCCAGCTCTCGCCGCCGTTGAGCGACCGGAAGAGTTCGCCGTTCATGCCCCCTGCCAGGAGCACGCCGCCATGGGCCGCGTGCAGGCTCGAGATGAGGGGCGTGCTGAGGCCGGCCAGGTGCTGTTGCCAGTTGCCCTGGCCGCGGTGCCGGAAGATGCCGCAGCTCGTGGCCGCCCAGATGTGGGTGAAGCGCGGCGTGGCCAGCGCGGTCAGGTCGAACACCGAGCCGCCCGCGGCCACAGGTCCCAGTTTCTCCCAGTTCTCCGCCGGGGCGCTGCCCGGCCGCCATCTGCCCATCTGCTTTGAGATCATGGCTCTACACTCAGCTCCGGTTTCCGATGCAAGACGATGGCGCCCGTGGTGAGGACCATGGCCGCCATGCTGGTTGCCATCTCCAGGGCCGTCGCGCAGACGGTGCTGGAGTCGAGGATGCCTGCGCTGCGCATATCGGCCACCTGGCCAGTATGCACCTCGAGGGCGCAGGCGGGGCCGGCAGCTCTGGCGCGCGCCAGGGCGACGCTGGGCTCCACGCCCGCGTTGGCCGCGATGCGCCGCGTCGGCTCCTCCAGCGCCCTGGCGATGATGGCGACGCCGAGGGCCACATCGCCTTCGGCGGGCACGGCGCGCGCCGCGGGGATGGCGGCCAGGAAGGCTGCGCCCCCGCCCGGCACCACGCCGCCCCGGTAGCCCGCCGCCACCACCCTGACGGCCTCCTCGGCCTGGGCACGCCGGCGCTCGCGCTCGTTGGGGGTCACGGCGCCGATCTTGAGGATGGCGATACCGCTGCCGAGCCGGCCGAGGCGCTCGCGGACCTTCTCGGCCTCGTCCATCTCTTGAGCTTGGCCCAGTTGCCCGCGCAGGGCCAGCACCCGCCGCCGCACGGCTTTGCGGTCGCCGGCCCCCTGGAAGATGGTCACATAGTCTTCGTCGACCTCCACCCGCTCCGCCTGGCCCAGGTCGGCCAGGGTGAGGTCCTTGGGATCGAAGGCGGCCTCGCGGTAGATGAAGCGGCCGCCGGTGAGCAGGGCCAGGTCATCGAGGGCAGCGCGCAGGTCGTCGCCGACGCCGCGCAGCGTGACGCCGGCGCACTGCAGCACCCCCTTCTGGTGGTTGGCCAGCAGCGCCGAGAGGCCTGCCCCATCCTGCGAGGCGCTGACGACCAGCAGCGGCCGCCCCTCGCCCTGGCGAACGACCAGTTCGAGCAGTGGCTGCACCTGGGCCACGCTGCTGAGGTTCCAATCGGAGATAAAGATGAAGGGGCGCACGAGCTGGATCAGGCGGTGCTTCTCGTCGGTCAGGAAGAAGCGCGAGGTGAAGGTGCCCCTGAAGCGGGAGCCCTCGATGTATTCGCGGTCGAGGTAGGGGCCGATGAACTCTTGGATGTTGACGATCCCTTCGGGGCCCAGCGTGTCGTAGATTTCGCCCACGATCTTGCCCAGCTCGGGGTCGCCACAGGCGGCGGTGGCGAGGGCAGCCATGCGCTCGGGCCCGGTGAGGGGCTCGGCCATGGCCTGGATGGCCTGTACGGCGGCATGGGTGGCCAGCTCCATGCCCTTGCGCAGCAGCATGGGGTTGGCGCCTGCCGCCATGAAGCGCCGGCCCTCATTCAGCATGGCCTGAGCGAGCACGGCCGCCGTCGCGCTGCCATCGCCCACGCGCTGGCGCATGCGCCAGGCCAGTTGGCGCAGGAGCATGGCCCCCACGTCCTCGGTGGCTCCGGGCAGGGCGATGATACGACGGGCCAGGGTGGCCCCGTCGGTGAGGCGTTCGAAGCGTTCGCTGCCGCCGTCTTTGGCGAGGAGCACGTGGCCCTGGGCCGGCCCCAGAGTGAGGCCCAGGAGGTCGGCCAGTTGGCCTGCCCCGCGCAGCATGCCGGCCGATGCCTGCTCACCAAAGACGACACTGGGTCTTTCCATGGAGGGCTCCCTCTCAAGTCGTCACCCTACGGCCGCAGGAACGATGAACAATGATAGCACAAGAGGGGATGGCATGGCAAAAGGGGGGTTGGCCATTTTGCGGTCTGCATTCCTGTGGGCGCTGTGTCGGCTGTGCTGCTGAGGATGGAGCCCCGGCCTTGTCCTCAGACGCCAGCGAGTGCCCGGCGCGGGGGGAGCGTTGACAGTGGGATGTCGAACCTCTTGTTGCTTCCGCCAGAGCTGGGGCGGGGGCAGGCCCTTGCAGGGGCCCGGGGAATGGAGGTTCACCTCGACGAGAGTGACCGCACTCAACTGGCCCACAAGAGCAGCATCGCAGCTCCCAGGGCCCCTTCAAAGTCCTGTTATTGTCACCCCTTCGCCCTGCTCAGGGCAAGCCCTGAGCAGGTTCTGCGGTCCTCACAACGCGGCGAATGCTGGCCTGCGAAGGGTCGGGTCTACACATAACGCCGACTTTGAAAAAAGCCCTGCCCCCGCTCCTCCCTCACGCTTGCGCAAAGGTCGGAGATGCTGTAAACTATAAAGCGGCGGGAACGCTACCGTGCCAAGCGCAGAGCGGTGCCCGTGGGGGACGAAGGCAAGCATCGGGAGCGCGGGAAGCCGACCATGACGAAGCCGGAAGAGAAGGCAAGGGGAGAGATCGACCGCCGCCTCCAGGCGGCGGGTTGGAAGGTGCAGAACCTGCAGCAGTTCGACCCGAGCGCCGGACTCGGCATCGCCGTGCGCGAGTTCCCCCTGGCTACCGGCGAGGCCGACTACCTCCTCTTTGTCGACCGCAAGGCGGTGGGTGTGATCGAGGCCAAGCCGGCCGGGACGACGCTCAGCGGGGTGGCCGACCAGTCGGCCAAGTACGCGGCTGGGCTGCCCCCCAAGATTCCACACGTCGCCGAGCCGCTGCCCCTCGCCTACGAGTCGACCGGCATCGAGACCACCTTCCGCGACCTGCGTGACCCCGAGCCGCGCCCGCGCCCCGTCTTTGGCTTCCACCGGCCGGAGACGCTCGCCGCCTGGCTGGCCCAGCCCGACACGCTGCGCGCCCGCCTGCGCAAGCTGCCGCCCTTGGCGACGGCCGGCCTGCGCGACTGCCAGGTAGACGCGATCCGCGGGCTGGAAAGCTCGCTGGCCGAGGACCGTCCGCGCGCCCTCATCCAGATGGCTACCGGCTCGGGCAAGACCTACACCGCCGTGAGCGCCATCTATCGCCTGGTCAAGTTCGCCCACATCCGGCGCGTGCTCTTCCTGGTGGACCGCTCGAACCTGGGCCGGCAGACCCTGCGCGAGTTCCAGCAATACGTCACGCCCGACGACGGCCGCAAGTTCACCGAGCTGTACAATGTCCAACACCTGACGACCAACGCGCTGGATCCCGTGAGCCGGGTCTGCATCACTACCATCCAGCGCCTCTATTCGATGCTTCGGGGCGAGCCCGAGTTCGACGCGGCCAACGAGGAGCAATCGCTCTTTGATGTGGGGCCCGGCGGCGAGCGCCCGCACGAGGTGACGTATAACCCGGCCATTCCCATCGAGACCTTTGACCTGATTGTCACCGATGAATGCCACCGCTCTATCTACCACCTCTGGCGCCAGGTGCTCGAATACTTTGACGCGTACATCGTGGGGCTCACCGCCACACCGTCGAAGCAGACGCTGGGCTTTTTCCACAGCAACCTGGTCACCGAGTACAGCCACGAACGCGCCGTGGCCGATGGCGTCAACGTGGGCTACGACGTCTACCGCATCCGCACCCAGATCACCGAGGCGGGCTCCACCGTGGAGGCCGGGCACTATGTGGACAAGCGCGACCGCCTGACGCGCAAGACGCGCTGGGAGCAGCTCGACGAGGACCTGAGCTACACTCCCAACCAGCTCGACCGCTCCGTGGTCGCGCCCGACCAGATCCGCACCGTCATCCGTACCTTCCGCGACCGCCTGTTCACCGAGATCTTTCCCGGCCGCACGGAGGTGCCCAAGACGCTGATCTTTGCCAAGGATGACTCGCACGCCGAGGACATTGTGCGCATCGTGTGGGAAGAGTTCGGGAAGGGCAACGAGTTCTGCAAAAAGATCACCTACCGCACCACGGGCGAAAAGCCAGAGGACCTGATCGCAGCCTTCCGCAACTCGTACAACCCGCGCATCGCCGTCACCGTCGACATGATCTCCACCGGCACCGACATCAAGCCGCTGGAGTGCCTGCTCTTCATGCGCGACGTACGCTCGCGCGTCTACTTTGAACAGATGAAAGGCCGCGGCACGCGCACCATCTCCGACACCGACCTGGCCGCCGTGACCCCCGACGCGCAGCACAAGACGCGCTTTGTCATCGTGGACGCCGTGGGAGTGTGCGAGAACGACAAGACCGACTCGCGGCCGCTGGAGCGCAAGCCGTCGGTGCCGTTCGACAAGCTGCTGCAGAACGTGGCACTGGGCGTGCGCGACGCGGACACCCTCACCAGCCTGGCCGGACGGCTGGCGCGGCTGGAGCAGAGCATCGGCCCCAAGGAGCAGGAGCGCATCCAGGCGGCGGCAGGCGGGCTGACACTCGGCAAGCTGGCCAATGCACTGCTTGACGCCGTGGACCCCGATGCCCAGGCCGCGCGGGCGCAGGCGCTGTTCCAGACGGACAATCCGTCGGATGAGCAGCTCGCGGCGGCGGCTACGGACCTGGCCGAAGCTGCCTGTGCCCCCTTCGACAAGCCCAAGCTGCGCGACCTGCTGGTGGACCTCAGGCGGCAGGCCGAGCAGGTCATCGACACGGTGAGCCAGGACGTGCTGCTGGGCGCCGGCTACGACGAGCAGGCCAAGGAGAGGGCGCGCACCATTGTCCAGACCTTCCGCCGCTTCATCGAGGAGAACAGAGACGAGCTGGCTGCCCTGCAAATCCTCTACAGCCGGCCCTACGCCGGGCGCCGGCTCACCTACCAGGCCATCCGCGACCTGGCCGAGGCCATTGCGCGGCCTCCCTATGGCCTGACGCCCGAGCGGGTGTGGGAGGCCTACGAGCAGTTGGAGCGGGCACGGGTGCGCGGGGCGGGGCCGCAGAAGCTCCTGACGAACCTGGTCAGCCTGGTGCGCTTTGCCGTGGGCGACGCGGACGAGCTGGTGCCCTTCCCCGAGACGGTGCGGGCGCGCTACGAGCAGTGGCTCGCGGCGCAGGCGCAGGCGGGCCGCCAGTTCACGCCCGAGCAACTGGAGTGGCTGGCGCTGATCCGCGACCACATCGCCACCTCGCTGAGCATCAGCGTCGATGACCTGCAGCTCTCGCCGTTCTACGAGCGCGGCGGGGCGGTGAAGGTGTACCAGTTGTTCGGCGAGGAGATGGAGCACATCCTGGCCGAGATGAGTGAGGCATTGGCAGCGTGAGGGGCACGGCCCTCTGCGATTCACCGGCGGAGCACACCCTTTACTGCTTCGCGCTGCTCAGGGCAGGCTGTTCGCCCGCGCGGGGAATTGGGCTGGGGGTGCGGGTTGGCGGCGAGGGCAGGCGACCCCCTACCGTTCCCCCGCGGGGGGAATTGGGTTGGGGGTGGGGGTTGGCGGCGGAACGGCGAGCGCGGCCGCGCGTTGCTGAGTAGACCCCCTACCGTTCCCCCGCGGGGGG
>Ga0078972_1006556_pt1 | contig 27369 bp, 17 predicted proteins | sample YelNatPaOPGAMG01_FD_67568 | JGI IMG/M metagenome (GOLD analysis project Ga0078972, IMG submission 67568) | Hot spring thermophilic microbial communities from Obsidian Pool, Yellowstone National Park, USA - OP-RAMG-01 (SPADES assembly) (version 2) | ecosystem: Environmental > Aquatic > Thermal...
TCGGGGTGGCGGTTATCGTGGTGATGATCCTGATGGTTTTCGTCATTCCCGTCTTTGAAACGATGTTCAAGGCCGCCGGCCAGTCTCTTCCCCTTCCGACCCTGATCACGCTCACCATCAGCAAGTTCATCAAGAAGTACATCCTTATCGTCATTCCCGGCCTGATTCTTCTCGTCTACCTCTTTCGGAAATGGTATCACACGGAATCCGGCAAGGCCATCGTCGATCGACTCCTCTTGAAGCTCCCCGTTTTCGGGGTTCTTTTTCAGAAGATTGCCGTGGCCCGGTTTTCGAGGACGCTCGGAACCCTCGTCAGCAGCGGTGTTCCCATTCTCGACGGTCTGACCATTGTTTCGAGAACGGCGGGGAATCGGACGATCGAGAAGGCCATCCTCGATGCCCGTGCCAGCATCCGGGAGGGCGAAACGATCGCTGGACCGCTGGGCCGAAGCGGCATCTTTCCCCCCATGGTCATCCAGATGATCTCCGTAGGAGAGTCGACCGGAGCCCTTGATTCGATGCTCGGCAAGATCGCCGAATTCTACGAAGAGGAGGTCGATGTGGCCGTGGCGAACCTCACCTCCCTTCTCGAACCCTTCTTGATGATCTTTCTCGGAGTGGTCATCGGAGGCGTCGTGATCTCCATGTACCTTCCCATCTTTCAAATGGCCTCGGCTGTCGGGGGATAGGCGATGCTCCGGGAACTGAAGCGGCTCATGCTCTTTCGGGTCATCATCCTTTCGCTCCTTCTTGGGGTCAGCTTCGTCTTTCAGGTCTCGGAGCGAAAGTCCCTTTTTATCCCCCTCACCCCTGCCTTCTACTACTTTATCGGCCTGTTCTATCTGGTAACCCTCGTCTACGCCGTGATCCTGAAGACGGTCAAGGCCCACCGGCGCTTCGTCTTGATCCAGATGCTGATCGATCTCCTCTTCATCACAGGGTTGATCTCCTTTACCGGGGGAATAAGAAGCTACTTCCCCCTCCTTTATCTCTTCTCGATCATGGCCGCAAGCCTCCTCTTCTACAAGCAAGGGGCCTTTCTCTTTGCCTCCCTCTCTTCCGTCTGCTATGGATCCCTTCTCCTTCTTCAGCTTTATGGATGGGTTCGACTTCCAGGACAACCCACGGAACACGAGCCGAGCCAGGTCTTCTATTCCTTGATCGTCTACATGGCGGCGTTTTACATCACCGCCCTTCTCAGCGGAGCCGTTTCGGAAGAGTTGAGGCGAAAGAAAAGGGAGCTTTCCCAACGGGAGGTGGACTATCAGGAGCTCGAAACCTTCAATCGAAATATCATCGAGAGCCTCGACAGCGGGCTTCTCACCTTGGACCTGGAGGGCCGGATCCGTTTCCTCAATCGAATCGCTGAAAGGATCTTCCAGCTCAACGGCGAAACCCTTCGACACCGCCCCATTCGCGAACTCTTTCCCGGGATCGAAGAGGTTCTCGAAAGGATCCGCACCAAACCCCTCGACCCCCTTCTGGCCTACGAACGATTCGAAACGGTCCATTGGACCCGGGAGGGCAAAAAAATCCATCTCGGGTTTTCCATGACGCCCTTGACCAACGCCCAGGGAACCTGGATCGGGTACACCCTTATCTTTCAAGACATCACCCGCTTCAAAGAGATGGAAGAGCAAATGAAGCGTAACGACAAGATGGCCGCAATCGGTCAGCTTGCGGCAGGGATGGCACATGAAATCCGCAACCCCCTTGCTTCCTTGGGGGGCGCCATCCAGATGCTCCAATCCGAACTTCGTCTCGACGGCCACCACCAACGTCTGATGGAGATCGTCCTCAGGGAATCGGAAAGGCTCAATGCCTTGATCTCCGACTTTCTCCTCTTTGCCCAACCTCCCAAGACGAACAAGGGGTGGTGGAGTGTGGGAAAGATCATCGATGAGACGATCGATCTTTTCACCCATTCTCCTCATTACCACGAAGGGATTCAAATCGTTCGGCAGTGTTCCTCGAATGGGATTCGGGCCCGGGTGGATGGGGACCAGATCAAGCAGGTATTATGGAACCTTCTCACCAATGCGGCTCAGGAGATGGCCCAAGGTGGGGAACTGCGCATTGGTCTCGGGGTGGCGGAAAGCCCCCCGCCAGCCGGAAGGCTCCCTTCGGCCCCTCCCTCCGAGAATTCATCGTGGTTTCGTATTTCGGTGAGCGACACGGGACGAGGCATTTCGCCTTCGGAGCGGGAGAAGATCTTTGAACCTTTCTACACAACCAAAGACCAAGGGACAGGGCTTGGGCTCTCGATCGTTCATAAAATTATTGAGAATCACGGAGGCACCATCAGGGTTGAAAGCGAGGCGGGAAAAGGCTCGACCTTTACCCTCATCCTGCCCGTGGAGTGAAACGAGGTGAACGAAGGATGGTTCATGACAAGATATTGGTCGCCGACGATGAGCCGAGTATGAGGGAGTTTCTGGACATCATGCTCAAGAAGGAGGGCTACCAGGTCTCTTTGGCTTCAAATGGAGAGGAGGTCGTCCGCCTCGCGGAGAGGGATCTCTTCGATCTCATCCTCCTCGACATCCGAATGCCGAAACTCGATGGAATCAGCGTTCTCAAGAAGGTTAAAGCCTTCTCTCCGGAGACGATCGTGATCATGATCACGGCCTTCGCCTCAGCCGACACAGCCATTCAGGCGATGCGAGAGGGCGCCTACGACTACATCACGAAACCCTTCAAGGTGGACGAGATCCGTCTCATCATCCGAAATGCCCTCGAGAAAAAACACCTCCAGAAGGAAAACGTCCTGCTCAAGGAGGCGGTCAAGGAACGCTTCCGTTTCGGAAACATCATTGGCCAAAGCCCCAAGATGCAAGCCCTCTACGACCTTCTCGAGAAGGTGGCTCCGACCAAGACCAACGTCCTCATTACGGGAGAAAGCGGAACGGGAAAGGAGTTGGTGGCCAAGGCGATCCACTACAACAGCCCCCGAAAAGACAAACCCTTTGTCACCCTGAACTGTGGAGCGATCCCTGAAGCCCTGATCGAAAGCGAACTCTTCGGCCATATGAAGGGCGCCTTTACGGATGCCATCGCCACGAAGAAAGGCCTTTTTGAGGTTGCCGACGAGGGAACCCTCTTTCTCGATGAGATCAGCGAGCTTCCCCTGCTCATGCAGGTCAAACTGCTTCGGGTCCTTCAAGACAGGGAATTCAAACGGGTCGGCGGCACTGAGGATATTCGCGTCGATGTCCGGATCATCGCGGCCACCAACAAAGATTTGGAAGAGGCGGTCAAGGTCCACAGAACCTTCCGCGAGGATCTCTACTATCGTCTCAACGTCATCGAGGTGAAACTTCCTCCCCTGAGAGAACGAAAAGAGGACATCCGCCTCCTGGCCGAGCACTTCATGAAAAAGTATTCCGACGAGCTGGGGAAACGAATCACCCAAATCGCTCCGGGAGCCCTCCAGGCCCTCCTCGAGTACGACTACCCCGGTAACGTCCGAGAGCTTCAGAACATCATCGAGAGGGCCGTCGCCCTCGAAAGCGGCGAGGAGCTCTCCGAGCGAAACGTCATCTCCTATCTCGACCGCCATTCGCCCATCAAGAAGGGATGGTTCGACCTGGAGCTTCCCAGTGAGGGAATCGATCTGGAGAGGGTGGTGGAGGAGGTCGAACGAACGTTACTCCTTAAGGCGCTGGAAAGGACCAAAGGGATCAAGAAAAAAGCCGCAGAGCTTCTGGGGATCAACTTCCGCTCCATGCGCTATCGTCTCGAGAAATACGGTCTCAATGGAGGGGACGACGGATAGACCCGCCCGTTGCCCCGAAGAGGACGCCCTGGAGGCCTTGCCAAGGGGGTCTTCTTGAAATTGCTACGGTTGTCGTAGGCTTGACCGAGAGTGGATTTCAGAAGAGTTTGCCTATGAAAGGCCCTCATCGACGCTTGAAGTGTTTCTCCAATTCGCTCTTCGGTAACCCATAGACGATAGGACGTCCATGAGGGCAGGTCGAGGAAAGGGGAAAAGAGGCAAACTCCCGGATCAAACCGATCATCTCTTTCTCGCTCAGAAGATGATTCGCTCGAATGGCTCCATGGCATGCCAGCCGGACCAGAATCCGCTCGACCTGTTTCGCCGTATCGGGAGCCCTCTCTTCCAATACCAGCTCATCCAATATTTCCACAAGCTCTCTGGGGGCTTCCCTTTCATCCAAGATGGCCGGAACCGTCCGCAGCGCGAAGGTCTTTTCTCCCATGTCATCGATCTCGAATCCCAGACGAAGGAGGGCTTCTTGATGGGCCCTCAAGGTGATCGCCTCACGCAGGGAGAGCTCGAGGGTCACGGGAAAGAGAAGTCGAACCACAGGGACCCTTCCTTGCTCCGACTGCCCCTTGAGCCGCTCGAAAAGGATCCGTTCGTGGCAAGCGTGTTGATCCAGAAAAAGAACTCCCTTCTCGTCTTCGAAAACGAGATAGGTTCCATGAACCTGACCGAGAAGGCGAAGGCCCGGCCTTCCCTCTTCCTCTCCCTCCCCATAGGCCCTCTCTCTTGCCATCGGGGTCCAAGTCCTCTCATCCCATGACCGAAAGGGAGACAAGGGCAACGAAGGAGGCTGGGACGAAGGGAATGGGGGCTTCTCAGATGGTTCGCTCCAGGGTTCTTCCTTTCGCAAAACCCTATCCGATCCCGCCAAGGGTCTCTTCTCTTCAAGGCTCAAACGAAGGGCCCTCCGAACCGTTTGAAAGACCGCTTCCTGTTGCCGGAATTTGACCTCCGACTTCGTGGGGTGGACATTGACGTCGACCATGGAGGCCGGAAGCTCAAGGAAGAGCAGTACCACAGGAAACCGCGGCGCCGGGATGTGGTTTCGGTAGGCCTCAAGAACCGCTCGGTAGATCAGTCGGTCCTTGACGAAGCGCCGGTTGACGTAGAGGAAAATCCCTTCGCCATTCCCTCGGGTATAGAGGGGAAGGCTTCCGAAACCTGAAACCTTCACCCCCCCTTCCTCATGGACGAAAGGCTTGAGATGATCATAGACTTCCCTTCCAAGGAGAGCCTCGATCCGGATCAGGGGATCCTCCGTCCTCGGCAATTCGTAGAGCTCCTTGCCATCGTGGCTCAGCTTAAAGGCAATGGATGGATAAGCGAGGCTTAACCGAACGAAATGGTTCACACAGTGGCGAAGCTCGGTCTGAATCGATTTGAGAAATCGCTTCTTGACAGGGAGGTTATAGAAAAGGTCTTGCACGTCCACATCGGTTCCGATGGGACAACCGACCTCCACAAGGTCCCCCAACGTCCCCCCCTCGCAAACCACCTTCACCCCGCTCATGGACGAAGGGACTCGGGTTCGAATCGTCATCCGCGAAACGGATGCGATGCTCGGCAAGGCTTCGCCTCGAAATCCCAGGGTCTGAATTGCATAAAGGTCTTCAGCGGTCCGAAGCTTGCTCGTCGCATGCCGTTCAAAAGCGAGAGGCAGATCGTCGGGTTCCATGCCCTCGCCATCGTCCCGAACGCGGATCCTTTCGAGACCCCCACCTTTGAGCTCGACGACGATCTCACGACTTCCGGCATCGATCGCGTTCTCCATGAGCTCTTTCAATACGGAAGCGGGTCTTTCCACAACCTCGCCGGCTGCAATGGTTTGGGCAATCGAAGGGGGTAGAACTCGGATCTTGGCCACGGCTAATCCTTGAGTTCTTCGTAAAAGACGCCCATCTTTCGAAATTTCTGATAGCGAAGGGCCAAAAGCTCGTCGATGGGAATCGCTTCAAGCTCTCGCAGATGACGTTCGATCGCCTCCCGGAGGGTCGCTGCCATGGCCTCCGGGTCCCGGTGGGCCCCACCAAGAGGTTCCTTGACGACCTCGTCGATGGCACCCAAACGAAGGAGATCCGGCGCCGTTAACTTCAAGGCCTCCGCAGCCAGTTTCCCCTTTGTCCCATCCTTCCAAAGGATGGCTGCACAACCCTCGGGAGAGATCACGGAATAGATCGCATACTCCAACATGAGGATTCGATCGCCTACGCCGATGGCCAGCGCTCCTCCGCTTCCCCCTTCTCCAATCACCGTGACGACGATGGGCGTTCGAAGGACCGCCATAGCCCGAAGGTTGCGGGCAATGGCTTCGGCTTGGCCTCGTTCCTCCGCTCCCACGCCCGGGTAGGCTCCCGGGGTGTCGATCAGGGTCAGGATCGGTTTTCGAAAGGTCTCCGCCAATCGCATCAACCGCAGCGCCTTACGGTATCCCTCGGGGTGGGGCATACCGAAGTTTCGGTGAACCATCTCCTTCATATCCGAACCCTTTTGATGGCCGATCATGACGACCGATCGGCCATTGAATCGGCAAAGGCCCGCCAAAATCGCTGGATCGTCTCCGAAGCGGCGGTCTCCGTGGAGTTCGATGAAGTCATCGCAAATCATGCGAACGTAGGCCGAGGACTTGGGACGATCGATGTGCCGCGCAAGTTGGGTGATCTGCCACGGGGTTAAGTTCGCATAGATCTCCTTCTGGAGACGGCGAAGCTTCTCCTCGAGGCCCCGGATCGGATCACCCAGTTGAATCTGTTTCTCTTTCGAAAAGTGCCTGAGGTGATCGATCTCCTTTTCGAGCTCGATCAAAGGCTTTTCAAAATCGAGGTAGTGACGAGCCATGCTCAGCCCCTCTATTCAAACGACACCGAAACGTCTTGGAAGAGACGACGAATCTCCTCTTGAAATCGGATCGACGGCTCCACGCCATAGCGCTCGGAAAAGGCAATTGCGGTCTCCTCGTTTCCTCCGTTGACCAGATGAAGAATGATCGGCCGCTTTCCGGGATGAGCGGTCACGATCTCTTTCAACTGAGCGAGGGTTCTCGGCGTGAGAACGACGAGTGGAATTCTCACGTGAAGAGGAGGCACTTCCGACAAAGGGGGCTCCGAAAGCGTCTGGATCTCCTGGGCCTTCACCTTGCATTGATCCTCCGAAAGATCAAGGATCCCCCGGACCAGAACAGGTTCCCCGCTTTGCAAAGCGGCCTGAGAGGCCCTGAAGACCTCGGGAAAGAGAATGACCTCGACAAAGCCTTTTCTGTCCTCGAGGGTCAAGAAGGCCATCCTTTCGCCCTTCTTGGTTGTGATCTCCTTGAGGCCACTCACAAGACCTGCCACCTTGACCTCTGCGCCGTTTTGAAGCCGCGCAAGGGTTGAGCTATCCTCTGCCGTCGATTTTCGGATGAGGGCCTCATAGCGCAACAAAGGATGGCGGGAAATGTAGAAACCGACCGTTTCCTTCTCGAAGGCCATCAACTGTTTTTCGGGAAATTCCTCAATTTCGGGGTATCCCGTCTTTTTGCCTCCCCTCACCGGAATGAACATGCTCAGTTGCGACTCCTCTTTCTGCTTCTGGATCGATTGACACTCGGAAAGCACCTCGTCCAGTACCGTCAGCATCTGGGATCGATAGGCGCCCGTGAAGTCGAAGGCGCCGCACTTGACGAGACTTTCGATGACCCGGCGGTTCACCCTTCGCAGATCGACCCGCTCGCAAAAATCGAAGAGGGAATCGAAAAGACCTCCTCCCTCCCGCTCCGTGAGAATCGCCTCAATCGCTGCATCGCCCACGTTTTTCACCGCTGCCAACCCGAAACGAATGCGATCTCCCACCACGGCAAAATCTTTGAAACTCTCGTTGATGTGGGGCGGAAGAACCTCGATGCCCATTTCGCGACATTCCGCGATATACTTGACGATCTTGTCCGCATTCTGTGCCTCGCTCGTCAGAAGGGCCGCCATGAACTCGACGGGATAGTGGGTCTTCAGATAAGCGGTTTGATAGGCCAGGAGCGCATAGGCCGCGCTGTGCGATTTGTTGAAACCGTATCGGCCGAAGGTCTCCATCTGCTCGAAGATCTTTTCGGCCTTCTTCGCCGGAATCCGGTTCTTCCTGGCCCCTTCGAGGAACTTCGCCTTCTGCCTCTCCATCTCGGTCGCGTCTTTCTTGGCCATGGCGCGACGAAGGTTATCCGCGTCCTCAAGGGTGAACTGGGCCAGGGTGCTGGCAATCCGCATGACCTGCTCTTGGTAGACGATCACCCCGTAGGTATCCTTCAGGATGGCCTCCAGTGCAGGCACCTCATAGCGAATGGCCTCTTGTCCGTGCCGTCGCTTAATGAACTCACCAACCATGCCGCTGTCCAAGGGGCCCGGCCGGTAGAGGGCCACCAAGGCAATGATGTCTTTGAAGCTCTGAGGCTTCAGTTTGACCAAAAGATCCCGCATCCCCGAGCTTTCCAGTTGAAAGATCCCCAAGTTGGAGCCTCCCCCGAGGAGGCTATAAACCTCCGGATCGTCAAGGGGGATTTCCGAAAGGTCGACACGGATCCCGCGATTCTTCTCGATCAGTTTAATCGCGTGATCCAGAAGGGTAAGGGTCTTGAGTCCCAGAAAGTCGAACTTCACGAGACCGATCGCCTCCACCTGCTTCATGGCATACTGGGTCATCATCTCCCCATTCTGGCCCTTCTGCAAGGGAAGATACTCCATAAGAGGTCGATTGGCGATGACGACGCCAGCAGCATGGGTTGACGCATGGCGGGCCAGGCCCTCCAGTGACCGAGCGATCTCGAAGAGGGAGGCGATCTGGGGGTCTCGAGCGAGCGCTTCTCGAAGACGGGGCTCCTGTTGAAGGGCCTGCTCAAGGGTGATATCGAGCTTGTTTGGAATGAGCTTTGCGATCCGGTCGACCTCCCCATAGGGAATGCCGAGGACCCGCCCCACATCCCGGATCACCGCCTTCGCCTGCATTTTTCCGAAGGTGATGATCTGGGCCACATTCTCTTTCCCGTATTTCTCCGCCACGTAGCGGATCACATCCTCCCGGCCCTCCATGCAGAAATCCACATCCACGTCGGGCATGCTGCTCTTTCGACCCGGGTTGAGGAATCGCTCGAAGATGAGATCGTACTCGATGGGATCGAGATCGGTGATGCGAAGCGAGTAGGCGACAAGACTCCCTGCAGCCGAACCCCTTCCGGGTCCGACCGGGATGGACCGGCTGCGGGCGTATCGAATGAAATCGTAGACGATCAGAAAATAACCGGCATAGCCCATGGACTGGATGACCCGTAGCTCCTCCTCCAGCCGAGCCCTGTAGCGGGCCTTTCGCTCCTCGTAGTCCGGTCTCTCGCGGTAGCGTGAAAGGCGCTCCTCGAGCCCCTCGCGAGCCAACCTCTCCAGATAGCTCTCTGCCGTCTCTCCCGAGGGGACGGTGATGCGGGGGATATGTTTCTCGTCAAATCGGATCTCGAGATTACATTCCGCTGCGATGGCGACGGTATTGGCGATGGCCTCCGGTACGTCCCGAAAGAGGTCCTTCATCGCCTCAGCCGACTTGAAATGGAACTCATCCGAGGCGAATCGTAGTCGGCCTTCATCTTGAAGGGTCTTCCCTGTCTGAAGACAGAGGAGGACCTCATGGGCCTTGGCATCCTTTCGGTCGAGGTAGTGACAATCGTTCGTCGCGACAAGCGGTAGGTGAAGCCTTTGGGCGATCTCTTTGAGGCGTTCGTTGATCAGCGTCTGATTTTCTACGCCGTTTCGCTGGATTTCGATGTAAAAACGGTCCTGCCCATAGATCTGCCGGTAGGCGTCGGCCACCTCCATTGCCTTCTTCATATCGCCCCGACCCGCATGAAACGCCACCTCTCCTTTCAGGCACCCACTCAGAACGATCAGCCCTTCGTGGTAGCGGGCCAAAAGTTCCTTATCCACGCGCGGTTTATAATAAAAACCCTCGAGCCAAGCCAAGCTGACGAGCTTCAGGAGGTTGTAGTAGCCCGTCCGGTTTCGGGCCAAGAGGGTGAGATGATAGTTCCCCTCCCCTCCTTCGGCCGCCTTCTTTTCGAAACGGCTTCCCGGTGCCACGTAGACCTCGCAGCCCACGATAGGTTTGATCCCGTGGGCGATCGCCTTCTGATAAAACTCGATCGTCCCGGACAGGTTGCCATGGTCGGTCAGCGCCACGGCTCTCATTCCATAGCCCTTGGCCCTCTCGAAGAGGTCTTCAAACCGAATGGCACCATCGAGGAGGCTATACTGGCTATGAACGTGAAGATGCACAAAATCGGACGGTTCCATCGTCTTCAAACCTTTTCACTCCCACTCGATCGTGCTCGGAGGCTTGGAGCTGATGTCATAGACCACCCGGTTGATGCCCTTTACCTCGTTGATGATCCGATTCGAGATGTCTTCGAGCACACGGTAGGGCACCCTCACCCAATCGGCGGTCATGCCGTCCTGGCTCGAGACGATTCGAATGGCAGCCACGTTTTCGTAGCTCCGTTCGTCTCCCATCACCCCAACGGTCTTGACCGGAAGCAAGATGGCGAAGGACTGCCACACCTTGTCCCAGAGCCCTCTTCTTTCCATCTCCTGTCTCACGATCTCGTCCGCCTCCCGCAAGATCTCCAATCGCTCCTTTCGCACTTCGCCAACGATCCGGATCGCCAACCCGGGTCCCGGGAAAGGCTGTCGTTTCACCACGGCCTCGGGTAGGCCCAAGACCCTCCCCAATTGCCGCACTTCGTCCTTGAAGAGCTCTCGGAGGGGTTCGATCAGCTTCAAGCGCATCTTGCTTGGAAGCCCTCCCACGTTGTGGTGACTCTTGATCGTAGCCGAAGGACCCTTCCACGATACGCTTTCGATCACATCCGGATAGAGGGTTCCCTGTGCCAGGAAATCCACCTTCCCCAGTCTTTTGGCCTCCCGCTCAAAAAGGGCGATGAAGAGTCGGCCGATTCGTTTCCGTTTCTCCTCCGGATCCGTGACGCCCTCGAGGACTCGGAGGAATTGCTCTTCGGCCCTCAGATGGTTCAGAGGAATTTTAAAATACCGCTGAAACAAATTCACCACCTCGGCGGCTTCGTTCTTTCGAAGCAATCCGTTATCGACGAAGATGCAGCTCAGTTGATCCCCGATGGCCCGATGAAGAAGGAGGGCTACCACCGTGGAATCGACCCCTCCGCTCAAGGCGCAGATCACCTTGCCTTTTCCCACTCTTTTCCGAATCGCCTCTTCCGCCTCGTCGACGAAGGACTCCATCGTCCAGAGGCCCGAGCACTGACAGACCTCGAAGAGGAAGTTCCGAATCATCTCGATCCCTCGGGGCGTATGGACCACCTCGGGATGGAATTGAAGGCCGTAGAGCTTTCGCTTCGGATCCTCGATGGCCGCAAAGGGGGTGTTTTTCGAATAGGCGACGGACCGAAACCCCGGAGGAAGCTTCTTGAGGTGATCTCCGTGGCTCATCCAAACGGTCATCGAACTGCCGGGCTGCCCCATCCCCTTGAAAAGGGTTCCCTTCCCTGCAATCGTCAAGGGGGCTTTCCCGTATTCCCTCTTGGAGGAGGGAGCCACCTCCCCTTTCAAAAGATGACCCATGAGTTGCATTCCGTAGCAGATGCCCAGGATCGGGATGCCCATTTCAAAGAGCTGCGGATCGCACTGAGGGGCCCCCGCTTCGTAAACACTGGCAGGCCCTCCGGAGAGGATGATTCCCCGGGGCGCGATGGATTGGATCGCTTCGACCGAGATGGAAAAGGGTTGAATCTCACTGTAGATCTGGCATTCCCTCACCCTTCGGGCGATGAGCTGCGTGTATTGGGATCCAAAATCGAGTATGAGGATCTTGTCAAAGGCGCCTCGGTTCCTTTTCATGGATCGTCTCCCTTGGATCGTTGTTATGGAGGATGGGGCTCGGCAGGATCGTTTCCCGCTCTCAGTGTTTAAGCGAGTATCTCCCATCTTTCCGTTCATATTGATAGGAGATCCCCTTTCGATAGAAAAGGTCGTCACCGTCAAGGAGCTTCGCTGTCACCAGTTCCTCGAGCCGGGCGGGATAGGTTCCCCTTTCGAGAAAGTAGATCTCGATGGCATGTTGCACCTTCTGAAATTGGGTCTTCTGAATGAAATAAGAGGGTTTCCTGAGGTTCACGGTTTCGATCCTCGAATCGCAGAGAAACCTGAGCGCATCGGGTTCGAGGTAAAAAAAGATGGAAAAAAACAGAACCAACAACGCACCGTAAGCGACGAAGGGTGCGGCTCCCCTGAGCCTCTCCACGCTCACTTTTTCCATGAGGGTGGGAGCTCGAACGCCGGCGGTTTCAATGAGGCCCATGTCGAGGAGATTGACCAGGATTTCGCTCGCGTTATACCTTCCGAGCAGGCTCCGATCGATGATCTCCTGGACCGTTCGATTCCCGTCAACGAGGTTATAAACGAGCTCCTGTTCCGAGGTCAACTTCTCCTTGAGATAGGCCTGGGGCGAAAGGGCCTCGAGGGAAGGAGGTTCGTGACCCGAGGTTTTTCGAAAAACGATATGGGGGGAATAGAGCTTCTTCTCGATCTCCGACCATTCGTCCACCATGCGAAGGATATTGAGCAGAACCTGTTCGGTGCTCAAGGCAAAAGGGATCTTCTTGTAGCGTTCCACGAGCTTGAGGTCAAAATAGAAGTTTCCATCCTCCCACCAGAAGAGATCGTAAATCGTCTCGTAGATCTGCGTGGAGATCACCTTCACGATATCCTCTTTGGTGACCAGTTGAAGCTCAACGAGGATCTCCCCCAAATATTTCAGGCTCTCCTTCTGAATCCGCAACACGCGCTCGAGCTGTTCCTCCGTAATGAGGTGGGCCTTCACCAGGATCTCTCCGATCAGATCCTTTTTCCCCCGGTAATTCGAGTAGACATGGACGATCATCCCATCGACGAAGTAGATTTCGACCAGATTCTTTCCCCTTTGTACTCGGAGAACCCCGGTCTTGAGCTGCTGACCGATGAGCTGAATGATCTCCGTGATACTGAAATCCCTTAGCGTTCCTTGAAGGGCCATGTCTTTTCTCCGTTTCCCCTCAGGGCAGAGCCCCAAATCCCATGGCGAATCGAGTTAGGCTAACGTTCGCTCCGTGCGCTTTACCCTTCGAGAAAGAAGGGCCTCTTCCCGATCGAGGCCCCTCGGAAATTTTGACTTGAGTCGAAGAGCGAATCGGAGGCTCAAAAGATAAAAGATCAAGAAGGATCCTCCCCAGAAAGCGCCACGCCAGATGGCTCCTTCGCCTTCCGGGAGATCGAGGCGCACCACGCCATCCCAATAAACGAACCTCAGAACGAAAAAGAAGAAAAGGGAGAGGACGAGAACCCCCCGCAGTGGCCGCTCCTCCCAAAGATCCGCAAGCCCGATGGAAACGAAGGAAAGGATCCGGCCGATCCGACGCTTTTCTCTTTGAAATGCCTCGACCTGAAGGGTCTTCTTTTCCATGACCTTTGGGTGAAGCTTCTCTTTCTGGAAAAACATGCGGTAGCAATTGAAGCAGACAAACTCATCCTCCGAGGCCCCCAAATAGAAGCGAAGGGTCGGACTGCCGCACGTGGGACAACGGCTGTGCGCTCTCCTTTGGCGACTGTAACGGGACAGAGCAAGCAGGAATCCAAGGAAGAGAATGGGAGCCAGGAATGGGACCCTCGAAAAAACCTTTTCAAACCAGGCTCGAAAGAGCCGGTACAGAAACCCCTCCCTCCCGATCCATTCATCGAGAAAGCGATCCCAAAGTTGGGCCGGCCGGATCACCTCGTCGATCACCAACCGGTTCATGTTGGGCGAATCGATCGCGATATAGAAATTGATCGTCTCCGGATCGAGCTGCCTTGCCTTTTGAAAGGCGGAGTCGATTTTACCCGAAAGAAAGGTTTTTTGGCTGGAGGCTCGGTAGAGGTTGTAATAGTAACTCCCCTTTTTTGGAGCCAGACGGATCGCCCTTTCATAAGCGGAGATGGCTTGGTCGAACTGTTTCTGGGCCAGGTAGACGTTTCCCAAGTTCGAGAGGGCTTCGTGAAATCGAGGCTCGATTTCGAGGGCGCGCTGGTAGGAGGACTCGGCTTGGGAATAGTGCCCCTGTCGTTTTTCGATCAATCCCAGGGTGAAATGAGCCAAAGCATCGCCTGGCCGCTTCGCAACCCACTCTCGGAGCTTCTCTTCCACGGATCGGTCCCAGTCCTGGTGGTTAGCCCGGTTCATACTCATAAGGATTCCCGAGACTGGGCTCTCCAGGAAATGAGAAACCGAGCGAAGGAAAAAGGGAAGATAGGTCAAAGCGATGAGGAAGCAAACGACCATAAACCGCTCCCGTTTGGTCGCATAGCCCCACATGAGGAGAGACCAAAAGAGAAGGGCCCAGAGAAGATCGAGGCGCAGGAAAAAGGGGAGAAAGAAAATCAAGATCTTGAGGCTCTGGGTGAAGAGCCGGGAAATCTCTCCCGTGAGGTTCTTTCGGATGTCGTAAACATAGAGGGAGACGTACTTGACTAAGAGGAAGACGCCCAACACCATGAAAGCCATCAAAACCCCGTTTCCGACGAGAAAGAGGGCGTTATATCCTATCTTGAGACCGTGGGGATAGTGGCGAAACCAGCCTCCGATTCCTCGCAGGAGCTCGCGGAGGATCTCCGTCACCTGAAAGGGGTTCTCGCTCCAACGGGCTCGAGCCACCACGAAGGAAGGTTCTGGAAAATCGGGAGAAAAACGCTGTGCGTAAAGGGCAAGGCGCAAAGCCTCATCCGTCTGGCCCCGTTTTTTCGCTTCCTGAGCTCTTCGCATCAAGACCCAAGAGAGGAGTGGAAGGTTACGAATCCCCCGATCCAATTTCGCCTGATAGAGCTCTTCGAGATCCTTGGAACTGAGGGAGAGGGGATTTGTCGTTCCACGGATTTTTATCCAACCCAAGGTCTCTGGATCGAAGGTCCCTTCTCCGGAAGAGGTTTCGATCGAGAAAAACTCCTTACTCAAAGGGAGGGTCTCCTCCTCGGAGAATACCCCCAGGTAGTAGAGAACAGGAAGGAGCACCACCACCAGAATGAAGATGGCTTTCTTCATCAACCCTCCGCGCTCCCATGCCTCGTCGAAGCGGATCGCCCTTGAGACAGCTCCGCGGGCTCTCACTCGAGGCGATAGTTCGGGGCCTCCTTTGTGATGATGACGTCGTGGACGTGACTCTCCCGCAGACCCGATGAGGTCACCCGGATGAACTTCGCCTTCTCCTGGAGCTCGGCGAGGTTTCGGGCTCCCACGTAGCCCATCCCCGATTTCAGTCCACCCACCAGTTGGTGAATACAGCTTGAAAGGGAGCCTCGATACGGGACCCGTCCTTCGATGCCTTCGGGAACGAGTTTGGCTTCGTTTTCGATGTCGTCTTGGGCGTAACGATCCCGGCTTCCCTTTTTCATGGCCTCGAGAGAACCCATGCCTCGATAGACCTTGTAGCTTCGCCCCTGATAGAGGACCAGCTCTCCAGGGCTTTCATCCGTTCCGGCGAAGAGGTTACCAATCATCACGGAGGACGCTCCCGCTGCCAGGGCTTTCGTAATGTCGCCCGAAAACTTGATGCCCCCATCGGCGATGACCGGAACCCCGTATCGTCGGGAAACCTCAGAGGCCTCCATCACTGCCGAAAGCTGAGGGACGCCCACGCCTGCGATTACGCGGGTGGTACAAATCGATCCAGGACCCACCCCCACTTTGATGCCGTCTACGCCCGCCTTGATGAGATCTAGTGCCGCCTCTCGGGTAGCGACGTTTCCTCCGATCACCTGACAATCGGGAAAATTCTTCTTTGTATCCCGTATCGCTTCCAGGACGTCTCGGGAATGGCCGTGGGCGGTATCGATTACAAGAACATCGACACACGCCTTGATGAGGGCCTCGATTCTCGCCTCTCGATCCTTTCCCGTGCCCACGGCCGCACCGACCCTGAGCCGGCCCAGGGGGTCTTTGCAGGAGTTGGGATACTTGCGCATCTTCTCGATGTCTTTGATCGTGATGAGACCCTTCAGGTTATTCTCCTCATCGACGACGAGGAGCTTCTCGATCCGATTCTTGTGAAGGATCTCCTTGGCCGCATCAAGGGTCGTTCCCACCGGAACCGTGATCAGGCGATCCTTCGTCATGACCGTTGAAATCGGCTCATCGAGACGGGTTTCAAAACGAAGGTCCCGGTTCGTTAGAATGCCGACAAGCTTTCCTTGCTTGGTTACGGGGACACCGGAGATACGGTACTTTCGCATCACTTCAAGGGCTTCATGGATCCTCTGTTCGGGCTCCATGGTAATGGGGTTGAGGATCATCCCGCTTTCCGACTTCTTGACCCGATCGACCTCAAAGGCCTGATCGCGAATCGGCATGTTGCGGTGAATGATCCCAATGCCTCCCTCCTGGGCCATGACGATTGCGGTTCCCGCTTCGGTCACCGTATCCATGGCCGCACTCACCAGTGGGATATTGAGACGAATCGTTTTGGTGAGCCAGGTGGCGACTTCTACGTCCTTGGGCAAGACCGTCGAATAACAAGGCACAAGCAACACGTCATCAAAGGTAAGGCGCTCCTCTATCTGCTTGGGATCAATTGCCATGAGTTCTCCTCGCTCCGCGACTCCTCTCCACTTTTTCTCAGGATGGAGTTCAGTCGGCAGTGGCCATCTTCCAACCAGCAACAGCAAAATTCGTGCCGGCTCAAATAGATTAACCTTAGAAGTGATCCCGCGGGGGATCTACCGTGATCGGACGGGTTAGAATCATATATCAGACCCCACCCGGTTTGTCAACAGGAACAAAGGGGGATTACGCCTCGTCCCTTGTCTCCCATAGCTTCTGCGACAGAGCCCTTAGGAAGTTTCCAAGGCTTTCGGGTCGCAGTGCAGAGATAGAGAGGCCTCCATATTTCTTGCAGAGGGCGGATACCTGCTCGGGCGAGAGTCGATCTTCTTTGTTAAAGACCAGGAGGCGTGGCAAATGGTCGAGGCCCAGGTCGTGAAGGATTCCTTCGACGGCATGGATGTGATCCGAAACCCTTGGGCTGCTCCCATCGACCAGATGGACCAGAAGGTCCGACTCTTGCAATTCTTCGAAGGTCGGCCGAAACGCTCCAAGAAGATCCTTGGGCAGATCTCGAATCAAGCCCACCGTATCGGTCAGAACGGCCTCTTCGGCCTCTTCACGGTTTGGAAACCTCCATCTCCTTGTCGCAGGATCCAAGGTCGCGAAGAGCTTGTCTTCCACGACAACGTCGCTTCGTGTGAGGAGGTTGAAAAGGGTCGACTTGCCTGCGTTCGTGTAGCCAATGATTGAAACGATCGGAATGCCCGCCTTTGCCCGCTTCGCCCTTTGCTGGCGCCGGCTCAAACTCATCTTCTCAAGCTCTTTTTCGAGCAGATGGATCCGGTCACGGACACGCCTCCGATCGATCTCCAGCTTCGTCTCGCCGGGCCCCCTTCCTCCAATGCCTCCGGTCAACCGGGACAGGGCAAGGGTCTTCCTGGCAAGGTAGGGAAGCCGGTACTTGAGCTGGGCAAGCTCCACCTGAATCTTCCCCTCCTGAGTATGGGCCCGCTGAGCAAAGATGTCGAGGATGAGCTGCGTGCGATCGAGGACCCTCAGTTCCGTCCGATCCGATATGGCCGCCATCTGCCCCGGAGTGAGGTTCTGGTCGAATATGAGGAGATCCACTCCAAGTTGGAGGCACTTGATGAGGAGCTCTTTGAGTTTTCCTTCTCCCATGAGGGTGGCTGGTGAGATGTGTTGGGGGCGTTGGATGATCGAATCCACGACGAAGACCCCACTCGAAGCGGCGAGCTCCTTAAGCTCTTCCATGGAGTTTTCCAGCTCGTCACGGCTCTCCCGGCCCACGCTCACCAAAATCGCCTTTTCTTGAGGTCCCTTAACGGGAATCGCTCTCTGGCCCCTCTGAAATTCGTCCTCCAGGGCCTCAATCCATCGAACAAAGTCGATCCGAAGCTCCGAAAGCGGAACAGGCGGAGCAATGGACCAGACTTTCTGTTCAGGGTTATCCGGTAGCAGATGGGCCCAGTGGGCCACGCTTCCCAGGCCGTCGCCATCGACCAAGATGGCCATCACCATATCCAGTCGTAGAAGGGCAAGATCGGTCAAGTCCTCTTCGTTCAGGGGCTCCCTTTGGAGGTGGGTGTGAATGAGACGAAGGCCCCGGAGCCGCAAGGCACCGGTCCGTTGACGCGAGAGATCTGGGATCATGATCCCCTTCTGGTCTCCAACGAGAACGGTCTCAATCGAACCTCTTCGGTCGACTAAGATGCCGATCTGGCGGCGAATCTCGTTCGAAAGTTCGCTGAGGTGGCGGCCTACTTCGGCCGTGATGATTTGGTGCGGTGGGATTCTTCGGCGGCCTATCCGCTCGATCCGGCGGATCTGGCTCGGTTTTAAACCCAGGGTATTTCCGTAGATGCTGCTTATAGAGTACCTCTTTTGTAGGATTTTATAAAAATTTTAAAACCCTCGTGAGACCAAGTCAACTCTTCCCGATCCCCCTTCGCCTCGGCTCTTCGTGATTCGAACATCCAGAAACTGGCTCACCACCCAGAGATTGGTCAAGAGGTGCTCGGTCATCCGGCTTACGCTGAAAGAGGAAGCCCCTTCAGCAAGGGCCATAAAAAGAACGATTTGATCCGAAAGGTTGGGGTCGAGAGCTCCTTCCGAAAAGAGATAAGTCTTGAGGGAATCGATCCCTTCGTCCGCCACCCTCTCCGCTGGCTTTCCCTTCTCGCCAAGGGATGAAAAACCAGCCAATCCTCCCTCTGTTTCCACACCCAAGAAAAGGAAAGACCCGGCTCCCAAGGCCGGCGCCTGATCGTTCGTTTCGATCTCCACGTAAAGGCCTAATTCTTTTTCAAGGCGTTTCGCGGCGCGATCTTTCTGCCTCGAAACCACATGGCTCGGTAGATTCGAGCTGGCCGAGAGACCAAAGATCCGCTTGACCTTGCCCCTTTCGGTGAGATGAATCGGTTTTAGCCCTGAGGTCGGCTCGATCTCTACATCGACGATCCCACCGCCCTTCGGATACCATCCCCAACGCAAGAGCTTCGTTCTCAGGACGATCCCCATTCGGCCCAACGTGGGCACCAGGATTTCTGAAAAGTAGTGGTATGGAGGACTCCAAGGAACGTGGGTCCCTCCCGTGAGGCGGAGTTTGGAGAGACCTTGAGCGAAACAAAGGGGAGGCAAGAGCCCCTGGAGAAGGAGCGTGACCGATCCTGCCGTCCCCACATCAAAAGAGTACTCGCCCGCCACGGTCTTCCCCGGCGAAAAAAGGATCCTCTCCGAGCCGAGCCGAACCCCCTCGGTCTCCGCGGCAGTGACTTGAGCCAAGGCTTCGACGGTTCTCAGATGCTGAGGACGAAGGCCTGATGGATCTCTCCCCGCCCGAATCCGCTCGATCACCACAGGCCGCTTGAGGATGGCCGAAAGGGCCAGGGAGGTCCTCAAGATCTGGCCCCCTCCCTCTCCAAAGGAGCCGTCTATGAGAAGAAGGTCCTTGTTCATACGCGTTCGTATGCTCCTATTAGTCTGGACAAACAAAGGGAAATAAATCTTCCTCTCCCTCCAAGGAGAGGCACTCCCCCTCCGTCATTGGGAGGCCTTCCCTCTTTCGTCATTGCGAAGCCTCCCCCCTTTTGTCACTGTGAGGCCTCCCCCCTCCGTCATTGCGAGGAGCGTAGCGACGAAGCAATCTCCGGGTTTATCAGTATGCTCATATTAGTTTGGCCAAAGCCAGGCAAAATGAACCCTCCTTCTCCCGCCTTGGCGGGAGAGGGAGATGTCTGTCACTTCTACTTTGAGAAGATTTAAGTCCTCCGCGAGGGGTTTGATATAAATTATTATGACGATCCGAGTGAAGACGTGTCAAACGATTTGACAACCTTCCTATTTTCCTGTATCTTAATGGGTGAGGAGTAGAAATGCTGAAACGAATCTTTATCCTTGGATGGATCGCCCTGCTGGGATTCCTTGCGGCGCCGGAGCCGTTCGCGCAGGAGAAACAGCCTGTCCTCGAAATTGAGGTCGACGGCATCATCAACCCGGCGACCGCCCGGTTCATCACCGAGTCCATCGACCAGGCCGCAAAAATGGGCGCCCAGTGCCTCGTCATCAAACTCGATACGCCGGGTGGGCTGATGGATTCAATGCGCCTCATCGTGAAAAAGGAGTTGGCCTCGAGTGTCCCCATCATCGTCTATGTGGCCCCGAGCGGCGCGAGGGCTGCTTCGGCAGGCGTTTTCATCACCCTCGCCGCTCACATCGCGGTCATGGCTCCCGGCACCCACATCGGCGCAGCCCATCCTGTGACGTTAGGAGAGGGGAAAGAAAGCAAGACGATGACGGAAAAGATCCTTAACGATACGGTCTCTTCGATCAAGTCGATTGCGAAAACAAGGGGACGAAACGTCGATTGGGCTGAGAAGGCTGTGACAAAGAGCGTCTCCATCACCGATGAAGAAGCTCTGAAGCTCAATGTCATCGACTTCATCAGCCCGGACCTCCAGGACCTCCTCGCCAAAGTCGACGGCAAGGTCATCAAGCTCGAAGGTGGACTCAGCCGCACCCTTCACACAAAAGGCGTGCGACCGCGATCGGTTCAGATGAGTTGGCGCTATAAGATCCTCGATATCATTTCGAACCCGACGATTGCCTACATCCTCCTCATGTTAGGCATCTACGGAGTCTTTTTCGAGCTTTCCAATCCTGGCGCGATCCTTCCGGGCGTTGTGGGCGGGATTTTTCTCATTCTCGCGTTCTTCGCCCTTCAGATGCTTCCCATCAACTTTGCCGGCCTCGCCTTGATCCTCTTCGCGGTCATTCTCTTCATCGCCGAGATCAAGGTCGTGAGCCACGGTTTGCTCGCTATAGGAGGCGTGATCTCGCTCTTTTTAGGTTCCCTGATGCTCATTGAAAGCCCCACGGAGTATATGCGCATCTCCCTCGGAGTCATCATTCCTGCGGTGGTCGTGAGCGCAGCCTTCTTCATCTTTGCCGTCACCATGGCCATCCGGGCAAGGCTCAAGAAACCGACCACAGGCCGAGAGGGACTCGTGGGGGAGATCGGCACCGCGGAAACGGACCTGACACCCGAGGGAAAGGTTCATGTCCACGGTGAGTATTGGAACGCCGTGAGCGAGACGCCCATCGAGAAGGGCTCGAGGGTCCTCGTGGTCGGGACCATTAACCTCAAGCTCAAGGTGAAGAAAATTGAATAAGGAGGAAACGCCATGGGGATTCCAGGTCTTCCAGGGGGGATGTTCTTCGTTATCGTCTTCTTGGTCATCTTGGCGGCTTCGGCCATCAAGGTTTTGAGGGAGTACGAAAGGGGCGTGATCTTTCGTCTCGGAAGACTGATCGGAGCCAAGGGACCCGGGATCTTCTTCATCATTCCCGGGGTCGACAAAATGATCCGTATCAGCCTCCGAACGGTCACCCTTGACGTTCCTCCTCAGGACGTCATCACCCGGGATAACGTCTCCATCAAGGTGAACGCCGTTGTCTACTTCCGGGTCATCGATCCCAATAAGGCGGTCGTCGAGGTTGAAAACTATCTGTACGCAACCTCGCAGCTTGCCCAGACGACCCTTCGAAGCGTGGTGGGCCAAATGGAGCTTGACGAACTGCTCGCCCATCGGGAGAAGATCAACCTTCAGCTTCAAGATATCCTCGACAAACATACCGACCCATGGGGAATCAAGGTCACCCTGGTTGAAACCAAGCAGGTCGACCTGCCCGACGAGATGCGCCGTGCCATTGCTCGTCAGGCCGAAGCCGAGAGAGAGAGAAGGGCGAAGATCATCCATGCCGAAGGTGAGGCCCAAGCGGCTGCGAGGCTCGCTGAGGCAGCCAACGTAATCAGCGCAAACCCGGCTGCCCTTCAGCTTCGCTTTCTTCAAACCCTGACCGAGGTGGCTACGGAAAAGAACTCAACAACCATCTTTCCCGTGCCCATTGATCTCCTCAAACCTTTCCTCGAAAAGAAGTGATCCGAAAGGGTCCTCCCTGTGCAACCTCTCCTCCGCCCTTGAGGGTGGAGGAGGTTTTTTCGTCGACGATTTTTCCCGCCCGTTCCACCAGGAGGCGACGCCCTGGCGCCCTCACCGGAGCCCTTCTTGCAGGGGCTTTTCCAACATCGAGGGTTTCCCTCAACGACCGCTCGAGGTCCCCTTCGCTCCGAGGGCCCAGTCTATTTTACTCCAAATTCCCTGAAGGATGCGGACCTCCCTCTCTTCAAGGCGGCTCTTCCCGAAGAGACGTCGGAGAGTCCTCATAATGCGTTTCGGGTTTTGGGGGTCGAGAAAACCGATCCGCAAAAGGGTTCTTTCCATATGTTCGAACATCCGTTCCTGTTGTTCGGATCGGGCGAGCTCGACCCCACCCGTCGTACTCTTTCCAGAAGCCTTGAACAATTCGTAGCAGACGATCAGGACGGCCTGGGCGAGATTCAAGGAAGGAAAGGTCTCCGAAGTCGGAATCCTTACGTAGCGATGGCATAACGAAAGCTCCTCGTTGGTGAGCCCTTCTTTTTCTGACCCGAAGACGAGAGCTATGCGATTCCTTAGGGACAAGGGAACAAGTTCCCTCGCCGCCTCCTCGGGCGAAAGGAAGGGACTTCGCTCCTTCCCGCCTCGCGAGGTGGTTCCAAAGACGATCCCCATCTCCCCGATCGCCTCCTTGAGGGTTGGAAACTCCTCGGCTCGGTTCAAGATCTCCTCGGCCCCTGAAGCCAGTTTGTAGGCATTGAGATGGAAAGGCGAGCAACCCTCAACGAGGACGAGATGGCCCAGCCCCATATTCTTCATGGCCCTTGCGACTGCCCCAAGGTTCTCTGGAAACCTTGGCCTCACCAGCACGATGAAAACGTTTTCAAGGTCCATTTTCCCTTCCATAGTTTCTATCTCACCGTTCCGGTTCCTCTGCTGGACTTCACCCTTATGGAGTCTCCGAGAGCCGCTCGCCTGTTAACAAAACCCCCTTGACAAGGCCTCTGAGGCGTCTCCCCGGGGCTCCGTTATGCAAGGGACGGATTAATCTGAACCCGAATTTTCCCAAAAGCCCCCTTGCACAAAGGCCCCAGTTATGTCATGTTGAAATTCCAAGATTTCCGGCACTTCACCCAAACCCTTTACGAAAGGCGAGGCTCCGATGAATGTTCCCTTCTTTAATCTGGCTCGGCAGTTTGAAAAGATTCGAAAAGAGATCACGATGTCCCTCGAGGAGGTCTTCCAAACCCAGCAATTCATTCTCGGTCCCCAGGTTGCCGAACTCGAGGCCATGATTGCCCGCTACTGTGACGTCCCCTTCGCTATCGGCGTTGCCTCGGGATCGGATGCCCTCTTTCTCGCCCTCCTCGCCTTGGGCATCGGCCCGGGAGATGAGGTGATCCTTCCTTCCTTCACGTTTTTTGCCACGGCTGGTGCCGTCTCCCGTACCGGAGCGAAGCCGGTTTTCGCAGACATCGATCCTGCCACGTGCAACATCGATCCCGAAGAGGTGAAAAAGAGGGTCTCCTCGCAAACCAAGGCCATCATTCCCGTCCACCTCTACGGACAGTGTGCGGACATGGATCCCATTCTTGAACTCTGTACGATTCGGTCTATCTTTGTCATCGAAGATGCAGCTCAGGCCCTTGGGGCCGCCTACCAACCGGAGGGCGCCTCGTCTCCTCGAAAGGCGGGGCAAATGGGTATTCTCGGCTGCTTTTCCTTCTTTCCGACGAAGAACCTCGGGGCCTTTGGTGACGCAGGAATGATCGTGACAGATCGAAGCGAGCTCGCCGAGAGGCTTCGTATTCTGAGAGTTCATGGAAGCCATCCCAAGTACTACCATAAGTGGATCGGGATCAACAGCCGGTTGGACACGATTCAAGCAGCCATCCTCAAGGCGAAGCTCCCTCATCTCGAAAGTTGGACCGAGGAGAGGCGGAGAAAAGCCAAACGCTATGAGGAACTTCTTGGAAACCTTTTTTCGTCCTTGCCTGGTGCGGCTCTTCCAAAGACCCAGTACCGAAACCGCCATATCTACAACCAATATGTGATCCGAGTTCCCCAGAGGGATCAACTGAGGGCCTTTCTCCACGAGCAAGGCGTAGGAACCGAGATCTACTACCCTGTTCCCCTCCACCTTCAACAATGTTACGCTTTTCTCGATTACCGAGAGGGAGACCTTCCTCATTCCGAAAAGGCAGCAAAGGAAGTCCTGGCCCTGCCCATCTACCCCGAGCTCACCGATGAGGAACAGGATTACGTCGTCGATCAAATCCGAAGGTTCTACAAGAAATAACCTGTAACGCTTCAGGAGACCCTGCCAAGGGGGATCGGCCATGGTTCAAAGCGAGACGTTCCGAAAGAAGTGGTAGAGGTAGAGCTGAGCGTAACCCGCGAAAGGCCCAAAGTGGGTCGACACAAAGGCCTCCATCTCCTTCACCCCGACGCTCCGTCCACCAAAGTAGGCCTGACGTAACCCCTTCGCGATCCACGTATCGATGGGAAAGGCCTCGAGAAAATCGAGGGAATAGAGAAGCACGCAGTCGGCGATCTTTTTCCCGACCCCTGGGAGCTGGGTTAATCGACTCCTGGCTGCATCGTAGGGAAGCCTTTTCAACTCCAAAAGCCAACCCCTGTCCACAGCCTTGCTCACTTCAACCAGATACTTGGCACGAAAACCCGCTCCCGCCCTTTCGAGACGCCGGATATCACAAAAGCCATGGGGCTCCGGAATGGAAAAAGAGCATACGTTTCCCGAGGTCATCTTCCTTCCGCTCAAACCGCAGAGAGCCTCGACCACCGCTCGGATGTGGGAAACGGCCTTGGCCGATGAGCAAAGAAAAGAGACAAGGCACTCCCAGGGGTCCTGACGAAGAAGTCTCAGCCCCCGGTATCTCTCGATCGCCTCATGGATGAAAGGATCCCGATCGATCGATTTCAGAATCTGATCGAACCGATCCTCCAGTCGAAAGAAGTGTACCAGAAAGTCTTGATCCGCGCCCTCACAGAAGAGAAACTCGCCCCTCTGCCAGAGCCAAAGGATTCGGTTTGAAGCCGAAAGGAGGTAGCGATCGTCGAGCTTCGTATAACGAAAGAACTGACCACATTCAAGGGTCTCTTTTAAAGAAAGATCAGGAATCCTGAGACGAACCGACATAGAATAGTGGGCCCCGCTGAGGCCGCCAGAGAGGGCTTACCGCAGCCCCCTAAGAAGGTTGAATACCAAGTTCCGTTACCTCTCATGGACTTCACTCTTGGTGGAGGTCTCCAATAACCGCTCACGTGTCAACAAAACCGGCTTCAGAAGGCCTCTGAGAGGTCCTCTTCGGGGCTTCGCGACGAAGCGGGCGGCTTCCCTTTCACAAGAGGGCTTCTCGTTTGTCCGATGTTCGACTCCCGGCTTTTAGGAGCTACGGGCCAACTCCTCGCGACCTGCCTGGAAGGCCTTCTTGTTCACCTCGTGCACTTTCGGGGGAAGGTACCTCAGGATCGTGTCAAGCCAGATCTCTTCTTTCACGTCGAAGAGCTTCGACAAAGCACCCAGGAGCACCACGTTGGCTGCCCGGATATCGCCGATCGTGCGCGCCACCTCTGTGCCCTTGATCAGATAGAATTGCTTGAACTTCGATCGAATCCTTTCGGGGATCTCGCGGGGGTACTCCATCTGGCCGAGGTTGACCGCAGGTGGGTTGATCTTGTGGTCGTTGAGCAAGATTCTGCCCTCCGGCCGAAGGTGATTGATCCACCGAAGCGCCTCGAGCTGCTCGAAGGCGAAGAGAAGATCGACCTCCCCTTCTTTGATCAGCGGGGAAAAGACCTTCTTCCCAAAGCGAAAATGGGAGCTCACGATCCCACCTCGCATGGCCATTCCGTGGATCTCGCTCTTCTTCACATCGAAGCCCGCCTCCATGAAGACCTCCGACATGATGTCGGTGGCCAAGATCACGCCCTGTCCTCCAACCCCTACGACCAGGATATTTGTCGTCGAGCTCACCTCGTCGCCTCCTTCTATCTCAAATCGCCCTGAGCCCAAACAGCTCGGAGAAATGGCAGCGAAACAGCCTCATTTCTGCCCGCCTCAAATCACATCAAAGCCTAAGATGGGGCTTTCCTCACGACTCTGAATCGCTCCGAACTTACAGACCTGATAGCAGAGATGGCATCCCGGGCATAAAGTCGGCTCGATGCGAGAGATCCCTTTTCGCTTCTTCCCGTCCGCCGTCAGGGCCATCTCCCCCTCCACAGGCTGGTAGGAAATCGCTGGACACCCAAGGTTGACGCACGCTTTACAACCCACGCACTTGCTCGAATCGACTTCGAGGGGGCGGTTGTAGCGTTTGAACTCCCTCTGTCGAAGGATACAAGGTCCGTCAGAGATGATCAGCGATGGAGCGTCCTTTTCGATCTCCTCACGGACAACCTTCTCCACCTCCTCCACGTTCCACGGATTAACCTTTCTCACGCTTTCAATGCCCAGGGCATGAGCCAGCTCGACGATGTCCACCTTGCGGGTTTTCTCGCCTCGCACCGTATAGCCCGTTCCCGGGTGCTCTTGGGAACCCGTCATGCCTGTTGTCCGGTTATCAAGGAGGAGAATGGTGGCATAGCTTCGGTTATAGGCCACATCCATCAGGGGATGAATGCCTCCGTGAAGAAAGGTCGAATCTCCAATGATTCCTACGAACTTCCCTTTGCCCTCCTCTCCGAGGGCCTTGGCCATGCCGTGGGTCATGCCGACGCTTGCGCCCATGCAGAGACAGCTATCGACCGAACTGAGGGGTGGGTAGGCGCCCAGTGTATAACAGCCGATGTCGCCGATCCCAAAAAGCTTGAGCTTTCTCAAGACATAGAATATTCCTCGATGGGGACATCCTGGACAGAGATTGGGAGGCCGCGGTGGAACGGGGTCGTCAAAAAAGGGCTTCGGGGCCTTGAACTTCTTCCCCAAGAGCGATCGCTCCACGATCAGCGGATTGAGCTCTCCGGTGATCGGAATAAGGTTCTTGCCCCCTCTGGGCCTCAACCCCATCGCCCGAATGTTGTCCTCAAGGAAGGGATCGAGCTCTTCGATGACATAAACCCTCTTCACCTCCTTGAAGAACCTTCGGATGAGGCCTTGAGGAAGAGGCCAAACCATGCCTAACTTGAGATAAGAATAATCGGGAAAGACTTCCTTCGCGTACTGGTAGGCGATGCCCGCCGTGATGATCCCCACCGAGGGGTTGTCGATCTCCATCCGGTTTCCTGGAAACGTCTCGGCAAAGGCGGCCAATTTCCTCTGGCGCTCCTCCACGAGGCGGTGCCGGATCCGCGCGTAGGAAGGAAGCATCGTGAACTTCTCAGGCTCCTTTCGCACCTCGAGCGGGATCGACGAAACGACCGGCTCCTCGAGTTCGACGATCCCCTTTGAATGGGAAACCCGTGTAACGCTTCTCACGAGAACGGGGGTGTCATAGGTTTCACTCCCATCGAAGGCCACCTTGACGAAGTCCTTGGCCTCCTGGCTATCGCTTGGCTCAAACATGGGAGCCTTGGCAA